>Ga0265297_10009973_pt1 | contig 12087 bp, 9 predicted proteins | sample Munlanlwell13791_FD_192502 | JGI IMG/M metagenome (GOLD analysis project Ga0265297, IMG submission 192502) | Leachate microbial communities from a municipal landfill in Southern Ontario, Canada - Leachate well 137-91 | ecosystem: Engineered > Solid waste > Landfill > Unclassified | place...
GTCAAACACTTTTTATATTCCTTCAAAAAAGCGTTTAAATTTTTAGATTTTCCATACAACCATTGATCAAAACTTACTGCAATTTTATTAATTCCTAAATATTTGGTAGTCCATTTTTTTACATTCCCCCCATATAAAGGATTTTGTTTCTCTCGAGGAGAAAGTTTCCAACTAAGCTTTGTAGTTCTTGGATCATATACTTTTCTTTCATCATCATAAATAACTATTCCATCATTTTTAAATATTTGTTCTTTGTTATCTGGAAGTTGAGTTAAATTACCAAGATTTACAAAACCTTTATTGTTAAAAATTATGTCATTTGGGAGTTGAGTTAGATTGAAAAGGTATACATCTCCTTTATTATTAAATACAGTATTTTCTGGAAGTTGAGTTAGATTATTAAGGGTTACGCTTCCTTCATTATTAAAAACTACATTTTCTGGAAGTTGAGTTAATTCAAAAAGATCTAAAAAACCTTTTTCATCTATAACTATGTTATCTCCTTCTCTATGAAAAGAATAATTTTCCTCTCTTAATACATCTTCTAATTCATAATAAGCATCAGAAGCAAATTGCCAACTAAGTTTTTTAGTAGCAATTTTATCTAAATCTATTACTTTTCTCATAGGAATAATATTATAAAGGTTTGTATCTATGGTATCCGTTCCGTATCCTTCTCTAAACCTATTAATTGCGGATTTAATTACCGCATCTTCCGTAGATTCTGGATCCTCCGGGTACATTGTACTAAACCACCCTGTTAAAATATTTATTTGTTTGTTTTCTCCTATTACTAATCCATAAACTATTCTTCTTATAGTTTTCCCCACAGCTTTTATTATCCATCCACCTAAGTTGTCTATTTCTTTCCAACTAAGCTTTGTAGTTCTTGGATCATATACAGTATTTCCATGAAAATAAATAACCACTCCATCGTTTTTAAAGATTTGTTCTTTATTTTCTGGAAGTTGAGTTAGATTATTAAGGTATACATTACCTTTATTATTAAATACAGTATTTTCTGGAAGTTGAGTTAGATTATCGAGGTATACATTACCTTTATTATTAAATACAGTATTTTCTGGAAGTTGAGTTAGATTGTCGAGGTATGCATTACCTTTATGATCAATTACAATGTTATCGTTTACTCTATGAAAAGAGTAATTATACTTTCTTAATGTATCTTCTAAGTCATAATAAGCATCAGGCATTATTTTCCATGAAAGAGTTTGAGAAGAAAAAGTGTTTTTTCTTAATAAATCTTGCCAACTCTTAAAACTTTTTCTATTTAATACATCTATATCTTCTCTTTCATTTACACTCTGAATCCAACGATCATCATCATCTATAAATAGCGTTTTTCCTTCCTCTTTAACATAAAATTTTTTATCTTCAAACGCTTTTAAAATAATTCCCATATTAAAGTATTTATATAAATCAAACAACTTAAGTAACATAACGGAGGGTTGAGAGGAGAAAGGAATTTCAATTTTTTTATTTACGTCAATTAACTTTTGTCCTCTACTTACTATCCCTAAATTTTTATCTAAATTATCTAACAATTCTAATAATTCTCTTACCCCTTCTTGTAACTGAATAATATTCCCTTTTATATCTACTATGATATTTTTACTTTGTAAAGAGTAAGGAGGAGTAGTTTGATACCCTGCAATTTGTTCCCCTTTTGAAGTAAAACAATCCCAAAGAGTTCTATCAAGATCAAAAATTATAGTATTGTACTTTTCTAGAATAGTATCTTTAATCTTTTCTTCATCTTCCCATAGAGTCTTATCAAAGTCTCGTTTAGATAATATGTTAAATGATAATAATTTCATTTAAATACCTATTATTTTTCTAAACTTATTTAAAGTAGTAGAGGATATTAAACTATCTTCTTCATCGTATCCCTCTACAGTTCCGTCTGGGTTTACTACTAAAGCTACGTGTGATAAATTCTTATTTTTAGTAACTTCATATACTTTTTGTTGTAATACATTACTTCTAACCTTTACATAATAAAAAGTTATTCCTTTAGTATAAAAGTAATTATTAAAATGAGTATTTGTAGCATAAGTAGTACACCAAGCACAAGTTTTATCTGCTCTAACCCCGAAATATTTAAGTCCTAATTTTCTTGATGCTTCATGAGTATAAGGTATTACTATTAATAAATCTTCATCATCTCTAACTATCTCATAATCATTTTCTAGTTCCTCTACCATCGCTGATGCTTTTTCATTTTCTATTGTAACAAAATTTCTAAATTCTTCATAGGAAGGAAACCTATTAATATCTACTCCTTGAATTCTATGAGATTCCGATAAAGCGTGAAACTCTTCTAAAGAATTTCTTAAATCATCTATACTCCCTATATTAGATCTTTCTTTTATCCAAATTTTTACTAACCAATCTAGATATTTTTTAGTGGGAGAAGGGTCTATTTTTTTTAATGTACTTACATCTTCCTTAGTAATTAAATTTCTATTAAGAACGTCTTTCCAATATTTAGCAGATACAACCTTCTTCATAATTAAAGAATTCCTTCTTTTTCTTTATATTTAATCCAATCATAATAAAGTTCAGGAGTTTCTCCTTCATTTAAAGCATTTTTCCTATATAAATTATATTCTTTATTTAATTCTTCTTCATTTATATAAGAATAAATAGAAGAAGTTTTAGAATTTCCCAAAGCCTCCTCATACATTTGATTCCACCTATTGATACTATTTTGATCATTAGAAAGTATATTATGTACAAAGTCACTAAATTCTTCTGCTGGCATAGTCACTAAATTTTGATATAAAATACTTAAAGCTCTACCATTTAAACCATTCATATTTAAATGAGATAATAATTTCTTCCAAATTTCAGGACCAAATCTAATATCCCAAGATTCATCCTCTAACGTATCTGCTTTATCTAATACTTGTTCTCTAACCATATCATCTTCTGGAAGACCATGCGAAGATAATAGTTCCATAACTCCTTTAACTAATTCTTGTACTAATATAGGGAAATTAACCGCTACTGCTATTATTTGAGGTTCTTCTTGAGAAAAATCTAATTTTACTTTTCCACCTCCAAAAACTCCTCCTGAAGCACTTCCTATAAGAGATTGAGGAATAACCCAATAACCTACTTCTGCAAATGCCGATAATAATCCATACATATTAATTAAATCAGGATCAATTACATTGAGTTCATCCCTAACTAGATGAAACATATTTAAACTATTTATTCCCGCACCTTGTATTAATCCATTTATAAATCTACGTTTACTTACTTCTAAGTCTACGTTTATATTAGGAAGTACTTCTTTGAACTCTTCTTCTTGCTGAGGGGATATATTTGTAATGTCATCTAAATTTACTTCTCTTACTAACTTTGCATCAAACCCTACTTCTCTTGGGTCTATCCCAAATTGTTGTTCAACTATAGAAACTGCTAAATCTTCTAATTGAGGAATGTATTGCTTCTCTATATTATTTATTTTTTGTAAAACTTCCATCAATGCATACATCATATCTTGCAAACTCTTAACTCTTCTTCCCGAATATCTTTCAAGATTTCTTAAAATGATTTTGAATCTCTCACTTGCTATATTTTCTATAAATTCTCCTCCTGGAATTTGAGGTAATTCATGATATGGAGTATCCTTTTTATTAATAGTTTGTTCCAGACCCGGATGCATTTTAAGTTTAGAATTAGGAGGATAAACAACAGGTAATGCTTTTGGTTGAGGTTCTTTAGAAGGCTTAATATGATCAGGTTTTCTAAAAGGGTTAATCCTCGGAGTCTTTTCTGGCTCCTTTGGTTTAACAGGAGTCTTAACTGGAGTAGGAGCTGTTTCAATTTCTCCTAATATTTGACGCCAGGAAGTTGTTTTTTTAATATTTTCATCCATTAATTTTATCCCTACTGTATAATACCATTTTTTAAATGTAGAAGCATCAATATACTCTTTTAAAGTAGACATTATGTCATCCTCTACATCTGGGTAAAGGTAGTCTAATTCTGCTTTTATATTACCCTTCGTACTTGTTATAAACTCATTATCATTTTCTTTCGCTAGGTCTCTCCATGTAAAAAAGGATTCTTTTATTTTTTCTTCTATATAATATTTTAAGTCTCCTAGTTCTTTCCACCCTCTTTTAATGTTTTTACCTTTCTCTCTTAATTCTTTTTCATTAAACAACCTTCCTTGTTGTACCCCTTTTTCTTTAGCATCATTTGTTTTAGTGGTTATTAAAATATCTTCTACGGGAATTCCAGGAAAGATTTGTTGAGAAATAGCATCTTCATATTCATCCAAGTATTTAGATATCTCTTGTGTTTCTTTATTAGGATCGGATGGAACAGGATAATCTACTTCATAAATGTTTACAACTGTTCCTTTATTTGCAGTAACTTCGAACGTATTTTCCCCTTCTTTATCTAAACTATCCAACCAGTTATTTATTTCATCTTTAACATTAGACTCTTTTAAAATACTGCGAAGGGAGGTTATATCTATAGGAGTATCTCCTTCGTTAATTTGATATAAATCCCCAACTTTTGAAACTTTTGTAATCATTTTAATACCTATTATAAATTTTGCATTATCATTGCATCTACTACCCCAGGATTAATTTCTCCCTTAATTTTTAAATAACTTATAGCTAAAGGAAGAATTTTATAGTAAAAGACTGTCTTCATAAGTGGAATATCCTCTTTTGGGGCCTCTTCCATGTACTTTTTTAAAATTATTTCTGCAGTTATGACTAAATCTTCTACATCCCTAGAATTCTCCGTCCAAGGATCCTCGTCTATATATTCATCCCAATATTTCACTTCACTAGGATTTGTAATATAAGGAACTTCTTGTTCTTTCCATGACAATTTTTCATTATTAAATACTTTTTCAACTACTAAAAAAATAAACCATAATAGGCTATCTATATTTTCTTTCTTTAATAAATCTCTTAATTCATCTTTACTTACCCAAATAGTTTTAGATTTCTTTTCATTATTAGTTCCATCCCCACTTGGTTTTTCTTCTTCATAATCCTCAATTACAATTAATACTAAACTACTTCTCGTGTCTGTATTTTTAACAAAAGCAATTCCTTCATAGAGTCTATATAACCTAGCTTTTTTAACGAGTATCCCTGCTTCTTCACGTAGTTCTCTTATAGCTGTGTCCTTTATATTGCTTTCATCTTTTCCCCCAGAAATAACTGTGTAATAATTTCTTACTTTATTATCTTTAAGAAAGTAAGGGGGGCAGTATTCATAACGAATACCTACTTTATTTTTAATAATAGGTAGAATGATAACATTATCTTTTTCATGAAGGCATTCATAAGGAGAGTCTTTAGGACTAACTAAATCAACATATTCTCCTTTATATAAGACTTCAAAATCCATTGTTATCCTTTTTCTACAAATTCATTAACTAATTTATTAACCAAAAATCCCATATGAATATACCCTCCTCCTTGTAGAGCATGAGATAATTTTTCTTTAACTTGCTTCTTAAATTCATCACGAAAATCAGAGAGAGATCTAGAATAATCCAAAGTATGCTTAATTATATCCATCATATCATATATTGTTTCTTGAAAAAAATTTATTTGTTTTTCATAGGAAGTATCATTATATAAATCTATTTCTAAGTTAGAAGGATATTTCATAAGGCTTTGAAGATTGTTTACTAAAAAAGTGTATAAAATGTCTTCATTACTCCAATACTCTTTGAAATAAAGAAAGTTGGTTTTTAAGTCCCAAGATAATTTCTTTACCATCCTTTTACCTCACACCCCGTAGATATGATACCATTTTGTTGTAATAAACTATATAAATCTACTAATACGTTGTCTCCTAATTCTGCCCTTACTTGTTTTAAATATTGTTCGTAATCCCCTTCCACCTTACTGGCTACTTTTTCTAAGGCATCTGCTATTTCATAAGCAGGAGTTCCTACTACAGATAGTTCAAAGAAAGATAACTTATGATTAATCTCCCCATTTATTACAGCTACCCCTTTATTAGAACTTCCTTTTAGTATTTCATCAATATCATATTGAGACGCTACCACATGTTTTAACCACTCTGGTCTTAATTTATCTTTATCTAATAAATCCCTAACTTGGTTGGCAGTAACTATTGTTAAAGCTCCTTTACGTCCTCTAGTCAAATGATCACAATAATCAGATGCAAACTTTGCTTCATTCCCACAACAACTACATGTAGAATATTGAACGTTAGTCCCCATTGAACAACTTATTCTTTGACCAGAATCAATCATTCTAATTAATCTTTCTAATCCTCTATGCGTTTTAGGTTCTATCGCAGATTTTTTATGTAGAAGAGAAGTATCGATTTTCATTAAAACTTCTATAGAACCATCTTTTTGATTAGGAGTGTCTAAGACTTCTTGTCGTTGTTTTGCAAATTTTACTCCATCTAAATCTTTCCACCCTTTTATTCCTTCTGGGTATATAAATTTATTTAAATATGCATCAGGTAAATCTCCGATAGATCCTTTTTTACCTAAACTAGAGTTATGTTCATAATGAGCTCTTTTTCCTATAAAAGATTTATATCCATACCCAGGTTCATCATCCTCAAAATATTGAACGGGGAATCCATCAATATTTCCATTAAATCCTCCTCTAGGTTTGGATACTTCTAAATTCCCTATAGCTTTAAATCTTAAATATCTAAAGTTAGGATCTACTGGAACTATTCTTTTTTCCTTCAATGCTGTTTTTGATAAAGGAATAGGTTGTAATTGTATAAAAGCTTGTTTAACTAACATTTTAGTTCACCTTATATCCATTAAAAAAATAAAAAACTGGTACAGTAAATACGTTATTGGTTTTAATATCCTTAACTTTAACTTTCCATAAATTAGGATTATCTCCTTCCATTTTTACTTCTATTATTTCCCCCTTAACCCATCTATTCTTTCCTTTTAACATAAACTTCCATACATCCTGTATTTTAATCGTAATATCTTTTCCAGAGGAATAGTCATGAGCAGTAATAATATTAGTATCCCAACTTAATCTTTTCATTTGTTTTTTAATAATCGTTTATTTTCTGCAGTGATTGTTATATCATCCATAAAAACTAATTTTTTAATAGGCATATTATTTGAAATAGCTTCTCCTCCTGCTGTAGGAGGTACTTGTCCTTCTGCTGTTTCTGGAACCCCTCCCGCTCCTGTGGGTAAAGCTGGTTCTCCTCCTTCTATGTTTAAAGCCCCTCCTGTTCCAAAATCTATAGGACCCAATCCTCCTCCATCTCCTGCTCCTCCACCTTTACGAGTTTGTTGTAAGTATAAATCTAACAATCCTTCTTTTTGTAATTCTGCATACCACTGATTCATTCTACGTAAATCGTTAGTTTTTGCCTTTAATTGATCATCTCTATCTAATTTAGCTAATCTTGCTATCAACCCGCTATCAACTAATTCAGGGTATTTATCAACCATCCACTTAACGTAATTTTTCATATTTTCATCATACGCAGCATTTAAAGCTCCAAAATCTAATTTTGGGTATATATACTCTTTCGTAAGTTTTGCTTGATTTCTTTTATACTCTGCTACTCTTTTATTAACAAACTCCTTAAAGTCTGGATTGTTATACTCTGTTTTATAATGAGATTTAACCTCTTTTAAAAAAGTATCTTCTTTACCATGTTTAACTTTAGCAACTCCTCCATATCCCGCTATAGCTTGATTAACTCTATAAAATCCACATAGATCTGCTATGGGTTTAAATATTCCAGAATGAAATAATTGTTCTAATTTAAGTTGTAAATTTAAATATCTCTGTCTTTGTACCTCTAAAGACATATAGGCTTGAGAATAAGATCCTCCTTGTCCTGCTAGTAATTGTTCATGTACCCCCAATCCGATAAATTTTAATCTATAAATTCTGTCTAATTCAGGGCCAACTGGAAGAGAACGACCATTAGCCCCATAATATTCCATTTTAAATCCAGGATGAGTAATAAATGTGAAATTAGGATCTATTTCAAAAGCAGAAATTGCTTCCTGTACGTATTGAAGATCTTCTTCAGAAGGCAACCAATTAAGGTTTGGATCCCCAACATGAGCTACTGTGAAAGGCACAGCGTGTCTTGTAGCAAGTGCGAAGTTGGCTTGGTTAAATCTATCCTCCAACATTAATATTTTTAGTATTCTTTTAATTACCGAACGCCCTTTAGATTCATATGGTCTTTTTGCATGAGTAAGCAAAAAAGTGTTATTTGGATCAAGTGGTATTTCTTGATTAAACAATACATATCTTTTTACTTCATCCGGAACTTGATCATATAAAGCCCTTGGGGATTGTGTTTGTACTATTTTTTTTAAAGCTTCATCAGGAATTAATTTAATTAATGGTATTTCATTAATCCATGTACTTTCTACTTTAACATAATCTGGATTTAATATAGAAAATTGATCCCACATATAATCACTTTCATTATACTCCCCAAATAAGGATACTGTTCCAATTTCATGGTATTCTGCGACTGCATCATTAATTAATTTAAATCCGTTTATCCGTTCCCACATTTCTTCATAATGTTGTTGTACTCCTGTGTCTTCACATATGCCTAAACGAAGGCTTGCTAAAGGGAGTTCCGATAACAATTTTAAACCCGCTCCAGTTATTGGGTCTGTTTCTGCGAAGAACCTGTATAGCCCGTGCAAAGATCTTTCATCAGTAGGTATTGCTAAGGTGGAACTAGTATATCGTGGATCATTAAAAAGAGGGGCATTTCTAGAAGTATCTAAAATACCTGTTTTTTGCATTAAATTTACATTTTTAATCTTATCCATATTCCCGTACCCTTGTAAGGGTTTAGGGAGTTTAAAGCTTACAGAAGTTCCTTCCCTATGTTGTAGAGCATTTTGAAAGTTTTCATCTGTTCCTCTTACTATTAATGCCATGTTATCTCAATATTTTATTATTAATATTTAGCGGTTTTTTCTAGTTCCCTCAATGCTTCTAATAGAGTATTTTTCACCTATTCTAGAATATTCCTCTCCTTTTGGAGAAAACCCAAGAATATACGCAGAATATAATTCCTTAAATATTAAATCCTCCCTCTTTTCCTTACTCTTCTCTTCTCTTAACTTTTTTTCTAATTCTTTCGATATTTTTCTAAAGATTTCCATTATATGTAATATTGTTGTCTATCGTAAAATTCATTATTAAAAAAGGATAACCATTCTACTTTAAATCTATTAATAGATCCATCTTCTGCTTGTTGAAATTCTAAAATCCATGCTCCTATATGTGCTTGAATCTTATGCTTCCTCATAAACGTGCTTTGTGATTGTGTGGTGCCAAGCTGGCAAGTATGGACGTCTCTATAACAAAAGTAATCTGCTTTATGATAATGCCCTAATAAAAGAATATTAGGTTTCTCTCCTCCTTGAAAGCTTTCTATCATTTTTTGAGGACTATAACTAACTGCATATGCGCTACCACCTCCAGGGTGCATAATTCTCATTTTTGCGTGTCCATTTTTAGCATGAAATTCTACATCAGCTTCTACATACCCTAAGTACTTTAAATCCAATCTTCCAATCTTTTGTGCTTTCATCTCTGTATATTCCCCAATATTTAACCCCTCTCTTTGCCAATACCATCCTTCATGATCATCTCCTGCTATAAAATAAGTAGTAATATTTTTCTTCTGAGGGTATACAGATAAGAAATAATCCACTTGTTTACTAGCTCCTCTATTTTTTACTTCATATCTATTCCACCTAGCATCCCCTTCTATCCAATTGCCCCCGTTATATACTTCTGTTATCCCCTCTTTTTCATATATATCATATATAGCATTTAATACATCTAACCTCTCAAATTTACTATTGATATGATTATCTGAGACTGCCCCTATCTTATACGTTTTATTATGAAATCTGGATATATCAATCTTACTAAACCCCCCCACCTTAGCAGAAGTTTCTATTTTTAGAGTGTTGTCTACTTCTAATAGATTATATTTTTCTTGTTTTAATTCCTCTAAAATATACTTTATATATTCTACAGGTTGTTTAATAATAGATGTTAATATCTCTAAAGAACATCCTTTCTTGGAAAGAACAGAAATAATTCTTTCTTTATCAACTTCTTTTCTCTTTAAAACGTCTACTATATTTGCGTTTAAAAAATCACTAGATTCTTTTTTAGAAGTTTCTTTTTTAGAAGTTTCTTTTTTTTGAGGAGCTGGAATTAATCCTTCAGCTTGTAATTGTCTTCTAATCTCTTGTACCCTCCTCTCACACGTAGTACTAGTAGGGGTAAAAAAAGACTTTTCATATTTTTTTAGAAACTTTACTACTATAGTAGATGAATTATCCAAATGATTAAGTAATATGAATTCTCTTAAATATTTTAAATATTCTACCTTGTTACTCATATTATTACCTTTTTATTAGTGAAAAATTTATACTTTATGTTTTTCTGGATCATATGCCCTGTCATTGCCATGATAATAAACTACCCCATCATTTTTGAAGATTTGTTCTTTATTCTCTGGAAGTTGAGTTAAATTATAGAGGTTTACATCCCCGTTATTATTAAATGTTACATTCCCTGGAAGTTGTATTAGTTTTAAAAGGTATACATCTCCTTTATTATTAAATGTAGTATTTTCTGGAAGTTGAGTTAGATTGAAGAGGTTTACATTACCTTCATGATCAATTACAATGTTATTATTTACTCTATGAAAAGAATAATTTTCCTTTCTTAACTTATCTTCTAATTCATAATAAGCATCAGACATTATTTTCCAACTAAGTTTGTTAATACATGCTTGTACTCCATTATAAGCATATCCTTGTTCTTCATCTAATTCTTGAAACACCCGAGGATCTTTTTTATAATAAGGGTCATCCTCTCCAGGGAATTCATCTTTTAAAAAAGGTAAATTTTTATCTTCCCAATGCCAATCATTTAAATTTCTAAACTCTCCATCTATATCAGATTTATCAGTATAAGACTCTGGAGAGGCTTGTTTAAAAGAAAGGTTTTTAGAATTACCCCATGTTTTTACTAAACGTTTGATTGCATCATAAGTGCCATCTACTAATAATTTTGATAAATTAAAATGATCCTCGTTAAAAATTAAATCTCTATAAAAACTATCCTTTAGATATAAAGGAATATTTAATTCTTTAAATGATTCTACTACGTATTCATCAAATGGTTTCTTTTCTATCCAACTAAGCTTACTTCCGTAAGGTACTATATCCCTGCTTGTTTCAGGTATATCAATAGTTTGATGTAAACCTTTTTCAAAAATCATTTCTTCATCCCCTTTAGTATTCCTTACTTTATAATCATAATTATCTTTACGTTTACTAGGATATAGATTCATTTCATTAAGGGGACTAATATTATATTCAACGATTTCTTCTGCATTCGGAAGAGAAGAAAATATTTCCCTTACAGATTTTCCTTCTTCATTATATGAGTATGCTTCATCAAGATATACTAAAGTATCTTTTGTTATTACTTTATTTTGTAACAAATCAAACAAGCAATCATTTATTTGACCATCTTCTTCTTTAGCATAAAACCCCACTTTAGTTTTTGTAGAATTTACTCTACCTAATAAAAACTCTTCATCTGAAGGATAATAAGGGTAATTATGGCTATGTAAAGTAAATTTTAATCCGTGATCATATAATTGTTTTCCTAATTCCCCGTGAGTCTGTCCTCTCTTACCTACATACAATTTCCTACTATCTCTTTTATACACAAAAGGAATACCTGTTTCTAACCAATCATTAATATCTACTGATGTTTTATTAAAACTTAAACTTTTAATTTTTGGATCATATGTTTTTGTATCCCCATCATACATAACAATTCCATCATTTCTAAATATTTGTTCTTTATTTGAGGGAAGTTGAGTTAAACTGTAAAAGTATACATAACCTTCATTATTAAATACTACATTATCTGGAAGTTGAGTTAGAGAATAGAGGTTTACATAACCTTTATTATTAAATACAATATTCTCTGGAAGTTGAGTTAAATTATAGAGGGCTACATAACCTTTATTATTAAA
>Ga0265297_10009974_pt1 | contig 12087 bp, 9 predicted proteins | sample Munlanlwell13791_FD_192502 | JGI IMG/M metagenome (GOLD analysis project Ga0265297, IMG submission 192502) | Leachate microbial communities from a municipal landfill in Southern Ontario, Canada - Leachate well 137-91 | ecosystem: Engineered > Solid waste > Landfill > Unclassified | place...
CTTCCTTGGTTTCTTTGTAAACATTAATTCTTAAAGTATCAGCTCCGGATTTCCTGATTAAATCTTTATTTGCAAGATTGTTAACTGTGAATGCGCCTAGAAGATATGTCGTATCGCAGTCTGGGTATGTGACAATGTCAATACGTTTCTTTTGACGGTCATTTAAATACATTTCTTCTTCAGATGCATTTGTTTTGGTAAATGTGCTTTTTATGCAGTATTTTGTTTTCATTACAGCTACTCTGCCATAAGCAAGATACTCAAAACTCATGGTTTTGTTTAATCCTGCAAATCTTCTGATACTATCAATTGGCAGTTCGTGTGAGAGGTGTATGGCTTTTATGCCTTCATATCCGGATAGGAAATCTGCTGTATATGTATTTAAACAGTTTACTCCAGAATCCAGTACCTTGTCTCCAGGGATTTCCAGTATTCCCAGCGAAGAAGAAATGAATTTTTTCTGATCCCTTCCGATACTCTCAAGAGAAGCTCCTATTGGGATATACGAGTAAGCTCTGCTGTCATGATAATACTTCTGATACATCAGATAAGGCATATATATACGGTCAGCATCAATATCCCTTATATCAAAATCCTGACGGTCCTCAAAGAAAAAAAGTGAAATGCCTGGTCTTTTATCTATACCAGCTATTGATATGGATATATTCTCATACTTGGGAGAAATATTACTTACACTGTTCCTGTTAATGCTCTGTCTTAATAATGCCAATCCCTCCAAAGCATCTCTTCTTAATGCATTTACTGATTTGGAAGGCAAGAATGTTGCTGTGTCAGTGTCTTTTGTGAGAGACTTGAATTCAAACACAGTATTTCCTGTTTTCATAAGGTTTTTTAAAATATCTTCATCTGCATCCGGATTATTTGCTTTCTGAGCAGCTAAGTCAGAATAAGCAGTATAAACATTATTTTTTGTATCCTTTACGGTAAGACTTGCTTTGGTCCCGATTTTTGATGTGAAATGACCGTTAATAGGTATTTTACGTGAAAAGTCATCAGCATAGGACTTCTGGGCTTGTTCCATAAGTTCTTTGTCGTATGTCATATATACAGGCTCATTAGGTTCAGGGACTCCGTTTCTGCATATCAGGCCATAAAGATTACCATTTTTTTTAAGTATATTTACATACATCCCTATATTACTCTTTGGAAAACTGATTCCATCACCATTAACTAGATTTCTGCTGCTTTCAATTTGTATAAGATTCTTCTCTTTATTTATTTTAGTCACTGTCCCTATTCTGACACCAGTGTTACCAGAAAAGTTGTATGCCATCATCTCTTTACCTGGGTTCGAAAACATATATCCCTTTGAAAAGCCTTCTCTGTTGAAAGCCATCATTGCATCCTGTCTGTCTTTATCAGAGAGGATTCCAGAAAGTGCCTTTCTGTATGTCTTAGTAATAATAGCCACATACTCAGCGCTTTTCATTCTTCCTTCTATTTTAAGAGAAACAACACCTGATGACACAACTTTATCGATATCATCCATGACAGCTATATCTTTAGTGCTAAGAAGATTTTTAGAAGCAACTGTTCGATTATTGGAAAAAAGGGAGTATGAGAGCCTGCATGGCTGGGCACAGCTGCCTTTATTGCCTGATTTGCCTCCGTTAAAGTAACTTAGCTCGCACTGGCCTGAATAACATACGCATAAAGAGCCATGGCCGAAAACCTCTACCTCAATTCCTGTTGCAACAAGGGCTTTTATCTGTTCCAGAGTAGCTTCTCTAGCAGCTATTACTCTTTTAAAACCTAAATTTTTCAATAAAATCGCTTCTTTGGGATTGATTACACTCATCTGCGTTGAAGCATGCAGACGCATGTCAGGCAGCATTTTTCTTATCTGCATTGCCAACCCCATATCCTGAACTATTATTCCATCTATTCCGCAGGAGTATGCCTTTTTTGCATTACCAAGGGCTAATTCCATATTCTCGTCATCTATGAGCGTGTTAAGCGTAAGATAAACTGATACATCTCTAAGGTGACAGTAACAAACAGCTTCTGACAGTTCCTCAAATGTAAAATTATCAGCATTTGCTCTTGCGCTGAATGTTTTGATTCCAAGATAAACTGCATCAGCTCCGTTTTGAACTGCGGCTTTCAAACATTGCATATTTCCTGCCGGTGATAATAGTTCCAATATGTTCCTCTTTCTACTTCTATAGTTTATAAGTACGGATATATGATAATATATATAGAACGAACTGGCAATTGTTTTAAACCTGTCTTATAAAGGAGGATGGTATGCCGCTTGATGGAATAGCAGTAAGATGCCTGGCTAATGAACTGAACAGTATATGTTTAAATGCCAAGATTCAGAACATATATATGCCCAAGAAAGATGAAGTCATACTTGGCATATATGCAAATAGCACTTCATGTAACATTGCATTGTCCTTAGAACCTTCCAGCCCAGGTATTTATATTATGAAGGAGAAGGTAATTAATCCTAAAACACCATATAGTTTCTGTATGTTTTTAAGGAAACATATAGGCAATGGATATATAAACAAGGTTTATACTAAAGATTATGAGAGGATAATATACTTTGATATTAATCATACAGATGAGCTTGATGATAATACAGACAAGACTCTTATCATGGAACTTACAGGCCGTAACTGTAACCTTATAGTCATAAATTCCTCTAATAGGATAATGGATGCACTAAGGCATGTTGATGAATCCATGTCATCTGTAAGGAGGATAATGCCTGTAAGCGAATACAAGCTTCCTCCTTTACAGGATAAAATACCAATTGAAAATATTGAATGGGGTCATCTGTTGAAATATGCCGACTTTCCTGTCAGCGAAGCATTATTCAGGACAGTCATTGGTATAGCTCAGGTATTTGCTAAAGAAATATGCGTAAGATCTGGTGTTGAAGAATCAAAGACAGTCAGGAGCCTGGAAGACAAAGAAGCATCAAGAATAATGCTTTCTTTAAAGAAAATCGCATGCGATATATCAGAAAATTCATACATTCCAACTGCCTTATATGACACAGACAAGAAGGCGATAAAGGATTATTACTGTTTTGATCTCATGCTGTACAAAAACATAACTGGTTTTTCTGTTAATAGATATGCATCATTCATTGAAGTTTTTACAGAGTACCTGAGCTTGAAAAGCAAAAGAGCGGATCTTATGCAGAAATCTGACACGATTAAAAAGCTGGTATCAGGTCATCTTGCAAAAGCGGAAAAAAAACTTGCGATCTATAATAACAGCCTTTCTGATCTAAATAAGATTAATCAATACAAACTGTTTGGTGAGCTTTTAACCGCCAATATACCTATGCTCAAGCAGAGAACAGATTTTGTGGAGCTTTTAGACTATTACACTAACGATAATGTGAGGATACCGCTTGATCCATCAAAGGACGCTCTGAAAAATGCACAGGCCTATTACAAGAAGTATAAAAAAGGGATGGCTGCATATAATTATGCATTGAATGCCATAAAGGATATATCTAAAGAAGCAGAATATCTGAAATCTGTTTTATCGTCTCTGGATTTATGTGAAACTATTCAGGACATAGAAGATATTAAGCGGGAATTAATTCTGCAAGGATATATAAAGGAGAAACAGCAGATTAAAAAGAACAGGAAGAAAACCGAACCCGAAGCTGTTTCATATAATCCTATCAGATACCAGTCAGAGGAAGGTTATGAAATATATGTCGGAAGGAATAATACGGAAAATGATAAGCTTACTTTCGGATTTGCTGAAACATATGACATATGGCTGCATGTTAAAAGCATGCACGGCTCTCATGTGATTATTAAAAATCCTGCTAAATGTGAGAAGTTTGTACCTGACAAGACCTTAACTCAAGCAGCCATAATAGCTGCATCTCATTCCGAAGCAAAAAAATCCGGACAAGTCGCAGTTGATTATACTTTTATTAAAAATGTTAAAAAGCCTAAAGGCGCAAAGCCAGGATATGTTAACTATTTCAATTATTACTCTGCATATGTTAAAGCAGATACACAGATGCAGGAAAAATTAAGGAAACACTGAAAACCTGGATATTTGCAAAAAACTGGCCTGTATTGTAATATAACGAGAGGAGATTTATTTATGTTCAATGAAAAGATTACACAGAATCTGAGCAAATCCTCATTCATAAGGGCAATGTTTGAAGAGGGAAACAGATTAAAAGCAATATATGGAGAAGAGAATGTCTTTGATTTTTCAATTGGAAATCCTGAGATGGAACCTCCTGTTGAAGTTAAAGAATGCCTTAAGAAAATCGCCTGCAGTGAAGAAGAAGGAATGCATAAATATATGAGCAATGCCGGTTATGATGCCACAAGAAGAACAGTCTCATGCAGCATAAAAAAAGACTACGGATATGATGTGCCATATAACCATATAATTATGTCAGCAGGAGCTGCAGCGGGACTATTTGTAACTCTCAAATCTGTTTTAAATCCTGATGATGAAGTAATAGTGTTTAAACCATACTTCGCGGAGTACGGATTTTATGTAATGCATGCACAGGGCATTTTAAAAGAAGCTGATTGTGATGAGGATTTTTTGCCGGATGTTGATTCTTTTAAGAATGTTATTACTGCAAAAACAAAAGCTGTTATTATAAATACACCGAATAATCCTTCTGGAGCTGTTTATCAAAAGGAAGTGCTTTTAAAGATAAGTGCTGCAATCAGAGATGCTGAAAAAAAGTTTAATACGAATATATTTGTAATAAGCGATGAACCATATGCAAAGATAGTATATGATGATATAACTGTACCCTGCGTATTTGAATGCTTTGATAAAGCGATAATTGTAAATTCATACAGCAAATCATTAGCGCTTCCCGGTGAAAGGATAGGATATATAGCAATAGACCCTAAAATACCCAATTCCGAACTCTTAGCTAATATCTGCATCTTCAATACGAGAACATTAGGTTATGTCAACGCTCCTGCCATTATGCAAAGGGTAATACAGAGTTCCTGTGATGCGAAGGTCGATGTAGATGACTACAAGCTTAGGCGTGATATGCTGTATGACCATATGGTAAAGTGCGGATTCAGCATAAAGAAACCGCAGGGAGCATTCTATCTTTTTGTCAAGTCACCTGTGGAAGATGAAATGGAATTTGTTGAAAAAGCGAAAAAGTATAACATACTGATAGTTCCAGGAAGAGGATTTGGTATGAGAGGGTATGTAAGGATGTGTTTCTGCATTTCCAAAAAGACTATACAAGCGAGCCTTCCGAAGATAACAGAACTTGCCAGGGAGTATTTCGGATGATTAAGATATCTCTGGATAACGGAATCCATAATTTGAATATTGACAAGCTTGCCTTTGGTACAGGCTGCTTTTCTGATTATGCTGATAAAGAAAGTTATTTTCTTCTCATGGACAGATTCTATGAGAATTTTAAGACTTTTGATACAGCCCGTTCATATAATGAATGGCTGCCTGACGGAAAAGATATTTCCGAGTATATGCTCGGCGAATGGATGAACTCCAGAAAGAACAGAAATAATGTCGTAGTAGTGACTAAAGGCGGGTTTCCAAAGAACCTTAAAATAAAAAAAGATGTGCAGAACAGATTAACAAAAGAGGATCTTCAATTTGACATAGATACCAGTCTTGCTACTCTTAAGACAGATTATGTTGATATTTTTCTTCTTCACAGAGATGACTTATCCAAACCAGTTGAGTACATAATACCTATACTCCAGGATTTTATAAAGCAGGGTAAAACTAGGTTTATAGGCGTGAGTAACTGGACAAGCGACAGGATTGAAAAAGCCCAGGATTTTATAGCAAAAGAGAAAATGATACCGTTATCCATATCACAGTGTTATTTCTCATTAGCAGAATCATCACCTGAAAAATTTGATGACGATACAATCGTATGTATAAACAGGCAGGAATATAAATGGTATGAAAGGAGCAGAATCCCGCTGATGGCATTTACATCCCAGGCAAAAGGATTTTTCTCAAAATATAATTCTATCCAGCTGAAGCAAAGAGAAATAAAAAGATTTGTTTCCGAAATAAATATAGAAAGAGCAAAAAGAGCAAGAATGCTTGCCAATGAATACAGCGTATCACCGACATGTATTGCTTTGGCATATTTGGTAAACAATCCGGTGCAGACTTGTGCTGTAATAGGTCCGAAAAACATATCACAATTAGAAGACAGCATTAATGTCAAAGAAATCCTGCTTTCGAAAACACAGATTGACTGGCTTATAGGAGAGTAATGGAAAATTCGCAAAACCGTAAACTGCAACCTTATCAGTCATTCATCCTCATAACGGCAGTTATGATAATATTCCTTGGAGTTCAGACTGCAGGAATATTCTTTTTAAAGGATAATCTTTATCTGTATCAGGCAGTTTGCGAGATACTTGGACTTGCAATACCAGTACTTCTGTATATGCTTATTACCGGCAGAGTTAAAGAAAACGTGCATATAAAAAAGGTAAGCGGAAGGAACCTTTTGATAATTGTGGCAGTCGTGATATTATCAATACCTGTTTCAATGCTGCTGGCGACTTTTAATATGTGGATAGTTGAGAACTTGTTCGGGATTACTTCGGGGCTCGAAGACAGCATAACGATAAACAGGTTTGATGAATATATAAAAAGCATATTAGTTATGGCGCTTACTCCTGCCATATGTGAAGAAATTGCTTTTAGGACAGCATTTATGTCCGGTCTGGAAAGATTAGGCAGAACTTTGTGTTTTTTCTTTGTTTCTCTTTTCTTCTCTTTAGCCCATATGATACCGGAAAAGCTTTTATCAACATTCGCATTGTCTCTGCTTTTATGCTATTTCCTGTACAGGACAGGTTCGGTTCTTAGCGCGATGCTTGGACATTTTATAAACAATTTTATTGCGCTTACGATAACATATGCATCAAAAAATACTCCTACAGAGGCCGATAGTGCAGAATTACTCAAAGCATATGGGCTTACTGAATATGGCCTGTCCTTTATCGTATGGGGGGCTTTATCGTTGCTTCTAATTCCAGTTATAGTCATACTGTTAAATAAATTTAAACATAATACTGAAACTACCAAAATTACTATTATTAAAGAATCAAAAATGGATGGTAATGCGATAGCGGCATTTCTGCCTGCCCTTACAGTATTCATGATTCTAGTTGCAATAGTTATAGTGAGTAATGCCTTAGGTGTTCTTTAGAATTTCAATAAGATCAGAATAGCTCTTAACATAGTAAGTGCAAGGAGCGATATTCAATATGCCATGCGAATCATAGTAACAGGAATCAATTCCTGAATTTATTGCACACTCGATATCTATATCCCTGTCTCCAATAAACAGTATCTGTTTCTTATCTAGTCTGTATTTGCCAATAAGGTAATCAACAGTCGCACTGCTTGGTTTTAAAGGAAATCCAGAATCCCTGAACAATATTTCTTCGAAATACTTAAGATAATTTTTTGATTCGAGAAACCGGAATATGGATTCGCCACGGTTTGTAACGATAAAACTGTATCCTTCGGTATTCTCTAAAATCTCAGTAGTGCCCTGAAAAGGAAAAGCTTTACTGACATTCATTTTTTCCTCAGCTTCCATAAACTCAGCAACCAGGTTATAATAATCCAGATTATGTTTCTCCGAAAGTAATTTTAATGTATGAGTCAGTGATTTATGCAGGTTATGTGATATCAGAGTATAATCCTCAACTATCCCTTTAGTTATTAAAACCTGTTCAATGACTTTGGAGATTTCCCCGTATGTGTCAAATAGTGTCCCATCAAAGTCCCAAATTATATGTTTGTATCTCATTGCCATATTCAATCTTGTATTTGCATAACCTTTCTGTTTAAGTATAATAAAGTATAACATATGAAAGGATGATTTTCTGATGTTTATAAATGAAGCGGTAGTATTAAAAAACAATAAGGTATTGAAAGCGGCAGACCTGTCACAAGAACAAATCGATAGAGCAAGTAAAGGCGCAATGTCTCATGCGATATTGGATTCTCATAATACTGCTGATTCTAAAGACGAGCTAAAACTGAAATTTGACGCAATGGCAAGCCATGACATTACATATGTTGGTATTCTGCAGACTGCTTTTGCCTGCAATATGGAAAAATTCCCTATTCCCTATGTTCTGACCAACTGCCATAACTCACTTTGCGCAGTCGGCGGTACGATTAATGAGGATGATCATCTTTTTGGTTTATCCGCAGCAAAACGATTTGGTGGAATTTATGTTCCAGCTCATTTGGCAGTAATCCATCAGTACATGCGTGAAATGATGTCTGGCTGCGGGAAAATGATTCTCGGTTCAGACAGTCACACAAGATATGGGGCATTAGGAACCATGGCCATTGGTGAAGGCGGAGGAGAACTAGCTAAACAGTTGCTGGGTAAAACATATAATCTGAAATATCCGAAAATATGCCTTGTATACCTTACAGGAAACCTTAAGCAGGGTGTAGGCCCTCATGATGTTGCAATATATATGATTGGAAAAGTATTCAAGCAAGCTCTTGTTACGAATAAGATACTGGAATTTGCCGGACCTGGCGTTAATAATCTTTCAATGGATGACCGTATGGGTATCGATGTTATGACAACAGAAACAGCATGTCTTTCATCCATATGGATAACGGATGAAATCACACAAAAGTATTATGATATTCATGGCAGGAAGGATGAATATAAGAAAATGCAGCCAGCCGCAGAAGCATTGTATGACTGTGCGTTATTAATTGACCTTTCAAAAATCGAACCCATGATAGCTCTTCCTTATCATCCTTCAAATGCATATACAGTTAGAGATTTTTTGAGCAACAGCTTGGAAATACTAAGCGAGTTGAAACTGGATAGTTTAAAGGAATATGCTGATCCTAAGCAGAAAAGCTTTTTTACAGGGCAAGGAATAATTGCTGGATGTGCAGGAGGCACATATGAAAATATTGTGGAAGCCTCAGCAATTTTGGAAAAAGGCGATACAGGCAGCGGCAGATTCTCACTTTCCGTATATCCCCAGAGCCAGCCGGTCGCTTATGCGCTAAATAAAATAGGATGCATGAATAAACTCATGGAATCAGGCGCAGTTATAAAAACAGCTTTCTGCGGACCGTGTTTTGGAGCAGGAGATGTGCCAGCAAATAATACTTTGTCTGTTAGGCATACAACAAGGAATTTTGAGAATCGTGAAGGCAGCATACCTAAAAACGGCCAGTCTGCATATGTAGCCCTAATGGATGCCAGAAGCATTGCAGCAACTGCATTGAACAAAGGATATATAACTGCAGGTACAGATATGGAGTATGTTAAAGATATTCCGGATTATGAGTTTAATAAGAATATTTACGAAAAAAGAGTATATAACGGATATGGAAAGCCAGACATCAGCCAGAAGCTTATTTTTGGCCCGAATATCAAGCCATGGCCGGAAATACCAAAACTTCCAGAGAATCTGCTCTTGAAAGTCACAGCAGTACTAAAAGATGAGGTGACAACGACTGATGAACTTATACCTTCAGGAGAGACTTCATCGTACAGGTCAAATCCTATTGCTCTTGCAGAGTTCACTTTATCCCGAAAAGCTCCGGATTATGTTAAAAAAGCAAAGCTTGCAGCAGCTGAAGAGGGTGTAGACGGTCATCTCATATTTGCTAAAAAACCTGGTGACGGCTCAGCAAGAGAACAGGCAGCTTCCTGCCAGAGGGTGCTCAAAGGATATGCAAATATCGCTTATGAATATGCTACAAAGAGATACCGTTCAAATCTCATCAATTGGGGGCTTATACCATTTACAGTAAAACAAGACCCGAACTTTACAGAAGACGAATATGTCTATATACCAGACATCAAGGAAACTGTCCTTTCCGGCAAAGAGCATGCAATTGCATATGTAGCCTCAATAAAGGAAGATGCACTGAATATGACAGACAAAGCCAGAACTGTAAAGCTGCACATGGAAGGATTATCTAAAACTGAAAGGGATGTACTTGCAGAAGGTTGTATGATAAACTATTACAGGAAAAGCAGGTAACGGAGGATAAAATGGCAAAAAGAATTACTACACTCATACTCGTTGCAATTATGGTCTTTACATTGGCCGCATGCAACAACACAGACCCGACAGAATCAGTCACGCCAAGCTTTATCGTATCAACGGATGAAGACTGGCCTTCTGAATATTTTGGAGTTGACGTTTTGCCAAAAATTGAAAATGGAGAAGTTAACTACTATAAGTTTTACGAGCAGGTACTTAGAATTTATATTTACAATGTAGATGACGAATCCTTTATGAAATATATTGAAACATTGAAAAGAACAGGATATAAAGACATAACCGTGGAGACAAAGGAAGCTTTTATAGGGACTTTGGATGAGTATTATCTTGTAATGAACAGAGATCAAGATACACAGCATGTGGTTATAGAACTAACCACTCCTCTGACATGGCCAAAAGAAGGATATATTACGATGTTATCTGCACCAGATGGTGCAAAGATTCTTCAGATCATCGGAGAATCAAATAATATTACTGTAGTTACAGAGGATATCGGTAAGGAAAAATTCGAAAAATACACAGCAGATGCGATAGCAGTAGGATTTGGCACCATCTTAGTTACATCAGAAACTGTTTTTGTCGCTGAAAATAATGAATACATTCTTACCATAGTCAGACAGCCAGACAAGAATACGATGGATATAGGCATATATGAAAAAAATTAATTTAAATGACATGATGAGTTTTGAGGAAAATATACTTGATGAATTTACCTTGGATGAAAAGGATATGGCTCTTCTTACGCTTATAGAAAAGGAGATTGAATCTACTCTAAAGAATATTCGAATATTCGATCTTCAGACAAATAAACGCATGGAAGAGATTTTATCGCAGGAAATATATAATCAGGGAGAAAGAATAAACCAGCTGATGGATAATGCTTCACCAGAGCTTAAGAAATATCTGGAAGGATATATGACAAAGATTAAGGACACTTATCTCAATTAATGAAAAAAAAGAAGGTAAGTGCTAACAATAAAATATAAAAAAATCTCCATAGACTATTGACACGCAGAAGCGAATGATATAGAATAACTGATAATGCGCTAATCTGCGTATTTTTGCGCCTGTCGACATGATAACACATGAAATCGGGGTGCATACGGTAATATGTGGCACCGGTTTACCAAGGTTAAAAAATGGTAACCGTTACCAAGAGGATGATATAGAAAAGGACATGAGGTGACTAATTAATGATACATCCTATTCAATACGGAAAAAGAGAAAGAATGAGTTTCTCAAAAATCAAAGAAGTTCTAGAAATGCCCAATCTAATTGAAGTTCAGAAAAAGTCTTATCAGTGGTTCCTTGATGAGGGTCTTAAAGAGGTTTTTAAAGACGTATCACCGGTTCGTGACCATACAGATAATCTTATTCTGGATTTTATCGATTACAGGATTGCAGACAAGCCAAAGCTTGATGTGCAGGAATGTAAAGAAAGAGATGCTACTTATCAGGCTCCTTTGCGAGTAAAGGTAAGGCTTATCAGAAGAGATACCGGAGAAGTCAAGGAACAGGAAATATTTATGGGTGATTTCCCCATAATGACTGATACTGGGACATTCGTTATTAACGGAGCTGAAAGAGTAATAGTCAGCCAGCTGGTAAGATCTCCTGGCGCATATTATGCTGAAAAGAAAGATAAAGCTGGGAAAAGCCTTTTTTCAAGTACACTCATTCCTAATAGAGGAGCATGGATAGAATATGAGACTGATTCAAATGGAGTCTTGTATGTAAGGATAGACAGGACCAGAAAACTTCCACTAACGGTTTTTTTAAGAGCTTTAGGTTTTGCTAAAGATTCTGACATAACTGCAGTATTCGGGGAAGACTATAAACTTGATGCCACTTATGCAAAAGATGAAACGAAGACAAGAGAAGGCGGGCTATTTGAGATATATAAGAGGTTAAGGCCTGGAGAACCTCCAACAACTGAAAGTGCTGAAAACTTATTCGAGGGGTTATTCTTTGACCCGAGAAGATATGACCTTGCAAGGTTTGGAAGATATAAATTTAACAAAAAACT
>Ga0265297_10009975_pt1 | contig 12086 bp, 21 predicted proteins | sample Munlanlwell13791_FD_192502 | JGI IMG/M metagenome (GOLD analysis project Ga0265297, IMG submission 192502) | Leachate microbial communities from a municipal landfill in Southern Ontario, Canada - Leachate well 137-91 | ecosystem: Engineered > Solid waste > Landfill > Unclassified | place...
TCAGTAATCGAAACGGTAATCGTGGCCATCTGTTAAATACCACAGTATCACCCATTACCATCCAAAAACCCAGCAAACCAGCACCCAATTAAATGTTCATTCTCGGGGCGTAAGAGGATCTCAGGAACATCTTCCCAAACCTTACCGGGCTTCATGTCCCATAACTTAAGGTTTTCCAGAATAAAAATGGAATTTATTGTAATGCAGTATAAGTTGTCTTTAACATCAATGGGTGTATTAATCTTCATGAAATGTACTAAATAATTAACCAGGTCTTCATCCTTATGGGCGAACTCTAAGACATAACAATCATCAGGGCGTCTTATACGACCAGCGGCAGCTACCAGACCTACGAAATATGCGGTTTCTTCATTAATGCTAAGGAAGGTTTTGTTTTTAAGCCCTATAGCATTTTCCAAATTACAACACAATATGTCTATCTTGTTTTCTAGCCAAGACAAATCCTTATCATTGATAATGATATTATCAAAATGATTACAGTTTAATGATGTTTCAGAAATATGATTACTAAACTCCCACTGATTGGGACGAATAATAATCAGACTCTTGCCGCCAAAATTCTCTATAGCTTCCTTTTCATTGATAAAACGAACATCGTCGCAAACGTAATCTTTATCCTGGCTCAGGGATTTCAAAACCAAGTTAACATGAAAATTGTTATCAAATCTGCGCAAAACATCAGAACCAATATGCTGAAGAGCCTGCCGCACATCCTCAAACACTATCGGAACATCCTGCGGATACCACACATTGTCAATATCAAGGCTAAATATCTGTGCCAGACGTTCTGCATGGGGCTTATCCCAGGGCAAATCCAGTTTTTTGGACTTCAAGGCCTGATCATAACAATATGAGATATCCAGCTCATACAATTGGGCTATAGCTTCCTTCAAGGGGGCAGCCATAGTAACCCGTTCGAATCCATATTTCTGAACCAAGTAATCAGAAACATGGCCTTTACCGCTTTTAATGCGGCCAGATAAACCTAAAAACCTGCCCATGCTAAACCCCTGACACTCTTCACGCCAGCTTTCCACCATGCCGATATGGCCTAGACCTGTTATACTCTTGCTTTATCCTGATAGCCTCTTCCAAATCTAGCCCTAAAGCCTCACAAGTATCACACACCCTGATAACAACATCGGCCAATTCAGCCACAGCGCCCTCTGGCTTGCCGTTTTCAATCCTAAGATTCATGTCGTTTTGCCTAATACACTCTACCGCCTCTGAGACTTCTGAGTGTATTAGGGCACAAAAAGCTAATCTGGTGTCTGTGGAGTCCAGATTGCGCTCTACAAACCACCCCTTTTGGATGGCGATTTCGTGACTGTCTTTACATAAAGTTTTGATGTCCATTTTGTTTTCCTTACTCATCGTGTCGTTCTAATAGATACGGATCTACGTAATACAATCCACGCTTATAGTCAGCGTATCCTTCCACTCTTCCGAAACAAGATGGCTTCCCATCTTCTCGACGAGGGGCATTTGGCTTGTCTGTAACTGGTCGAATTTGCCAATATATCTTTACGTGGCTATAACCTACTGGATGTAGCCAAATGTAGTACACCTTACACTTTTCAGGATCTGGGAGACTCTCAATAGAGTTCCCCAATTTAGAAACCAGGTTCATCTTAATATGGTCACGTTGAAACTCTATATACGGGCCATGATCGCCATAAACGATACGTTCATATCCGGTTGAAAACAGCGGTCCAGAAGGAATCCATAATTGAATATCTTTGGAACCATCTTCTGGCAAAGAGAGGAAATCCTCTAGTACCGCTTTGTCCTCTTTACGATTTTCGTAGATGGCTGTGCTCATTTGATTTCCTCTTCGATAACAGATACCACCATAACCTTTGGAACTAAATTTTCGGGCCACATCCGAGCTATCCAGGCTTCCAGACCGGACTTCAACTCCACAAGAGATACCCCCTCAACCACCTGAAACGATGCCGTCTCAAAAACTATATAAGGCGGCATCGAAATAAGGTGTTCAACGACTGTCATGGGTGCAAGAACACACGCAAAAACGTTGTCTGGCGTTCGCAAATAGGCATGAAACTCCACTGGAGAAGTTTCGCCTGGGTAGATGTCAAAGCTTGCTGTACCCTGACTAAGAGCACTCTCCAGAACCGAGAGTCTTTCCTGATCGTCCTCGTCAAAAAGCGAACCCCTAAAACCTGCTTCTACCTCATCGCGATCAATCCCAGATTCCGCATGTAAGAAAGCACGACCACCGGGAAGGGCTATGGTTACTATGCTCATTTGATTTCCTTTTCATCAACCAATAAGGCCCTAGTAATAGACGGACGAGCCAATTGAGCAATAATATGCCGAGCCATATAGCGTACTAATTTTTCATGCGGCGACAGATTAGCGGTTAACTTATCAAATTCTTCGTTTTCCTTAGCCCACTCTGCCTCACGCTTACGCTTGTTTTCCCAACCCTCTGCCGTCCACTCTGAATCCGGTAAGTCTTGGATTCCAAAACGCTCACGCAAAACTTGGTAATCTCCGTATCCGTTATCAGTCCTGGGGACCACTGCATGAATTTTATGATCTTTTATGATTACCCAGTCATCCTCAAATGAATCATAAACATCATCAAGAAGATATCCTTCTCTAGGATAATCCTTAAGAACCTCCCACTTTACCTCGTCACCAACCTTATATGTTTCGCAAGCGTCATGACCACATTTGATTTGTAGTTCTCTGCCATCATCAGGATGAATAATAGATGTATACGTTCCCACGGTTCAGTCCTCCTTGTTTATTTCCTCTACTATAAATATCTGTTCCGCTATAGAGGAATAGTCAAGTTTGCGGCTTATAGGCCTCATCATCCTCATTGCCAATTGTTGCTTTGGAGACAGATGCGCTATGGATTTATCGAATTCTTCTCTTTCCTTAGCCCACTTTTCCTCACGTTTACGTTTGTTTTCCCAACCTTCTTTCGTCCATTTAGAATCCGGTAAATCCTTGATTCCAAAACGTTCTCGCAAAACCTCGTAATCCCCATATCCATTCTTGGTCCTAGGAACCACGGCCTGGACCTTGTGAGCTTTTATGACTACCCAATCGTCTTCGCCACGATCAGAAAAAGAATCATAAACATCATCAAGAAGATATCCTTGTTTTGGATAATCCTTGACAACAAACCAATCTACATAATCCCCAACTTTATACGTTTCGCAAACATCATGGCCACATTTAATCTGTAACTCTCTGCCATCGTCTGGATGTATAATAGATGTAAACGTTCCCATGATATTTCTCCTTCACCAAGAATTCACCAATCTAGCTTCAGCACCGTCGTCCGAATCCTCGACAATGATAGCGTGAGCAAACTTATCTTTTAGGTCTTTGTTATGGGTTATCACAAATATCGTAAAGTCTTTTTGCCACTTCCTAATAGCGTCTGCGAACGCATCCACCCCAGCCTCGTCAAAATGAGCATCAACCTCGTCAAACTCTAAGAACTTAATGCTCGTATTAGCTTTCCTCTGAAGAACATTTGCCATTCCTCTCTTAAACGCCAAAGCTATATACACATGCTGTCCATGAGATAGCTGCGTATAATCTTTCACAGTACCATTATACCGGTACTCAAAGTTCAAATCCGCATCAATTTGAACATCCAAATCTGGCCGCAATTCCTTCAGAGCCGCATTGGCCTCATACTGAAGCTCATCTAGTACTTTTTGTATTATGAAGTTAGGAATGCCTCTATTGCTGAAAGCGTCTACTACCATTTGCCGGATTCTAAGCTCACGATTAGTCTTCTCCAAATTGCCCCGCAACTCTATGAGCTTTAGTTTGTCCGCATTCCTGGTAGATATTCTTTCTTCCAGACCACCCTGCACGGAACTTAGGGCAGATATCCTACGGTTCCAGCCAATAATATTCTCTTGTATTTGCGATATTTCCTTGTTAATATCAAAAATCTTATTGGTAATAACGGGAGCATTAGATTTACGAGCACTATCCACCAAAGCTTCCAATACCTTGGAAATCTCTATGATTTGTGCTCCGTCATCCCTAAGCTTATTAGCTATTTCTTTTTGGTCTACATATAAGCGATCCGTCTCTTCTCTAAGAGACTTCTGTACATTTCTCCAACCTTCCATCTGGTTTTCTAGGCGAGAAATTTCATTGGAACGTACCCGCTCCGCCTTGAGGTTTTCGTCCAACTTGGCCTTCTTGCGACGACACTTGCTAAGCGCATCTTCCAGAAACTCTACATCTGACTGTAGTTTTGTAAGCTTCTTCTTCAAATCATTAGCTATTTGCTCACGATAATCAGGAGTTATGGATTGATGACAAGCTGGACACTCATCTCCTTCTGGTAAAGACTTCTTGGTAATTGACATCTGCGTTTTAACAGATGATAATAATCCAGATCCTTTAACTTCATCTGCACAAACTTCATTATACTTATTCTGCAAATCTTCAATATCAGTATCTGTATTATTTAATCCGACCAGTTTAATCTGAGCTTGTTGCAAATCATTTTCTGATTTTTTCAGCTCTTCTTCCTTGATTAGAATAAGATTAGATATCCCTAATAAGCGCTTATCGGATATCTTGGCAGTATCCTTGAGCTTTTTCAGGATGCTTTCCTGTTCAGAAACTTTTCTGTGAATATCGATATCTTGCTGCCCCAGGGAAAGCTTCAGCTCCTCTACTGCTTGCCTTTTGAATTCCACATCAGAGTTAGCCTTTTCGATTAGTTCCCTGTGAGTTTTCAGTTCCTCCAAGGTTCCTTCCAGCTCCTTTTGAGCCTTCTGTATATCTTCTTCTGGGTTACCAAGGACAGAAACAGATCCAGCAAACTTATCAAGTTCCTTCTTTAATGGGCGCACTTTCTTAGTTGCCAGCTCTTCCAGCTTGGTATAAACGGCTAAATTGAGGGGCTCCTTCAGAATCTCTTTCCGCTTCTTAGGATCAGAAACTGAAGTAATTCCTGTCAAATCCGCCTGCCTAAACAGAACAGAATACGTGAAAGCCTTATGGGAAATCTTAATCAAATCCCTGATTTTGGTATCGGTTCCCGATGGAGTTCTTTCAGAAATGGATTCGAACTCCCCATTTACCTTTTTATACAGCCGAACATCAGCTGACTCAGTAGATGTCCGGTGGCGATAAATCCTATATACTTCCCCTGATAATTCAAAATCAAACTCTACAACCGCCTTTTTCTTACCTTCTCTGACAATCTTATCCAGGGTAGTGGAGTGTGATTGGTTAAATAGTACGTATTCAATAGCCCTGAATATAGTGGTTTTACCAATGGCATTAGAGACTCGCTCGTTTTTATGAGACCTGCCGACAATCAAAACACTCTGGAAATTGGTACAATCAATCTCAGAAAGCCTATGATTCATGAAATTCTTCATGTATATTCTAAGTGGTCTCATACCAGATATTTCTCCTCGTATTCCTGCCGGACCTCATGGGCGGCAGCCTTGAACTCGTCCCGTTCCAGATCAGTCTCAAAGTGTTGCCTGGTCTCGGCCCATTTATTAATGGTCTGACCAATTTCCATGGTGTTATCAAAAGAATCTTCTGGATTAATTTGAATGGCCGATAGGATTCTAGATTCAGAAAAACCACACAAGTGATGGATTTCCAAGTTATTAGTTAGATAGGATTCTACTTTGTCTCTATTAACGGACTCTAACTCCTCTCCTGTGAGCTTGATATCCAACCTAACGATTGCGCCATTAAAAGGAATTTTCTTGGCTAGCAAACAAATCTCGGTAATAACAAACTCCGTAGAGTCCTTGCCAGGTGGAACATCAATAGAAATCGGGCGCAAATACCGGGTAGGTAATGTTAGTTCCTTGAATTTGTTTTCTGAGCTTGGGTCTAACAAAATAGCAATTTTATCATATTCAGTTTCGGTTCTAGAGAAGTCCGTCCTATCCAGGGACCCAACATGAGCAGCATAAGGGTGGTGATGTTGTATTACCTGTGGATGATGGATATGGCCCATCCAAACATAATCAAACCACTCAAACATTTCCGGAGGGACATACAGCTCGTTTTGCTGATCGGAAATCTCGTCCCCCACTGAGAGCGAGCCTTCCAACGCCAGATGCCCTACTGCAACCTTGATCTTATCAGAAGGTGTTTGAATCTCTTTAGCTAGTTCTTCTTCTAGCTTTTGCCTGGCCTCTTCTTTATTCTTAGCCTCATACATGCGTTTGTCTCTAAATGGGACAAAGACAATAGTATAATCATCTAGTTCCAATCTGGAGACTTGTTTATGGACGGTGGCGTTGGTAAGCTCTAGTTCTGACACTAAGTCCAAAGCGGACACGACATATTGTCCGGAGCGCAATATGTCGTGGTTTCCCATTATGATATGGACCTCAATCCCTAGCTTTTCGCATTTCTTTAGCCATCGCATAAAGATAGAAATGACAGCGGGATGGGGTCTGTAATCTTGGTATACGTCCCCGGTAATTATGATATGCCTAAGATCAGGGTCCTGCACACATTGCTGATATACCCAATCTAATAAATCAACCTGATCTTGAATCCTGGAATTAAGCCGGCCAAGTTCAGCTGGTTTGCCCATATGCAATGATCTGCCGATATGAAGATCTCCAATAATTAAGCACTTCAAAATAATAGTTCCTTTATTTTAGAAATCCTAAACTCAAGTTCTTTAGCATCTATTTTTTTACCAGGCGCTTTGGTCATTAGGTAAAAATCTAGCCACCAGATGAGCTTATCAATCTTCGCCAGCATCTTGGGATTGTGCTTATGTTTTTGTATCAATTCCTGGAGATATTTGGAACCCTCCAGTAATACTGGGGTAATATCGTCTTGGAATTCCTGGAACTCATCTATTGAGATATCTTCCCCATATTGGGCCAAGATCCTATCTGCGACAGTGGCTCTTGGAATCTGCTCATATAGAGAGATGAACTCCACTGCTCGGCCAGATTTATTACAACCCAGACAGCAGAAATGATCACTTACGAAACAATACCCAAATGAAGCGGTTCTTTCTTTAGAGCCCTTATGGGAGGGGAAAGGACAGGTAAAGTTATTGGACCACGTAGGGCGCTGAGGGTTTTTCTCTATTCTGAAACCATAATGCCTAAGGACATCAATAAGCCTTATCTTACGATTGGCGGCTTTGATGTTGGCAAATTTCTCAGTACCATCTCCAGAACCTGAAGCTTGGCCTTGACCACTGCTTCCGGAATCGGGTTCGGATCTATCTGAAACTTGGCACATAGTCCCTTATACGCAACCAGCGCATCCTGTTCCTCAGTAATCATTTTGATTATTTGGGTTCGAAAATCACTGGTTGGCTGCATAAGAATACTGCTACGTTTAGGGGCTCGACTCTTTCTTCTTTAGATCTCGTTTGATCTGTTGAATCTCATATTCAAGCTGATTTATACGGTCTCTATACAATAAGATTATCTTTAGCATCACAGAGAGAACAATAACAGATCCTTTGCCATTATCCTCTTCATTCTCATCATTATTCATATCCAGGGCTAATTGCAATAGTTCTTGCCTAATTTCCCTCTCAACCCCCTCTGCTATGCTTCCCTTATTAACAGGCAGGGTTTTGTCATTAGCCATCTTAATGAACTTAGAAACTACCTCAATGGCATGATTTCCCTTTTCCTGATGATATTGTACGGTTTTTTCTGCGGAATCCTCAAATTTCTTCTGATATTCTTCCCGCTCCCGCTTCTCTTGCTCACGCTTTTCCGCTGATCTATTCTTGAGTTTGACCCCGCGAGTAGCTATAACTTCCTTGTTAACGTCTTGAAAGCCTTGTCTTTTATTAGGGTCTGGGGGTTGTACTTCTTGATTTGAAAATCTATTACCGGCCATCTTCGTCAATCTCCACAGTTAGCCTTTCCTCACCGGGAACCAAAGGCTCATGTGGTCCTATAACATCTCCCCCAATAGTATTTCGTACTCCAGAGATTAATTCCTCGGCACAGGACTCAATCAAACCCCCTATTTCCTTGGCATCGGCTGTTTTGCCGTAATAGTCTTGTGCCCTAATTGCTGCCTTCCACAACAGGGTTTCTACGTCTTTCTGTAAATCCGCCGAGGAATATAGATAATCTTCAAGATCCTCCCGTACTGGAGTCTCCTGAACCTGGGTGGTTAAAGAAGAAGCAACCTTATCCAGTCCCTGGAAATTGGCCTCTTCCACCTGTGCTATAAGTCTTTCCTTTAGATTTTTAGAAATTGTTCTAGTCATTGCTCTCCATACCAGGGATTTCCTGCTAACATTTCTTTTTCTTCCATGTACCCATAATTAAAACCACCCCTATCTTTGGGGGATATATAATCGAACCTTGGGCCTTTTGAATGAAACAGCTTGGCCAGTGGCGTTCTAGAAGAGTCAATCTTACCATCCAAAATTAACTGAATGATTCTGAATAGTTTCTGACGGCGTTCTGAGCGCCGAGACCGCTCCATAGTTTCTTGGGCTTTAGAAAGCTCGTTCATATAGGTATGCCTAGGTATCCCCTTGGTACTGAGCAGAAAACGCATCCAGCTGATTCTGCACAATTTCCGGGGTTCCAAACAATTCTTCGGCTATTTGAGAAGAAAGTACAAAATTAGAAGCGGCTTCGGTCATTTGTGCCTTATCATCATCCTCCAAACCATCGGGGCCAGCGTTTTTTGCCCGCTCCTGTAGTATATGGAGGGATAATGCATCCACATATAAATTAACAATTGATGGTAGAATGATATGAAACTTCACTTTTTTCTCTTGTTCTCCGGTACGCCTCGAACGAAAGTAACTTCTTCCTTGGCGTTTTTTGGAGTGTCCATATCTGGATTCACCAAAATTAGTTGTGCATACAGCCCACAGGGCCTATGCATTTGAAGAAACCTCTCTAATACATTATATTCATGGTCTGTCCACAACCGTTTAAACTTTTGGTCAAAACGATCTTGCAGATAATAAACCAACTGACGGATAGCGTTTTGGTCTAGCATTGGGCGATCAAAAAGCTTTATTGCCTCTAGGTAACTGATTACGCCATCAATATTTACCAAAGCATCATCAAGCTTCAAGATACGGTTATGCACAGATGGACAGAGAACGAAACCGTTCTCTGTCCGCCCATAGCACCCCAGCACCAAATAAGCACTTTCTTCCGCCATTTAGGACCATACTAGTCCTTGGGGACGATCTTCACTACTGTATACTTAGAATATTGGGTAACCTCAAACCTCTCATGCCGTCCCAAACGAACCTTACCAAGGCTTTCCTCTAGGGCTGGCAATACCGCCGCGGACTTCAATATCAAATGAACCGCATCAGGAATTGCCTTCTCCATCTGTGCTTCTCTCTTTGCATGATCTTGCACTACCTGATTTGGCAGCGCAAAAATCTCTAGGGGAAGATCCTTGATCTTATCCCAAATCTTCTCCGCTGCCGTAACCTCTTTAGCCTCAGTCTTATCTTCAGTCTTTGTCTTACTTGTGGTCATTTTGAACTCCTTACGCAGCGATGTTTGTGACACCCTGCAACGTTTTACGCAAAATATCTACTTTGAGCGCTCCCACCAGCCTGGTGATTTCTTCACCATCCTTAAAAACTATAACCGTGGGAACAGATCTGATCTTGTAATTTACTGCCAAATTGGCAAAATCATCTACATCAATGTCATGAAATTTTACCGTAGGAAATTCTGGCTCAACTTTTTGTATGGTAGAAGCCATCATTTTGCAAGGGCCACACCAGGTTGCAGAAAATTTTACCAAACTGATTCCTTTGTCTATGTCAAGCATCAGATCTCCTATTAGATATAGTTCCACCAGCTAGGCGGTTTTCCCTTCGGCTTTTTGTGCTTCCAGGGCTTTTTGTATAGCTTCCTGAGTTTTAACCGTAAATTCTTTACTTAACTCAGTGGCTTTCTTAATAACCTCTTCTTCGGTAATGCTTCCTTTTTCAAGAAGAAGAACCTCTAAAGTGGTTACGCGAAGAGCTAATGTAGCAATAACTTGCCCTTGCCTTGCAAATAATTCTTGAATTGTTCTGTCATCCATTTTACTCTCCCGCTCGGTACAAACCGAGATAATGCCTATGTTCTAAGCACTAAAAAAGCACTGTAATTACAGTATATTACTTAATGGCTCTGTCTGATAATAAGATACCTTTTAAGTGATCGAGTTCATGGGCCATAACTACCGCTACGAAATCCGTAGCTATGAATCGATAAGGCCAAACCAAATTGCCCTCGACCACGATCTCCTTGAATCTGGTAGTAGATTCGTACCTATTAGGGAAACTAAGACACCCCTCCCCATCAAACTGATAAGGATAATAACCTTTCGTAACGTCAGCATTAACAAGATCAATAATAATAGAATTATCAATCCTAACTATCGCCATAGATTTGGGAATACCAATCTGAGGACAAGCCAACCCAACCCCAGGAAACCCACGCTTAGCAGACCATTCTAAAACCTCTTCCAGCTTGGTTCTAAGCCCATGAACCTCTCCTGATAATACAGGCTCACACTTAACTCGAAGTTTTGACTCCTCCGTTATTATCATTTCTCGGCTTTCTGATCGGACTTAACTAATACGGCAGTCATATTCCTACCAGTAACCATAGGCTCCGCGTCATATTGAGCACATATCATCTTAGCAAATTTGGACATTTTCTCTATGCCAAGATCCCTATGCGCCATTTCACGGCCCCGGAATACTACCGTAACCTTCAGCCTATTACCCTCGGATATAAACTCCTGGAATTGACGAGCTTTGGTCAGCAAATCGTTATCATCAGTACTAGGATGAAACTTTATTTCCTTTAGCCTAATGGCATTGTCCCGCTGCTTTTTCTTAACTACCTTGTCTTTCTTCTCTTGTTCATACCGATGTTTACCCAAATCTAAGATCTTACAGGTAGAGGGGTTGCCTGCTTTACCCTGAGATACCATTACCAACTCTAAACCAGCGTCAGTGGCTAGTTGTAAAGCGTCTCTGGTGTCTATGAGACCTAGGTTGGTATTGTTTTGGTCTATACAATATATCTTTTGCTCTCTAATAAACCTCCCAAATACATATTGTTTTTCATCTGCCCTTGGCTGGTTTCTATACGGGTATCTCAAGTGTCTCTCCTAACATACATCAATTACATTGCCATTAATTCGCCTTGAAACAGAGTGCATTTCCAGAAGTAGAAATGGCCATCTCTTTTCCAATTCATCCAAACAACGCTGAAGACCAGTCACAATCTTCATGTTGCCAATAAACAAAGTTGACTGTTCCAACGCCTCATGGGCTAGAACAGTATGAATCTCCCCCAAGGTCCGCATTGCAATAACCAAAGCTTCATCACGACTCTGAATATCTTGGAAAAACTCCTCATACACGGTATAAATACCGTCTTCTTCCTTGACAAAGAACCGGGTTTTATTGTTTGGTTTGCGTGAAGGCTTTGCCATTGTTAAGTCAATTCTATCAGACAGTCATTCAGATCCACCTCAACCACACCACGAAAATCTTTGGGCTTTTCTGGTTCCTCTGGTAGATCCTCCAGGAAAAAGTCTTCTACGTAAGCGTATTCAAACTCAGGCTCGCGTGTTATAGGGTCTGTTCTAACGAACATAAATACCTCTTGTTTCACAGCTTTACCTCACTTTAATGCAAGAGTATGCCTGAATCTAATTCCTTTCGAAGATCAACATCAATGATCTCTAGCCTTGCTTCTAATGATTTCAATATTGATAAATCATTATTAGACAACGTATCAAATTGTCTAAGTTGTATTGTTACAAATCCCATTACCTGTGATATGGACAGAACTTTATTCGGGGCTTCCATTTTAGAAAGCGCCTTATCTATCTCACAAATCCATGCTTCTGGAATAGCATTAAACTGGATACGACTAAATCTATGTTCTAGAACATTCAGATCTGGAGAGTCAAAATCATGCCTTCCTACAAAATGTTTATGGAACTCTGGGAGAGAGATCATCTTGCCAACTCCGCTAAACCATCCATCCTTCCTAGAAACCCAATGATTCCGGACCTCGACCCCATCCTTATCG
>Ga0265297_10009976_pt1 | contig 12083 bp, 15 predicted proteins | sample Munlanlwell13791_FD_192502 | JGI IMG/M metagenome (GOLD analysis project Ga0265297, IMG submission 192502) | Leachate microbial communities from a municipal landfill in Southern Ontario, Canada - Leachate well 137-91 | ecosystem: Engineered > Solid waste > Landfill > Unclassified | place...
GGGAAGAAGGAACTGTTCCCGGCATACCATAATAAAAATCCGCATGAAGCCAAAGACTACGCATCAAAACAATGAAAAATTTTCAATTCCACAAGCAATTTCCGGTTGTGTTTCGTGTCGCCGGCAATTCTTTTAAATTTTCATGACTGGAAAATCTCAATACATCGTGTACCTCAAATGCCCAGGTAAGGTTCAACACATCGTGCACCATTTAAACCTGAAACTCAAAAAAATGATTTGAAAGATCATGCACGGATTCTTTTATCTGGTTCTTCTCCCGATTTAGGATGACATCAAATTGGTAAAAAGGCTGATTCAACCTACATTTTGATAAATTCTATAGAATTGAGGTTTTTGAGTTTGAAAATTCCGACCATTTTATCTAAAAAATTTTATTATTGTAGATAAACGTTGTGCCTTCCCAAATCAATCAAATTTTCCCCCGCACTTTCGTCGCTACGGGGGGGCACTGCGACCCCCCTTCGCTCCTCACCCATCGGGACGTGTTCCTCCTCACCTCTGTGAGGTGAGGCAGTAAAGAGGATGCCTCCGCCTTGAGCGGCTGAAGTTCATGGGGCTAATGGCATATTTCCTGAATTTTTGATCTGGGAAAATCTCAAAAACTTTCTTCCAAAACTTGGAGAAGAGCCCAAATTACGGATATTTTTGTCGGGGATTTATACACTGCTACCTCATTTTCACGTTTTGATCCCGCTTGTGATGCTCTTTGCGGTATGACACAATATTTTGAGATTTTTCCCGTCAGTTGAAGGAACATCGAACGACGCGAAAAAATTCCGTGCATTAAAACCCCTGGCACAATAAAAACCAGGATGCAAAAAAAGGATTATTTTTTATTTGCAAGAATAATCTCGATACTGGATACATTTGTTTTTCCAGAATCGGTATCGATCACTTCTGTTGAAGTAAGAATCTCTTTTTTTGCAACACCTTCCAGAAACCGGTTCAGCGAGATCTCGGCGGTATCGACCGCACGGGAAATGGCTTTGCCACGGGCTTTGATCGCGACTTCTTCGGCACCATTATTGAACTGTGTGACTACTGCAAGGACGTAGTTCATGACGGGTTTGTTACCAACGAACACTGTGTTCTCTTTTGTCTGCTGCATGGTTCCCTCACAAGAATTTTTAGAGATATTTCTTCTTTGTGATCAGTTCTGCGTTCAGTACACTTGCACCTGCAGCGCCACGGATTGTGTTATGTCCCATCGCAATGAACCGGAGACCCTCTCGCACTCTTCCGACAGAAACAGTCATCCCTTTGCCGCGCATCCGGTCCAGGCGGGGTTGCGGGCGATCGTCATCGTCAAACAGGTGTACCGATTCGGGGGGCTGTGTCGGGAGGTTTTTAATTGGGGGTTTGTACGTGAGAAATGCTTTTTTGATCTCATCCACCGGTTCCCTGATATCGACCCAGACCGCCATGGTATGTCCATCGATGACCGGCACCCGGTGACAACTGGCACTTACCGTGAACGGGGCGTTTACAATCTTCTTGCCCTTAAGTGTGCCCATGATCTTACGGGTCTCGGTCTCCATTTTCTCCTCTTCTTTGCCGATATAGGGAATGACATTGTCGTAAATCGACATCGCTGCTACACCGGCAAATCCTGCACCAGAGATCGCCTGCATGGTCGCCACCCGTATATCCGTCCAGGAAAATTTTTTGAGCGGCGCAAGTGCCGAAACAAGCATGATGGTGGAGCAGTTCGGGTTTGTGACGATAAACCCGTCCCTTCCGGAATCCCGCTGGACATCAATAAGACCCAGGTGTCCGGGATTCACTTCAGGAACAACGAGCGGAACATTGGGTTCCATGCGGTGGGAACTCGCATTACTGCATACCGCTATTCCCGCATCAGCAAACTCGTTCTCTACATCAAGCGCGATCTCTGCCGGCAGTGCAGAGAAGACCAGATCGACATCCTTCATCGCTTTAGGCGAGATTGGCGTGACTTTGGTCTTCGCGATCTTCTCCGGAAACGGCGTTTCAAGACGCCAGTTTACGACGTTTCCATACGGTTTTCCCGCACTCCGTTCAGAAGCGGCGAGCGTCGACAGGTTGAACCAGGGATGATCCGCCAACTGTTCAACAAATCTCTGACCCACCGCACCTGTAGCTCCGAGCACTCCAACATTGATCATACGTGACAGGTCCTGTGTTATTCGTGTTTCCCGTTCTCTGTGAATTCGGGTGTAAAATTCCATTACATTTGTGATAATAAAAACATTGTTTTTTAATCTTTCCCGGTTTTCACTAACAAAAAAATTATCATCCGACGATCAAGGGGCACAAGGTCCGGAAATTTTGTCCCGAAGTGGGGTGGTGGGGTTATTCTGGAAGTGGTGTGGGCACATCTGATAGGTCAAGAGACCGTTCGATCCTGGCGTGTGTATCTGCCGATGGGGGAGATTAACACAATTATCCAGGTATTCCATGAGCACCCCCCTCTCATGGGGTCGCTCACATTCGCGAAATTTCAATCCGCCCCCTCACATACGACAAATCGTTTGAACCGCTGGAGTATCGCACAAAAAGGGGTGCCCGGTTATAAACAGGAACCGGGATTGATGAGCCGCCCCTTGACCGGATCAATAACCTTCAGCACCCCGCTCTACGGATTCTAAACGTTTCCGATAAGCGATTATCACTGTACTGGCATGCATCTACCGGGAAAAAACGGCTTATTCTCACCCGATGCCGATGCTTAAAATCAATTCCTGTTTTTTCCCGAAATAATGAGATCCAAAAGAGCCGTGCGTGCCTGAACCAGACGGGTTTACTCTCAATAACCGCACCTCCTGAAATTGCCAAGGGATGTGTCATCAGGAACCCGGCAAACCGTGCCAGATCTTAAGCGAACCCTATGAATCCATAATGACAAAAAACGAATGAAAACGATAAGCCGTTTTCAAAAAAATTGCTCATTCCATGTGAATAGCTTCAGAGGGGCAGACATCAACGCAGGTTTCACAGTCCACGCACATGTCCTTGTCCACTTTTGCCTTCTCGTTCTCCAGCGTGATCGCGGATGCCGGGCACTCATTCACACAGGTTTCGCACCCGGTACACTTCGTAATATCAACAACAGCTACCAATTAATTCACTCCCTCTACTATTTCATCAAATACAAAAAATAGGTTTCGATTTTACACAAAAAATGGCGAGATCTTTAGAGCCCAAGTACATCGCTCATAGCGTACATACCCGGCGTTTTACCGACGACCCAGTGAGCTGCCCGCAACGCCCCGCTGGCGAATACCGACCGGTCGTAAGCGCGATGGGAGAGCTCGATCGTCTCAAAGTTCTTCGAGAACGAGACAGTATGATCGCCGACGATATCTCCGCCCCTGATCACATGGACACCGATCTCGTCTGCCCTGTCTGTCATACCCTCACGCCCGTACTGTTTTTTCCGCGAACCTACCTCTTCATCGAGGATCTGGAGGATCGTCTTTGCAGTCCCGCTCGGTGCATCCTTCTTGTTCCGGTGATGTGCCTCGATCACTTCAATGTCATAGTCTTTCAACAGTTTACCTGCATTCCGTACGAGCTGCCAGAAGATATTGACCCCGACAGAGTAGTTGGTGGAGAAGACTGCCGGTACATTTCCCTCAATCGCGGTTGCCATCAGGGCGCGCTGTTCGGGAGAGATTCCGGTCGTCCCGACAACCAGCGCGACCTTGTGCCGGGCTGCCACCTGCACGTTCCCGACTGCGGCGCTGGCGATGGTGAAATCAATCATCACATCCGGCTTCTGTGCATCGAGCAGTGTACCCATGTTCTTCGCTTCGACAATTTCAGCGCCGAAGAAGGTGCCGGGTTTTAAATCGATACCACCAACGAGATTGAGATCCGGGGATTCCGCAACCATCCTCCCGATCGTCTGCCCCATGCGTCCCAACGCGCCGCATACAACGACGTTAATCATGACTGTGTCACCGTCCTTGTCGTTTTGCAGTCGGGGTCTTCTTCACGCCAGCCTTTTTTGCTTTTTTTTCTGGTGCAGCGCGCTGCTTTTTTACCGTAGTGGAAGATCCCGAACGTTCTTTTTTAGAAATTCCGGGAATTGTGTCGATTACTTTTTTCAGTTGTTCCGTCTTCTTCTCGTCCAGGCTGTCAAGGGGCAGACGGACCGGTCCGCCGCTCATGCCGATCAACTCAACCGCCCTTTTCACCGGTATCGGGTTTGTATCGATGAACATCGACCGGAAGAGCGGGGAGAGTGCATAGTGAAGCGCGAGTGCGTTTTTCGTGTCACCTTTCTTTGCGGCTTCATACATCGCAACCATTCGTTTCGGGTCGACATTGGCAGCGACCGAGATCACACCGGTGCCACCCAGTGCCATAATCGGGTACGTGAGGTTGTCATCACCGGAGATGACCGAGAAGTCTTCATCAATGGTCATCTCGATGATGCGTGAGATCTGCCCGATATTGCCGCTCGCTTCCTTCACGCCGACAATATTCGGGTGCTGCGCAAGTTCCGCGATCAGGTCCGGTTCAAGGTTCTGACCGGTTCTGCCTGGCACGTTATACACAACAACCGGGATATCAAGATCGGCAAGTTTCGTGTAATGCTTGACAAGTCCTGCTCGGTTCGGCTTGTTGTAGTACGGACTGATCACGAGCACCCCGTCCGCACCGGTGTCCTTTGCCGCCTTAGTCAATCGCAGGGCTTCAGCTGTGTTGTTGGAACCGGTACCCGCGAGCACGGGGATCTTCCCGTTCACAATATCGATCGTGGTCTCAATGACCTTCTCGTGCTCTTCGAACGTGAGGGTCGCTGATTCACCGGTCGATCCACAGGGAACGATCCCATGAATGCCGCAGGAAACGAGGTACCTGATGTTTCGTTCAAGACCTGGTGTATCCAGGTCCATCGCGGAATTACGTTTAAAAGGAGTTATGATTGCTGGAAGGACACCTTCAAACATAAATAGGCTTATAGGTGTCTTTTGGTATTTATTTTTCTGGTGATGTACCCTGCGATCCGGTTCCTGACCCGCTTGCTGCCGATAGCTGCCGAGATGCCGAGTTGCTGTTTGTTCGCATCAAAATCATTCGAAAAATTATCCCGCTGCTTCGCGAGAAGTTCTGTACCGATGGATTTTATGTATGATGGCTTAATTCCCATGCAAAATTCCTCAAAGTTCTATATGTATAATGCGGTTCGACAACATAATAATATTGTTCGTGACGTCGATTGGATCCGCACCGAACATGCCCGTGAACGGTTCTTCCGTTCCTGAATCCAAGGAGTAAATGACGTCGGGTACTCCATCCCTGCAACACGATGCAACTCCCCAGTCCATCGTGCTCAATCCCGCCGGTGCCGCACGCCGGGAGAATGCCCGGTGGTCAAAGAACAGGTCATCAAATACCGGGATCATTTTTTTGGAAAACCGGATTGTCGCAGCACACCGGACAACAGGGTCGAATTTCATTGCCGTAAGGATGATTCGCGCGATTGTCTCGTCCACTCCAAACGCACACGGACCGTGAGCGCGTATGCCGTTACCTGTGTTCATAATTCCTCCCGTGATGGCTGCGACATCGTGTGTATCACGGGCACCGGTGATCGCGTATCCGATCTGTGCTCCATGCTCAGGCAGGATGCGCGCATCGACTGATGAGAGGAGGGTCTCGACTGCGCGCCCCAACCGTTCGAGGACTTCGGCGCGCTGTTGTGCCGGCGTGGTCACGGCACACCTCCTGAAGATAGCGAACGTCCGGAATCGCCACGAGTCATGTTAAACCCAGTTCCTCACGGATAGTGAGTAAGCCCTGTATCGCGATCTCGTAGAAGATCGCGGGGTCTACGAGGGGGAAAATGAGTGCGATCCGGTTCCGGTCACAGCCGGCGGCAAACGCACGTTCCTTGGATTTCTTCGCGACGGTTTTTGCCGTGACGAGCGTGAGCTGCCCGCCCTTCACAAGAGCGCAGGCGATGATGAGACCTGATACGCTGTCCGCTGCCTGAAGCGCGATCTCAAGGCGTCCTTCATACGCGCCGGAATGAAGGTAATGGTTGTGGCGCTGGACGATGCCTGCAATATCCGGATTCACCCCGTTTTCCAGCAGCAGTTCTGCGCCCCGGATACCATGCTGTTGCATGTCACCGGCAATGAGTTCAAAGTCAATATCATGCAGGATACCGATCGTTTCCCACAGGTTCTGGTCTTCCCCCCAGTGTACCGCGAGGGCTTTTAAGATGGCACCGGTTGCCAGACAATGTTTGATGAGGTGCTCATCCCGGACATAGCGGGTGAGGAGGGCAATAGCATCATCGCGATCCATGACCGGATATTATGCGTGCCGGGTAATGAGGATAACGGCAGGGGAATTACGGATATGCATATATCGTTACACCGCAAAGATTTCCTGTAATGGATGCACGGGTTCTTGATGTAATTATTGGTCTTTCAGGGTTTTTTGTCCTGCTTGTGCTTCTTGCGGTACTTCCGATGATCATCGCGGCAGGACCGGCGTACATTCTCGCCATTGTCATCTTTATTGCGTTTTTGTCATATGCCGGGTATCAGGTCAATGCAAAGATCACCTGATCCGGATCACGTTTTAATTTCCCGGTGAACCCATTTTTCCGGGCTCACTTCGCCGGTTCACTCTCAACCTGCGCTTTTACCTGCGCTTTTATATCCGGGGGGGTAGGTTTGTGCGGCAACGCAGGTCGTTTCTGTTCCGCTTTTTTCATCCGGTAATAACTTAATGGATGATTCACCCGTTCACACAGCGCATCCCTCCTGGCACACAAGGCAGTTGTAAGCATCGCGGCACAGGACGGGGTCGTATAATCAGTGCCGGTACCCCCGCGCCCGGTGATGTGCTCGACCTGGTACATTGTCTTCTCCGCGTCAAAATCCGGCGACCTCGAGTACAGCTGGGCAATCGCCATCGTGTCCATTCCGATGTTATGTAGAAATGCCGTGAGCGCGAACCGCCCGGCATGGGTGAGGTTCATACCGGATGTCAGCGCGGCGATGAGCGCCTGGATACAGGGAGGAAATGCCTGCTCTTCCACCGCCCCGAACTGCCGCAGCATCTGCTCCTGGTACACTTTTTTTATCTCGGCTGCTTTTGGCGCGAGACGTTCACAGATCGATCTCGGCACCCGGTGGGGCAGATCCCGGCGCAGGAGTACGCGGATCCGCTCGCGCAGGAGTTCATATCGTTCATCATCACGGATCCCGACAAATCCCTGCGTTACCTGACGGTTAATCAGGCGGAACCGGTCGTCGCGCATGGGGGCAACGAGCTCAACATAATCCGCCACCTGCATCCGTTCATCGGTGATCCGGATGCCCAGTTCGCGAGCGATGGCGATCCAGAGCCGGGAATACCTGCCGTCTTCGGAGTGATAATTCTGGTTCCACTCCTCTTCATTGACAAGAAAGTAATACGCCCGTTCGGATTCGTACCGGGTCAACCGGTCGATCAACTGGCGATCGTTCGCACAGGACACAATGATCCGGGCGAGCGCGTATCCGGCAATCTCGTCATCGGGAGCATCCGAAACATGGGGCGAAAAACCTTTTTTCGGGGTGATTGCCTCACGGATCCTTGCAATGGCGAGGGCGGCAAGTGCGTCCCCTTTCGATTCTGCGAGCAACGCATCCAGTGAAGAGAACCGTACCTTGATATGATCCTGGGCTTTTTTTAAAAAAGGAAAATGAGAGAGTTCCTTCGCGGATGGCGCGAATTCCATTCAGTCTGCCTCGATTCGCGGTGCAAGCAGGTATTCGACGTGCCCGTTGCCTCCCGCAATATCAAAGGAGAACCGGACCGGATGATCGATACCGAGGTAGACTTCCACTTCCGCTGCCTTGTTCATGACCCTTCCCATATCCTTTAGGTAGTCAAGGGAGAAGAGCGAGCGGGCTTCTGCGGGCACGAGCGATTTCACTTCGTCTTTGGAAAACGCCCGCTGGATATGATCGGTATCGCCTTCAGCGATCAAAAAGAAGGTCTCATCTTTTGCATTGATCCCCATCGCAATCTTATCCGAGATTACTGCTGCCGCCTTGATCGCATTGTTCAGATCTTCACCGGCAATGACAACTTTTCCCGGAAGGTTGATCGTCGGTGAATTGGGATCTTTCCTTATTGTGTTGGTGTCAAGGAGGGTGATGGAATAATGGTAACCATGAACACTTATTGCCATCTTCTGGGCGTTATCAGGGAGTTCAATACTGATGAGGTCTCCCTTGCCTGCCATGTTGAAGATGTTCTTCATCTTCGAGATATCGATACCCATTTCACTCGTTGTTGCCGTAAACGAATCGAATGCCTCTTTCTTTAATGTGAGGGCAATCATGGCTACATTTGCTGTATCCACAGCACGAGTAGAAATGCCGTCTTCTGCCGTGTGCAGCCGGCACTCGGGGACAAGAGCTGAGATCGCATCTATAGCCTCCTTGAAAATATCTGCATCAATCGTAGCGTTTAACATCGCGTTCCCCTTAACAACTGTCTTATACAGTATATCGTCATACGTTAATTATAGCGTTTTGGGTTTAAACCACAATCTTTTGAGGATTACCAGATATGGGTTCACAATGGGGACATGATAAAGTTTACATGCGGGCGAAATTCGAAGGCTATCGTTCGAGAGCCGCGTACAAACTCCTTGAGATCCAAAAGAAGTTCCAGATCATCCGGCGGGACGACAATGTCGTGGACTTAGGAGCTGCTCCGGGCAGCTGGTTGCAGGTGCTTCGGACACTCACGGATGGAAAAGTGGTCGGCGTCGATCTCAATCCGATCGCCCCGCTCGATGGCGTCGACACGATCGAAGGAGATCTGACCGATCCGCTCATCCAGCAGCAGGTGATTGCGATGCTCGGACAGGTGAGTGTCGTTGTCTGCGATGCGGCACCCAAACTCTCCGGGCAGAGAAGTTATGATCAGGCTCGTTCGGTTGCGCTGGGTGAAGACGCGATCAGGTTCGCCTGCATTGTGTTGAAGCAGGGGGGAAATTTTGTCGTAAAAGCCTTTCAGGGTGGAGACTTTCCCGAGCTGCATGCCCTTGCTGTGGAGCACTTTCACGCAGTCAAGACCTATAATACAAAATCAACCCGGAAAGGAAGCACCGAATTCTATCTCATCGCTAAAAATTTTAAAGGCTGAACCATGATGAATGCGACATTGAAGGATCCGTATAACCGTCCGGTATCGAACCTGAGAATCAGTATCACGCCACGCTGCAACCTCTCGTGCATCTACTGCCATGCTGAAGGCGAGAAGACACCGGATACAGTGATGGATGCTGCTGATATCATCGAAGTGATGCGGGTAGGCGCAAAGTTCGGTATAAAAAGTGTCAAATTCACCGGCGGTGAACCGCTCCTCCGGCAGGATCTTATCGAGATTGTAAAGGCAGTTCCGGCAAGTATGGAATCCTCTCTGACCACCAATGGTACCTGTCTTGCGACCCTCGCATCCGACTTAAAGGCTGCCGGTCTCCGCAGGGTAAATGTCAGCCTTGACAGTCTCAATCCCGACACGTACAAAAAGATTACAGGCAGTGACCGGCTCAGTGATGTGCTGGAAGGAATTGAGGCAGCGCTTGAGGTCGGTCTGACACCGGTCAAGCTGAATATGGTCGTTCTCCAGGGGATCAATGATGCCGAGATCGATGCGTTTCTTGCGTTTGTCCGGGGCAACAGGAATCTCGTCCTCCAGCTGATCGAACTGATGCACTTCAACGAATGTGATTATCATGGGGATCTCAACGGCGTCGAGGGTTCACTTGCCGCGCGGTCAAACCAGATCATCACCCGGCGCATGCACCACCGGAAGAAGTACTGCCTGGACGGCGCGGAGGTGGAAGTCGTCCGCCCGTTGCACAACACCGAGTTCTGTGCGTTCTGCAACCGCCTACGGGTCACATCGGATGGGAAACTGAAACCCTGCCTCTTAAGAAATGATAACCACGTTTCTATCCGGGGAAAACGTGGGGAGGAACTCGAAAACCTGTTCAAAAAAGCTGTCTCCCTCCGGGAACCCTTCTTCAAATAAGATCTAACATCTCCGTCCGAATGCAACCAGTAATCGGTTTTCGAGGTAGCTTTTGCAGTTTGATTTTAAGTCGGTTTTGCGTATCACGGGATGAAGGATTGCACGCGACCGGTATCCCCTTATCAATATCTTGGGGGTTCTAAACCTGTTTGGTTCGTGAGGTTTTTTCTCCGTTTCGGGCAACGTCCTTTCCGCAGAGACTCGATTATTGCACCGGGCAGCAATTGTCCGCTGCCTGCTTTTGGTGCTGTTTGGCAATTTATTTACAATTCCGAGGCACACATAAGGGATATGCATTCCGAGAACGAATACGAATCCGCCCTCTCGTACCTGTATGAAAAGACGCTCATCCTGCACGACCCGGGGCTTTTTAACAAAGTGCTCTACTTTTATTTTCTCGATTCCCTTGCGCATATCGATTACACACTGAGTATCTACTCGTTCAATTACCAGTCCCCTAAAAATATCATGAACGGGGAGTACCTCCGCTGGCGTATTGATGAAGAGAAAAAAGGTGATCGCGCGAAGTTCCCTGCATTTGTGAACTGGGTAAAAGAGCAGCATCCGGACCGGTTCAGTAAACTTCCCGCACTCTGGCAGATGATCTATGATACCGAAGACCCGGCATCGTACCGCGCATTCCGGATCGTGCTCGATCCTGACAGCCGGCAGGAGATCCCGGTGAATTTCTTCTATGCGGTCATCGATGAATTCTTCGAGACGGAATTTTTAAAGAGCCTGTACGAGGATGCATCGCTCGCAACGCTCTTCCAGACGTTTCTTGCAGGACACCGGACGTGAATGGACAGACCATGGACACGGGGCATATCTGCGCGGAACTCGTCCGGATCAGGAGTGAGAACCCACCGGGGGATACAGCTGATGCGATCGAGTATATCCGGACCATGCTCCTCGAACTTGGCATCCGGTCGATCGTGACAGAAAATTCCGGGGGAAAATGCAATCTTGTCACGACCGGAACCAGCAGACGACTGCTCTTATGCGGGCATGTGGATGTTGTCCCGGCAATGGATGATGGCTGGACACATCCCCCGTTCTCCGGTCTGGTGCAGGATGGCTATGTATGGGGTCGGGGCGCGACCGATATGAAAGGCGGGTGTGCTTCGCTTCTCTCTGCCTGTGCTGCGGTAATCGAAAAAGAGATCCCGCTCCCTGCCACGCTTGCCTTTGTCTGCGATGAAGAGACCGGTGGTGAGCAGGGCATCCGGCACCTGCTGGCGAAAAAACTGATCCTTCCGGGCGACTGCCTTATTGCCGAACCGACCCCGACCCGGCATCCCTGCATCGGGCAGAAAGGGCTCTGCCGCCTTCTCGTAAAATTCTCGGGAACCCCGGGTCATGGTTCCCTGTACCCGACTGTCGGTGTGAGTGCGGTCATGGAGGCAGTAAACCTGTTATCCTATGTGAAAAGCCTGCACGCGCATGAATACCCGGTTGATCCGGCGATACACGAGATCATCACCCGGTCATCGGGGGTCTTTGCTCGCGAGTTTAACATCAGAGGTGGCAGCGAGATCCTCCAGCGACTGATGTTCAACCCGGGGATCATCGACGGGGGGGAGAAGGCGAATATTGTCGCACAGCACTGCGACCTTGACCTTGAGATGCGGGTGCCGTGGGGGTGCCGGATCCCTGATCTGCTTGCGGATATCCGTGCCCATACGCCGCATGGAACCGTTATGTCGGAGACCGTGCACGATCCGTCCCTGACAGATCCATCCTGTCGGCTGGTCACGATTGTCAACCGGGAAGTGGCAAAAGTCTATGGAGGTACGGTTTTTCCCATTGTCCAGTGGGCAGCGAGCGACGCACGGCATCTTCGGCTCTCCGGATTCAATGTCATCGAGTATGGACCCGGTGAGCTCCTGACGCTGCACGGGGTCAATGAACGAATCCTGATTGCGTCGATGGAGAACGCCTCGGTCATTTACCAAGGTATCCTCTCGGCGTATGCCAGAAACGAGTGTGACGGGTAGCACGTTCTGGTTTTTTGCGTCTCATCA
>Ga0265297_10009977_pt1 | contig 12082 bp, 11 predicted proteins | sample Munlanlwell13791_FD_192502 | JGI IMG/M metagenome (GOLD analysis project Ga0265297, IMG submission 192502) | Leachate microbial communities from a municipal landfill in Southern Ontario, Canada - Leachate well 137-91 | ecosystem: Engineered > Solid waste > Landfill > Unclassified | place...
TCAAGAGATGACTTCCGAATTTTTCGTAACTCCGGTGATGGGTCCCCTCTCCGATCAGATAAAGATCGTAGTCACTGAGCTGGTCGGGGAAAAAGGCGTAAGGATCTTCCGCTTCATGCAAAAACCCATTTTCATCGCAAGTACCGATCTTGTATGGAAAGATCCTGCCGACTTTTTCGAAAACGGCCTGAAAAAAACCTCCGGGGTGGATTTTTTCCATCGGCTTGCGCTCTCTGTTTCCTTCCAGAGGCTGGACCCAGGCTTTTGAGGCACGAGGGAGGAACGCACGGATGACCACACCCCGGCCGTTCCTGGCGGGATGAGGACCCAGTATCTTGAAAGGATTCCCTTCCTCAAAACGAAGGATTTTTTCGATCGCATCCTGTGCCGGCACGGATCGAACAGGAGTGTCAAACTCCTGCCGAAGCCGTGCTGGCGCGTTGGGTGCCAGCGGCCACCGGGACTTTGAAGGCACGGGTTTTCTTTTCTTTCGCGATCCAGAAACCATCCCGGCATCCCTTTCTTTTTACAGTTGAAACATATCTATTATAAATTCATTGGTGCATGCGCCAGAGAGATTCTCCTGGAAATGTTAGCGGAATATTGTCTCAAAATCCAGCCTCAGTTTTATTCTAGCAATTCCCGGTATTTGCAGAGAGAACAAAGTAAAATTTCTCAAGATTCTGAGACGCGCTCGTGAGGCGAAGCAAAAATCGGGGTCACACCCCAATTTTTTTATTCCCTTGCGAAGCCTTCAAGGCCCGTGGCAGCCTCGATCCCCCTTGCAACTTCCGGGATGATCCCCTTCGCGACATAGATCGGGCGGATCCATTCCCGGATCAGGGGGAGTTTCCGGAAAAAGAATACCGCTCCGGCGATACAGCAACACCCGCTGAAAAACAGAGTGAGCGGGGCCCCCACCCAGCTGGCCAAACTTCCCGCCAACAAACTCCCGAACGGCATGGTGCCCATGAATGCCATCGTATAAAAGCTCATCACGCGGCCCCGCTTGTCCTCCTCCACGATGGTCTGGAGGATTGTGTTGCAGGCCGCCATATGGACCATCATCCCGAACCCCAGTCCCAGGCTGATCAGCATGGAAAGCGGCAAGCTCCGCGAAAAGGAAAAAATGATCAGGGTGACGCCAAAAAGCCCCGCCATTCGCACCGCGATCCCCGCAAGCCCGATCACGCTTTTACGCGCGGCCAGATAAAGCGCTCCGGTCAAAGCTCCGACGCCGGCCATCGCCATCAAAAAACCGAGAGTGTGCGGCCCTCCGCGGAAAATGTCTTTCGCGAAAACGGGCATCAGGACCTGATATGAGATCCCCATCAAGCTCAGCAGGGACAAAAACATCAGGATCAGTTTGATCGGAGGAAAATGGAAGGCATAATTCCAGCCGTCTTTAAGTTCCCAAAGAAGGTTGCGGCTGGACGGCAGCTTCTCGAAGGGCTTCATCCGCATGGAGAAGAGCGACCCCAGAACCGCAAGATAACTGAACGCATTCAACAGGAAACAGATCCCCTCTCCGGTCCATGCGATCAAAAGACCCGCAAGCGACGGGCCTACAAGCCTGGCGGCGTTGAACACCGAGGAATTCAGCGCAATGGCATTCCCGAGATCTTCTTTTTTCTCGATCATCTCCACCGTGAATGCCTGACGGATCGGGATATCAAACGAGTTGACGATCCCGATAAAAGCGCTGAGAACGACAATGTGCCAGACCTGAACCTGGTGCGATAACACCAGGAAAGCCAGCACCGCCGCCTGGAACATGGAAAGGGCTTGTGTCACAATCAGCATATTCCGGCGGTCGTGCCGGTCCGCAAAAACACCTGCCAGCGGCGTGCACACGAATGTGGGGACCATTCCCACGAACCCGACAAAACCAAGAAGGAACGGCGAATTCGTCATACGGTAGACCAGCCAGCTCACGGCGATCTGTTGCATCCAGGTCCCGACGAGCGAGACCCCTTGCCCGAAAAAAAAGAGCCGGTAGTTGCGGTGCCGCAACGCGCGAAAAACATTGTCGAATCTCGAGGGTTTTTTCGAAGTCTTTTGCGGGAGTTCCATATCCGTTTTATTCATACCTCAAAGCGCGGATCGGATCAAGCTCGGCGGCTTGTTTGGCGGGCCAAATACCGAAAACGATCCCGACCGACGCCGAGCAAAAAAAGGCCAGGAGCAAAGAGCCCAGTGTGATGATCATTTTCCATTGCGCGAGGGTCGCGATCAACCAGGAGACCCCACCGGCAAGCAGGATCCCCGCCAAGCCTCCCAGAAAAGTGATCATGATCGCCTCCACAAGAAATTGCATCAGGATATCCCGCGGCGTGGCCCCAAGGGCTTTTCGCAGGCCGATCTCGCGAGTCCTTTCCTTGACCGACACGAGCATGATGTTCATGATCCCGATCCCTCCGACCAAAAGCGAGATCGCCGCCACGCTCCCAAGGAGGACCGAGAAAGTGCGCATCGTGTTCTGGAGAGCGGCCTGGATGTCCGCGAAGTTGCGGATATTAAAACTGTCGTAATGTTCCGGGGTCAGACGGTGCCTCCGGATGATCAGATCATTGATCTCTTCCTGCGCGGCGGGCATCGCTGCCAGGTCCGTGATCTCGATATCGATCTCGTCGAGGTAGTCCTTCCCGATAAGCCGCTTCATGGCTGTCATGAGAGGGATCACGACCAGATCGTCCCGATCATGAAAAGCATCGGCACCCAAAGAAGGCAGGATCCCGAGGACCTGAAAACTGACGCGATTGATCTTGATCGTTTGCCCGAGAGGATCTTCGTCCCCGAAAAGAACTCTCTGGATTGTTTGTCCGATCAGCACGACCCGCTGACGCGTCTGGTTCTCTTCGGTATTAAAAAAACGCCCTTCCACAGGTTCCTGATTTTTCATGGCCGCATATTCCGGCATCGCCCCGATAACCCGGGTGCTCCAGTTCTTGTCGCCATAGACCAACTGCCCCTGCCCGTTGACCTGCGGCCCCACGCGCCTGACCGAAGCCACTTCACCGACAGCCTTGGCATCCTCAAGCGTCAGACGTGTCGCTTCCCCCGCCTCCACGCTGGCCCCGTGCACCTTCACCGAACCCGGACGAATGACCAGAAGATTGGAACCCATCCGGGAAAGATCCTCCTTGATCGATTCTCCCGCGCCGCGCCCCAAAGCCAGCATGGTGATCACGCAAGCGACCCCGATCAGCACGCCCAGCATGGAAAGAAAGGACCTTAATTTATTGCCCAGGATCACGCGTCGGGCCTGTTTAAAATGTTCCAGGAATTCTTCGTAATTATATTTTTTCTTTTTCGACGATCCCCGGACATCCGGTACCTTGAGCCCGGAAAGAGATTGTTTTTTTTCGGCGGCGCGCTTTTCATCACTCACAATCCTGCCGTCATGCATGCAAATGATCCGTTCCGCCGCGCTCGCGATCTCTTCCGAGTGTGTCACCAGAACAATGGTCATCCCCTGCTTATGAAGGTCCTTGAAAATCTCCAGGATCTCCTGCCCGGACTTGGAGTCAAGGTTCCCGGTAGGTTCATCGGCGAGGATCATGAGAGGCCGGTTCACAAGCGACCGGGCGATCGCCACGCGTTGCTGTTGTCCTCCGGAGAGCTCGTTCGGACGGTGCCCCACACGGTCGGCAAGTCCGACCTTCGCGAGCATCTCCCTTGACCGCTCGAGGTCCCCCGTGCGGTCGTCGGAATAAAGCATGGGAAGACAGACGTTCTCAAGGGCGGTGGAACGCGTCATGAGATTGAACTGTTGGAACACGAAACCGATGACGCGGTTGCGGAGAAAGGCATACTCTTCTTCCTTTAAACCGGAGGTGTTTTTTTCCATCAACCGGAAAACACCGCTATCCGGTGTGTCCAGAAATCCCAGAAGATGCATGAGTGTGGATTTTCCGGACCCGGAAGGCCCCATGATCGCGACAAATTCGCCGGCTTCGATCGTGAGTGAGACGTCCTGAAGCGCCCGGACTTCGATCTCACCGATCTTGTAGGTTTTTGAAATGCGCTCCGCTTCCAGCAATTTCATGAATTCTTTTGAGCCTCATTTTTTTTGGCGGAACTCCCCGGCCTGAAAGGATTCGCGGACTTCGTCTTTTCCTTCCTCCGGACGATCACGATCTCCGTCCCTTCTTTCAGACCTTCTGTGATCACGGTCATCCGCCCGTCGGACCCTCCGATCTTGACCGGGACCGGTTCCGGTTTTCCGCCGAAAGTTTTTTTATAGACGGCGAAGACCGCCTTTTGAGGATTGGGGCGGTCTTTGGGCCATTCCACAACAGCTTCGGCAGGAACCAGCAGGGCGTTTTTCTCTTCTTTCACGATAAAAGTGATATTGGCCGTCATCCCGCTTCTGAAAGATTCCGGGACTTTTTCCGGAAGGACATCGATCGCGTAGACATTCACGTTATTCTCGAGCTTGCTTTCGAACGTGATGTGATCGACCTTGCCTTCAAACACCTCTTTGGGATAAGCATCCAGCTGGATCGCGGTCCTTTGGGCGATCTTGATCATGGCAAGATCGGTTTCATCCACCAGGGCTTCCACGATCAAACGGTCCGAAAGCACCACCACGGGGTCGGCCGTCGTCACGGTCTGTCCCGGTTCCACGGAGCGGACAATGATCATCCCGTCCAGAGGCGCGAGCAGGGGCGCAGGTTTGTAGGCCTCCTCCCAGCGTTTGACCACAGCCTCTCCCTGGGAATGCGCGGCATCAAGAAGCGCTGCCCTTTCGACTGAGCTCATCCGGGCAAGCACCTGACCCTGCTTGACCTCTTCCCCTTCCTGCACCAGGACTTCTTCAATGCGTCCCGGGATCGGCGCCTTGATCTCGACCCTGTTGTAGGGTTTGACCGTTCCCGTCGCCGTGACCATGACCGAAAGGTCTCCTCGTGAGACTTTCGCGGTGCGAACGATCTGCAGGGAGTCTTTCGCCGGACCGCACGAGGAAAACATCCGCAAAAGAAGAAAAACACCCACAGCGATCAACCCCCACTTGACTGCCCGCGACTTATTACTTGTTTTCATGATAAGCATCCTCCAAAGTGGCCCCCTGGGTCTTTTCCCAGTTGGCCTGCTGAACAAAAACATTCGCAAGACTTTCGACGTAATCCTTTTCCGCGTTCGCGTTTTCCTGCTCCGCCGCGTCAAAATCCGTGAAATTCACAAGTCCGGTCGAATATTCCGCCCGGATGATCTCGGCGCGTTTCCTCGCGGCCTCCAGAAATTTCCTGCGGACCTCCACGTTTTCGATCGCGTCCATATAAGGCACCCACGCAGCCGCGAGCAAGGCGATCGCCTCGTCCCGGGCGACTTGGGCGGCCTTCTGGACAGCGTCATAATCCGCCTTCGCTTTCCGGATCGCGTTCACATTTTTTCCGCCGTTAAAGAACGGCACCGTCACGTTGAGCCCGAGAAAACTTTCATCTTTCATAGCCGAAGCCCGTTTGCCCGAGTAACCATAATCATAGCTCCCGTCGACCTGGGGCCACACCGCGGATTGCGCCTTCACGACCGCGGCCTTGGCGGCTTCCGCCGTCTTGATAAGACGTATCACCTTGGGCGTTTTTTCGGCAAGGGCCGCGTAATCCGCCGTTGCGAGTGAAACTTTAGGGAGCATTTTTTCAAAATCATCATTCATACGAACAGGAAACACGAATTCCCCGCCGCTCTCGCGCGCGAGACGGAGCGCCTCGCTTTCAAGAAATCTTTCGGTCTGCCGGACGTCAAAAACGGCCTGTCCGAAGATCGCCTCCGCGCGTAACGCGGAACCCACATTCTCCCGGCCCGCTTCGTAACGAAGCCGGACCAGTTCCGCATTCTGCTTCCGCCTCTCTTCGATCAACCGGTTCGTCGCGAGAAGTCTTTCCAGCCGGATCATGTCCACATAAGCGGATCTCAAGCGGTAACGGACCCCCGTGCTTACCTCCACATAAGCCAGCTTCACGGCCTCGAGCTCTTTGCGGGTCTTCAGCCAGTTCCCGGTGGTCCCGAAACCGTTGAAAAGCGATTGCTGCGCCGCAATGCTCAACCCCAGGTTATCTTTGCTTGGATCCGTATCGGTGTTCCTCGAAACATTTCTTTCAAATCCCCCGTCCACCGACGGCAGATAATCTCCGAAGGCAATATCGCGGCTCCGGGCGCTGGCGGTCACAAGATACCGCGCCTCCTGAAGATCCGGGTTACGGCTGAGGGCCTGCCGGACAAGAGAATCCCAGGTCAGGGTCTGGGGTTCGTGAGTGCGTCTTATCTGCACCTCCGGCAAACGGACGGTTAGACACCCCCCGAGGAGAAGGGCTGACGCTGTGATCATGAATAATTTTTGAGAATACTTCATAGTCCTATCCTTACACTCTTTGACCACACAACGACCGGATTAGTTCCGGATTTAATTCTTTCAGGGGGCAGGCATTAAGAGACTGCCTGTCCTTTAGAGAAAGGTTTTATCTTGCTAATTGTTACTCGATTTTTTACTCATCCAGGCTTGTAGCAGCTGCGTACCGACCTGGGCTATGGCATTTCCTTGAGAACTGGTCGAGGAAGTGTCCTCATACTCTCCCGGAGGACGACGCCGGGGATGCCGGCGAAAACCCGAAGACTGAGAATCCATGGACGATGAATCCTGCATCGAATCCGGTTGCGAATAGGTCGAGGGAACGGCCGCCGCGGAAGAGGTATTTCCCGTAGTGTCATAGCCGGACGCCGCGGGAGCAGCCGTTTGATAGGTAGCCGCAGGAGCCGCGTAAGGTGCCTGAACGATTTGCTGCGCCGGGGCCACGGATTCAACGGAAGAAAATTTCGCCGGCTGAACTTCCGGAACAAGGTCCACATTGACCGAAGACCACAGGTTTTTTTCGATCTTGATGGTCTTGGTTTCGACCTTGTGGAGCGGTGCCGTGAATTTCACGACGTAATTTCCCGTCTTGAGCGACTCAATCAAGTAATGCCCGTTGTCGTCCGTCGCCGCAGTGTTCACCACGGCCCCGGTCAGGTCGGAAATCTCCACGGACGCAAGTTTTAAAGGTTTTGCGATTTTCTCGTCGCGGACAATGCCCTGGAGGCTTCCCACGGCCTGCTCTGCAAAAAAAGTGTTCTTTAAAGAGTAGATCCCGCCTGTGATCGAAATCACCCCGGCAAGAAGCGCGACCACAAGGTTCATTGAGTGTAAATGAGAAGCTGGTGATTTTGTCAATAGCGGTTCAGGTTTATTCATAAAAACAGGCTCCGTTTTTTATTTAGAATTAATAAATACTGCATTTTTGAAAAACGTCATTGCGAGCCCTGTTTTCCAGGGCGCGGCAATCTCGCTTTAAAGAAAGATCGCCACGGCTCACCTGCGGCGGTCCCGCGATGACAGGTTATTTCAAACCGTTTCTGGAAAGTTTTTTAACAAGTTTTTCAACGATACACAAATAGGTCGAACGTTCTTCCGCGGTCAGTGATTCAAAAAGATTCAAGGTTGTTTCGCGCCGTTGGCTGAGGATTTCTCTCAGGATCTTCCTCCCTTTGGCGGTGATGTCCACGAAGACCAGCCGGCGGTCCCTCTCTGTCCTTCGCCGGTTCACAAGACCCTGTTTTACAAGACGATCGACCATCCCGGTCACGGACGAAAGCCCCGTCTTCATAAAATCCGCGAGTTCACGCATCGAACATTCCCGTTGACGCGACAAGTGGCGCAGCACCCAGACCTGGGGCAGTGTGATGACTCCTTTGGTCAGGTAATTATTCTCATGCCGGGCCATGCCGCGCACCAGCTGGGGAAAAAGTTCCAAGGCACGGTCCGCGAACGCTTCCAGACTCAGCCGGCTCATAACCCCTCCATTGATTCGATCCATGAATTATTCATGCCACGAAGTATATCAAACATTCCCGCAAAGTCATGTAAAAAAGAAAGCCATTCACTTAAGACGTTTATTTTTCTATTGATCAAATACTTCGTCGGGAAGTATGTTTCGCCAACGTTCGCCATGCTCCACCGTGGCATGGCTTCACTCGCGAGTGTCGGCCTCGATGAGAAACCGTGGCTCTCGGCCTCCTTAGCGTGTCTCAACACACTTCCCGCCTTCGTAGCTCAAGAGAAGGCAAAGGGTTGAGACGAGGCACGCTGGAAGGACGAGCGGGCAGGGACTCCGCAAAGCGGAGGAGCGAGGACTGTCCCAATACCTATTAATTTCCACGGAGTGGAAATTGGGGCTGTCCTGACTACCGTTTAGGAAAAGAAAATAATAGTCAGGGCTGGAGGGCGAACGAGGGAATCCACGCCGGGAATTCCCGAGTGGTGACGAGGCTCAAGCCTGGAGCTTTCTTCTGAGCAACCGACTAAAGCGGAATGCGCCTAACGGGGATTACACAAGTTTCAGATTGCCGGTGAGATAAAGAAGGGCGTGATGGGCCACGGCAAGGCCGAAGGCACCGGTCACGGTCGGCGTACTTCCTAATTTATGACGCCTGCGGCCGCGATCATTGTCTTGCTCAGCGTTGAGAATGCGGGTCTTCTGGATAGGTTCCTCTGAGACCGGCGTATCGGAATAAATGCAGAAGATCCCTTTTTTGATCCCCCGCCGCCGGAGACGCGAGCGAACGTAACGCGCAAGAGGACAGCCGGTCGTCTTGAAAAGATCGCCGGCCTTGATCGAAAAAATATTCATCCGGAGCGCGGCGCCCATGGAGGAAATGACGGGGATCTTTTTCTCATGGCAGTACGCGAGGATCTGGACTTTCGGGTTCAGGGAATCCACGGCATCGATGACAAGGTCCGGCTTCCCCGCGGCAATACGCTCCATGGTTTCTTCCGCCGCGAACTCGTTCATCACCTCGACCTTGCAATGGGGATTGATCTGGCCAATGCGTTCCTTGGCGGCTTCAGCCTTGAGTTTCCCGAGGTTGGGAGTGATGGCGAGGATGTGACGGTTGAAATTGGTTGGTTTGATCGTGTCGAAATCCACAAGCCGCAGGTGGCGGACGCCGGAACGTGCAAGGGCCTCGGTTGCGTAGCTTCCCACCGCTCCGATCCCGATCACCACGACAAAAGCCTTTTTGATCCGCTCGACCTTTTCCTTACCGAGCAAGAGTTCCAAACAGAAAAGCCGTTCCATTCGCCCACACCGCCTTCTCTAAGGTGTCCTGATCGATTCCCTTTGCAAGCGCCGCAAGCGCATAGACTCCGCGCAGGCATTCAAAGTATTTCATGGCGCTTACGTCGTCTTCGAGCTGGTGCGATCCCGTATAAGGAAAATCGGTTTCAAGAAGCAGCCGGTCCAGAGGCACCAGCCGTACCAGACCCTGCATGGACTCGGTCTCCCGCTGAAGGGTCTTCCACGAAAAGGAAACATAGGCGCCGAGGTCCAAAAATTCACGCAGCATTTCCGGAGAACCCTGATACGAATGCATCACAAAACGTGAACGGGGAGTAAGATTGCTCTTCAGGATGTTTGTGAGGTCGCCCCAGGCGCGGACGCAATGAACCGAGAAAGGTTTGGCCAAATGCCCCGCGATCTCCAGCTGACGGTGAAAAATCTGGGTCTGCCTCGCAAAATCGATGTCTTTGCGCGCCTTGTCAAGACCGATCTCCCCCACACCGGCATTCCGGTTCCTGAGAAAATGTTCAAGTTCGCTGTCCCAGCCCGGCTGGACTTCTTCTGCATACCACGGATGGACCCCAAAAAACGGAAAAATCCGGTCGTCGAGGCGCTCGATTTCCTCCACCTCCGACCAGTTTGAAAACTGAGTACTATTGCAGTAAAACCGGCAGACACCAAAATCCCAGGCACGGGCGAGGATTTCCGTCAAAACCCCTTTAACCTGAATATCCTGAAGATGGAGATGCGCATCGATCAACATAAGCCCTGGCTCTCATTTTACTTTTTTTCAAAATTAAGGAAGCAGGGCTAACCATGATTTCCGCTTCCTTGGAATCAATAAAGATCATGGTAGTCGAGTGAATTCTATCCTGCTTGGAGGGCTGCGTCTACTTTCGTAGCACGGAAGGAGAACGGAGTACGACGAAGAAGCTTTGGGGTGCTGTCATCCCATGATTCAGGACGACCGTCAGGAGATAAAAAAAAGGCCCGGCAGCTTTCGCCGCCGGACCTTTTTAACACTTCGGTTGTGTCTTACTTAGACCTTCACAACGTTAGAGGCTTGTTCGCCCTTGGGACCCTGGGTCACATCGAACTGAACCGATGCTCCTTCTTCCAAAGACTTGTATCCTTCGCCCTGGATCGCGGTGTGATGCACGAAGACATCAGCGCCACCATCACGGGAAATGAATCCAAAACCTTTATCGTTATTGAACCACTTTACTTTTCCATTAGCCATTTGATAGTACTCCTTTCACTAGAATTATAGTAACGCATGACAAGTTCAACCTTCACTACGGATAAAATATCCACCTGGTGCAGTTGGAACCGGCCCGTCCCTTCCTCCCTTCCGGGGATCCGGGAACAGGGTAAAAACAAAAAAACCGCAAGGCCCACTTTCTGACCTCGCGGTGCAAATTGTGTTCTACCTCATTGCTCACTACGCAGTCACTATGCACTACATTCGTCCCACTGTCAAAGCTTATTATCCCGTCGAAGGATACCGTTCTATTTACCGCTGCAGTCTCTATGCCGCCGTCAGACGAGATGGATCTCGAGACTCTTATGAAAAACTCTGGCAAGTTTGATCAAAGTCGTCAGAGAGAAGCTCCGATTGCGCGGGTTCTCCAGCCTTGAGACAGTTTGCTGCGTGGGATGAAGCCGTTCGGCCAATTCCCGCTGGCTGATCCCCTGCTCTTCGCGAACCTTGGCAATCTCCACAGCTAAACGGGCAAAAACATCTTCCTCGTCAAAAGCCTTCTTGAAGTTTTTATCCTTCAGGTCCTCTTGGAGTCTGTCCTGGAACTTTCTCATGGACTTCATCTCGAAATATCCCCCTTTTCCACTCTCCGCCAAAAATCTTCTATCACGCTTAAAGCTTTCTCTATTTCCGCTTTTGGGATCTGATCCGTTCGCTTGACAAAGCCATGCGTCACGATCACCTTCTTCGCCACAAAGAAATAAAGTAGCCGGGGTACGGCGAAGAAGCTCTGGGGTGCTGCCGTCCGGTGATTCGATTTCCTTAGGTGGAATGTGAGAAACCTTCTATGCCTTCTCTCTCAGAGGGGGTGATCCGCTCGACCTTCTCCATACCGGGCAGGAGTCCCAGACAGAAAAGCCGTTCCATTCGCCCACACCGCTTTCTCAAGCGCATCTTCTTCGATCCCCTTCGCGCGCCCCGCGAGATTATAGACCCCCTGAAGGGTCTCAAAATATTTCTCATCATGTACGTCCGCGCCGATCTTCCCCGGCTCCGTGTACGGAAAATCTGTTTCAAGGAGCAGGCGATTGACAGGCACGTCCCGCATCAAAGCGATCGATTCCTCGGTGTCCCGCTGGAGACTCTTCCACGAGAACGAGATATACGCCCCGAGGCTTAAAAAATCCCTCAGCATTTCCCGGGAACCTTGATAGGAATGGATCATGAAACGTGTCTTGGGGGGAAGGCTCCTTTTCAGAATGTTCAAAAGATCGCTCCAGGCCCGCACACAATGGATCGCCAGAGGCCGCGCCAAACGTCCCGCGATCTCAAGCTGACAGTGGAACACCTCCGTCTGCCGGGCGAAGTCCACGTTCCGCGCCTTGTCGAGGCCCGTTTCGCCGACACCTGCCGCCGGGTTTCTTTTTAAAAAACCCTCAAGCGTCACGTACCAATCCGCCGGGAGTTTGTCCGCAAACCAGGGATGGACCCCGAAGAACGGCACGATCCGCCGGTCCTCGGCCGCAAGCTTCTCCACCGCCGGCCAGTCCTCCGGCCGTGTGCCGTTGCACACGAACCGCCCGGCATGAAGTTGCTCTGCCAGCGTCAAAATGCTTTTGCGCATTTGAGCGTCCGGAATGTCCTGTAAATGAAGATGCATATCGGTGAACATAAGCCCTGGCTCTCATTTCACTTTTTTTTAAATTAAGGAAGCAGGGCTAACCATGATTTCCGCTTCCCTATAATTAATGACAATCATGGTAAGGAGGGATTCTATCCTGCTTGG
>Ga0265297_10009978_pt1 | contig 12081 bp, 8 predicted proteins | sample Munlanlwell13791_FD_192502 | JGI IMG/M metagenome (GOLD analysis project Ga0265297, IMG submission 192502) | Leachate microbial communities from a municipal landfill in Southern Ontario, Canada - Leachate well 137-91 | ecosystem: Engineered > Solid waste > Landfill > Unclassified | place...
TGAACTTCAGCCTGAATGGCAAATTGGGCCGTAAGGTTCTTTCATCCTTATAGGTATTTTATTAAATTTACGCACGCCTCGTGGCGCACCGAAGGAATGCACAAAGTAAGCACAAAGTAAGTCGGTATCCATCAGGATTCCTTGTTCATGACACCAAATTTATCCAAAATCCAGAATATCAACGACAATACAACGCCAATGATGGCAGCAAAGGCCATACCCTTGAGTTGCACAGAGCCAATGTTGATGGCTGCCCCGCTTACCCCGACCACAAAAGTGATGGCTCCCAGTACCATGTTTCTGTTCTTGCTGAAATCGACTTTTTGTTCAACGAACATTCTGAAACCCTGGACGGCAATAACTCCGTAAAGCAATATGGTGATGCCGCCCATGACCGGAGTCGGAATGGTTGAAATGGCAGCTGACACTTTTCCGATGGATGAAAAGAGAATGGCCAGGAGTGCGGCTCCGCGAATGACCCAGACGGAATAAACCCTCGTAACGGCCATCACGCCGATATTCTCGCCGTAAGTCGTATTCGGAGGTGAACCGGTCAGGCCAGACAGCATGTTACTGATCCCGTCGCCAAGGAGCGATCGGTGCAAGCCCGGCTTCTTCATCAAATCCTCTCCGGTAATTTTACCGGTCACAATCAGGTGGCTGATGTGTTCAGCGAGCACAACGATACAGGCAGGTGCAATGATGATGATGGCGCTCAGGTTAAAAACAGGAGCGTGAAATTTCGGAAGAGCGATCCAGGCAGCATTGCTGATGGCAGTTGTATCCACCATCCCCATAAAAAAAGCCAGAAAATATCCGGCTACAACAGCAAAAAGAATGGGAATGACCTGTAAAAAACCCTTAAAAAGTACGGTGCCGGCTATCCCGACAAACAGTGTAAACATGGAGACGATCAGCACATTTGACGCAGGTGCATAGGCCTGAACCACTTGTCCTACGGCGGTTGGCGAAGGTGCGAGACCCGACTGCTGTGCCGCAACCGGAGCCAACTCGAGTCCTATGATGGCCACTACGGCCCCCATTACGGCAGGAGGCATGACTACATCGATCCATTTTATTCCCCACTGCTTTACCACATAAGAAATGGCAATAAAGAAGAACCCAAAAAAGATAAAGCCACTTTGTGCATTACCAAAACTCCCATAAGTACTAACAATCAACAAGGTAGGCGCAATAAATGCAAAACTGGACCCCAGGTAGGCAGGTATGCCTCCTTTGGTAACCCATGAGTAAATCAGTGTACCTACCCCATTCATCAACAAAGCGATGGCTGGGTCAATCCCTAACAGGATAGGAACGAGGATAGTGGCCCCAAACATGGCGGTCAAATGTTGAATGCTAAGCGGAAGGCTCTCTAATATATGAAGCTTCTCGTGAATTCCGATAATTCTTCTGGCCATAGAATCGTATGAATTAAGGTTGTTTGGTTTTTTGAAATTATGAAAAATAATGAGAAATAGACATAGATTGAAATAAATGGAAATAGATTGAAATAAATAGTAATAGGTCGAAATAAATAGAAATAGGTCGAAATAAATAGAAATTGATCGAAATAAATGGAAATAGATTGAAATAAATAGTAATAGATTGAAATAAATAGTAATAGGTCGAAATAAATAGAAATATGTTGAAATAGATTGGAGATGAGTTCCAACTTATTTCTATTTATAACCATTTATTTCAACCTATTTCCTTTAACCATTTATTTCAACCTATTTCCCTATTTCAACCTATTTCTACTGTGTCCAAATTCCCTACTCTTCCATGGTGCTCAAATCCCCGTCAGGAAGTCCGAGTGCCCTGGATTTCAGCAAGCGTCTCATGATTTTTCCACTTCGGGTTTTGGGCAGCACATCGGCGAACTGAATGGCTTCAGGACGTGCAATTTTACCAAGATGTTCCTCCATGTGAACCATCAGTTCGTGCTCCAACTCTTTGCTCGGTTTGTAGTTGCTTCGGAGTACCGCCGTGATATGGATGGCATTTCCTTTCAAATGGTGAGGCAACGCGATGGCAGCCGACTCCACAATGGCCGGATGGCGGGCCATCACCCCTTCAATTTCGGCAGATCCCAAACGGTACCCACTCACCTTGATGACATCATCGTTCCGTCCGATGATCCAGAAATAGCCATCCTCATCCTTTTTGGCAGAATCGCCGGTATGGTACCAACCCTGCTTTTTGTATTTTTCCCAGTATGTTTCGATGAAACGTTGCGGATCATTGAAAACAGACTTGGCCATGCCCGGCCAGGGAGTTTTGATCACGAGTGTCCCCTCTTCTCCATTGGGGACCTCTTTACCGGCATCATCCACAATAGCCAGGTCATTGCCGAAGAAAGGTTTGGTCGCAGAACCCGGTTTTAATGGGGTAATAGGCAGTGGGGCAATTACAAATCCCCCTGTTTCGGTCTGCCACCAGGTATCCATTATGGGACATTTCCCACGTCCTACCACTTTGTGAAACCAGTTCCAGGCTTCTGCATTGATGGGCTCTCCTACAGAACCAAGCAATCTGAGTGAGCTGATGTCATTGCGGTTTGGCCACGAATCGCCAAAACGCATCAATCCACGGATGGCGGTTGGGGAGGTATAGAGAATGTTGATTCCATATTTTTCGACCATCTTCCACCATCTGTCGGGATAAGGGTGGTTGGGAGCTCCTTCGTACAACATGATGGTTGAGCCATTGATCAGCGGTCCATAAACGATGTAACTGTGGCCGGTGATCCATCCCGGATCCGCTGCACACCAGTACCGGTCTTCCGGTTTGATGTCAAAGACCATCTTATGCGTAGTGGCAGTATAAACGCTGTATCCGCCATGGGTATGAACCAGGGCTTTGGGCCTTCCCGTCGATCCGGAGGTGTAGAGCAGGAAAAGCATATCCGTTGAATCCATCACCTCCGTTTCGCATTTGTAGGAGGCAATTGGCAAGGACTTCAGGTCGTGGTACCAGTAATCCCGGTCGTTTTCCATGTACACATCAATGCCTGTTCGCTTGACGGTGATGCAAATTTCCATGGTGGGAGAAAGTTCCATCGCCTTGTTGACGACACTTTTCATCTCAACCACTTTGCCTCTCCGGTAGCCTCCATCTGCTGTAACAACTACGCGACTATTGGCATCATTTATACGGTCGGCAAGCGCTTCGTGGCTAAAGCCTCCATAAACAACACTATGGGCAGCACCAATTTTGGCACATGCAAGCATGGCAAAAAGCTGCTCAGGAATCTGCGGCATGTAAATGGTAACCACGTCGCCCTTCTTGACCCCCATGCTTTTCAGGATATTGGCAAACTGAGAGACTTCACGGTTTAAGGCGTGATAAGAGTATGTCCTCGAATCACCAGGTTCCCCTTCCCAAATGATTGCCAGTTTATTCCTGGTGGCGGAAGTGAGGTGGCGATCAATGGCGTTCAAGATAATGTTTGTTTTGGCTCCTTCGAACCATTTAAAAAATGGTGCATCGCTTTTGTCCAGCACTTTATCCCATTTTTTGTACCATGATAACTGTTCTGCCTGTTCTGCCCAGAAGGCCTCGGGTTGATCCAGTGAATAACGGTACAGTTGATCGTACTCTTTTACATTTGCCTGATTAACAACTTCCTGGGAAGGTAAAAAGAGTGTTTTTTCGTCGCCTTTTTCCATTTTAAATTTGGTTTAATTGAATTTTGTTTAACTAATTATTTGAAAGATATTTAAATTTAATAGAAGCTGATACAAATATTTTGGTTATCGGAAGTAAAAATATCAAACCTTTTTACGATACGTAGCAAAATAGGTTAATATTTTACTATTTGTAACACAATCACTCATTTTTGGCGTTGAATCCAATAATTTCTTACTTTGTATTGCAGTGAATCACTATATTTGGTTAATTCAACTAAATTTAACAGCGAAAAGAGGTTTCACTGGTATTCCATTTTCCTCCTGCTACCACAAAAACAGACATCATGCCCGAATCTATCATCTCCCGGAGTAATCCTGATAAGAAAGCAATAATTTCCCGTCAGGGAGATTTTATATACAGTCAACTGTTGGTGCACATCCAACAATATGCCCAATTGTTCGACGCGAAAGGATTTTCAAAGATCGCTATTTACGCCGAGAACAGGGTTGAGTGGTTTTTTGCTTTTTATGCGGCGCTCCAAAACGACTGCATCGCTATTCCCATTGATTTCATGGCTTCGGCCGAAGATGTCGCTTACATTCTGGATGACTGCCAGCCGGAATTGATTTTTATCAGCGAAGCGATGCAAGAAGCTTACGCAAAAGTCGAGGCCAAAAGCAATCACAAACCCGAAGTCATCATTTTCGAAAAACACCCTCCTGTATCCGGTCAGACCGAATCTGCCTGGATAGGCCCGGAGGATAACGAAACAACAGCGGTAATCATCTATACCAGCGGCACTACCGGGAGCCCGAAGGGAGTCATGCTTTCCTATACCAATCTGCTGGTCAATATGAAAGCCGTAGTCGAAGCCAAAATTTTCCAGCCTGAAAGTCAGGTATTGGTACTACTTCCCCTTCACCATATATTCCCCCTCCTGGGATCGATGATGGTGACTTTTTACTCGGGAGGAACAACAGTGGTTTCCCCATCAATGCAGTCGACCGATCTGATGAAAACCCTGGCTGACAATTCTGTGACGGTATTTATCGGGGTACCCAGATTGTATGAGCTCATATACCGAGGATTGATGGCCAAAATCAACAAAAGCTTTCTCGCTAAAACATTTCTGAAACTTGTTTACGCCACCAAAAGCCGGAAATTGGGCAAGACACTGTTCAAAAAAGTGCACAATGGGCTTGGCGGGCACCTTCGGTTTATGATTGCCGGGGGAGCGGCTCTCAACAAGGAGGTTGGGACTTTTTTCTATGCGATCGGATTTGATATCCTGGAAGGTTTTGGCATGACCGAAGCGGCGCCGATGATCACTTTCCCGCGTCCCGGCAGGATAAAAATAGGATCGACAGGCCAGGCGTTGCCAGGCATGACTGTGGAGATCAGGGATGGGGAAATTGTTGCCAAAGGGCCAAACGTCATGAAGGGATATTACAAACGCCCGGAAGAGACCGCCGAAGTACTGAAGGATGGTTGGCTCTACACCGGTGATTTGGGACGTTTTGATGATGAGGGTTTCCTTTACATCACAGGCAGGAAAAAGGAGATTATTGTCCTTCCAAACGGTAAAAATATCAATCCGGTTGAAATAGAGCAAAAGCTGGAATTTTTTTCAAAAGCGATCAAGGAGGTGGGTGTATTTATCCACAAGGAGATGCTACATGCGGCCATCGTACCTGATTTTAAATTCCTGACTGATAATGCTGTCACAGATTTGAACCGCTATTTCAGGGAAGAGGTAATCACCCCCTTTAACACTGAGTTGAGTTCATACAAACGAATCATGCAATTCACCATTGTTAAAACGGATCTGCCACGAACGCGGCTCTCCAAACTGCAACGTTTTAAGCTGGAGGAGCTGATTCATGATACAGAAAACAAAAAACAAACAGGAGATGAACCCGATAGCGCAGAATATCTTGCCGTGAAGAGCTTCATCGAGAGTCAGGTAGATATGGACATTTCCCCCGACGACCATCTTGTCTTTGACATCGCCATGGACTCCCTTGGAAAGATGAGCCTGATCGATTTTATCGAACAGACATTCGGGATCAAGATTGACGAGGAGCAGTTGCTGAAATTTCCATCCATCGGCAAGATTGCTGAATACATTGGCGCCAACAAACTGTTTCACAAGGAACAAAGTGGCGATTGGTCCGGCAACCTGAAAGATAACCAAGCGGTCGAATTGCCCAGATACTCCTATTGGCTAAAGTTCATAGTCACATCAGTGCGTGGTTTCTTCAGCCTTTTCTTCAAATTTGAGGTGAAAGGAATCGAAAACATTCCCGCCGGGCCCTGCTTCATCGCCCCCAACCACCAAACGAAGCTGGATGCGTTTTTGGTACTCTCCTGCCTGGACAATAAGACCCTGAAAGATACCTACTCCTATGCCAAGAAAAACCATGTCAAAGGCAGTGTCCGCCGGTTTCTGGCGCGCCGCACCAACGTCATCGTGATGGATCTGGCCAAAGAGCTCAAAGAGTCGATCATAAAGATGGCGGAGGTGGTTAAACTTGGCAAGAAAATCCTGATTTTCCCTGAAGGGACCCGTACCACATCCGGAAATATCGGCGACTTCAAAAAGACCTATGCCATTCTTAGCAGTGAATTAAACATTCCTGTTCTTCCAGTTGCCATCACCGGCGCCTATGAAGCAATGTCGTCCGGCAAGAAAAAAATTAAATCCGGCTCCAAGATTGTTGTCGAGTTTTTGCCGCCGGTAGATCCTGCCGGGATGACCACGGATATCCTGAATGCTACCATTAAAGCTGCAATCACCGAGACTGTTCTCGCCAATTCAAAAACCATTTAACCAATTGACCATGCGTAGTTGCTATTATATTTGCTTGCTGCTGGCTGTTTCCCTCCTATTTTCCAACTGCAAATCAAATGTTGCGGATAGCGTTGATGTTCCGGTAAAAAAAGATACTTACCTGGTCAGTTATGCGTTGGTCAGGTCAGTAACAGCCGCGGAAATAAAGACACTGTTTAGTCCGGTGCAGTCGGTCTATCCTGATGTTGCGGATATTCTCCCATCGGTAAATTTGGGTTTCAGAGTCTATGTCGTTACCTACAATACCACGCTGGGCGTCAAAAAATTGGTTGCCTCCGGGGTTGTATGTATACCTGACGGAGGAGGTACCTACCCGATCCTCAGTTTCCAGAACGGAACCAATACGGTTTACATCAACGCCCCTTCTGTCAATGCTGCGAGCTACAATGTGCAGTTGATCTCCTCCTTTGCTTCCACCGGATTTGTGATGGTTATTCCCGACTATTTGGGCTTTGGTTCATCGACGGAGGTTTTCCACCCTTATCTTTATATGCCGGCCACCGTAAGCGCTATCCTTGATCTTTTCAGGGCAGTTAAGGAGATGGGCTCCAAGACGGATCTGAATTTGAAGCTCTCATCAGACCTATACCTCATGGGCTATTCGCAGGGAGGCTTGTCAACACTACAATTGCACAAAGCAATAGAAACCAGCTACAGCAGTGAATTTAACCTGAAAGGGGTTGGCTGTGGCGCAGGGCCTTATAACCTTACCTCAATTACCACGATGATGGTAGGCGCAACCACCTATCCACAACCCTATTACATCGCCTACATCATGAAAGGGTTCAAATCTGCGGGGGCCTTTCCAAATCCCTATACCGATATCTTCAACGAACCCTACGCCTCGCGCATCGACGGACTTTTTAACGGCCTTAACAGTGGAGGCGATATTAACAGCCAGCTATCCACCAACATAGCGCAACTCTTCACCAATGAGTTTCGAACAACTTTAACTACGAATACAAAATTTAAAGAGATGCGCGATGCCCTGGCGGCCAGCAGTGTAACTGCATGGAAAGTAAAAACACCACTTATCCTGTCGCATGGTCAGGCAGATACGGATGTTTCACCCTTGATGACATCTCAACTTTATGCCGACCTGATGAACCTTGATCCGCCCCTTCCGGTTACCTATATCCCCTTGGCAGGAATGGACCACGGAGGGGCAAGCGCCCCCTCGCTGCTGGCTTTTGTCAAGAGGTTTCTGGTGATTAAAGGGAAGTAATTTAATGATTTGTGCCAAACAATATTACACAACTTGTCCCGATACTTCGGGAGAGGAAGAAGGAGGTAACACGGAGTACACAGAGCTAAAATGTTTGTTATTTTCTCTGAGTAAAAATTAATCAATATTGTCCGGCTAAAATTGAATCAACGCCAATTTCGCAACTACGTTGCTTCTTCGTTAATGCAATACACACATCTACAAATATATAGCAACTACGTTACCTGTATAGAAGCTGCGGAGCAGCTAAATCTTTGTAGAAAAGAACATAAATAAAATGGAAGCCACTGAGTGGCTTTATCTGTGTAAAAGCTTATAATTAACAAGGTTACAGAATATGATTGAAATAAGAAGAGTTGGAGAGGATGATATTCCCGCCATGACAGCCGCTCGGCTCAACTATCTCACTGAAATGCAGGGAGAAAGACCGCAAGATTATTTACAGGTGCTACAGGTGAAACTCCAACAATTTTTCATACAAACCATGCGGGAAGGAAGTTTTTTTGCCTTACTGGCGGAATATGATGGAAAGGTTGTCAGTTATGGCGCAATGGTCCTGAAAAAAATCCCGGGCGATCTGAACCAATCTTCCTACCTGGAGGGTGATATCCTGAACATGTACACCCTTCCGGAATACCGCAGGAAAGGGATCTCCTCACTGATATTGAAACAGTTACTCACAGAAGCCAAATCAATGGGGGTTAGCAAGGTTGCACTGCACTGCTCCAAAGCCGGTGAACCCCTCTATCGGAAGTTTGGGTTTAAGGATCCGGTTTATCCGTATTTGGAGTTGATAATTAATTGACTCGCGGAGGAAAATAAGAAGATGTGAGGGTGAGAAGATGAGAAAATGGGAATATTTGAATTCGCACCCTCACATCTTCTCATTTTCCCACCCTCATAAATTTTAATCCTGCCTACTTCGACATCTCTGATATCTCTTTTACTTTTTTGGTTTTCCCCTCAATGTACATTTTGAACTCTTCGGGGGCGTTGGGCATGGCCACTTCGAAACGGATGTTCAATCCCTGTTTTTGTAGATGATCATCACATCCTCATGGACCGAAGCAGGTTTGGAAGCAGTTGCTGCAATGACGGTCCTGCCCTTCCTTTCCAGTATATTTCCGTCCAGTTTAGGCTTTAAGGTAAATATTCCGGCGCCCTCTCCCGATTGCCCGCTTCCCTCACCTTTCCACTCTCCAAGCATGTACTGCCATTTCTCCCAGCCTTTGTTAACGTCTTGTGCAAAAATTGGTTGTGCAATCAGGAGCGCAAGAATAAGGGGTAAAAAAAAATCTCATGGTATCGGTCTTTTTAGATTGTTTTAAATGTTGATTTTATTTCTAATTGTATCCAAAGTTAACAAACAACTTTAAATTCCTTTATCAGAAAAGTTTGTGTGCAATAGACTTTGCCGTTTTTACACTTTAGCTTTTATTGACGATAATCCAAATACAACGAGTTCCATCAATATGCTACGTTCTTTCAACATCTAGATGAGGTAATTCTCATCCTGCAGGAATTGAACAAATTCCAATTCAGAAATGTTTATTTGATTGATAACACTTTCAAACATCAAATATATTGTCACCTCACAACCATGAAAAAATTATTCATTGCAGTCACTTTCTTTTCTCTATACTTGTCCTTGGCCGCGCAGGAATCATTGCAAATTGCCCTCACCCCACCCATGGGTTGGAACAGTTGGAACTGCTTCCGTGCAGATATCAACGAAGACAAAATCAAGGCAATGGCCGATGCCATGGTGAGCTCCGGTATGAAAGCAGCAGGATATCAATACATTGTCATCGATGATGGGTGGATGATTAACCAGAGAGACTCTGCCGGACACATCATTGTTAATTCAAAGAAATTTCCGAATGGCATCAAACCTGTTGCCGATTATGTCCACAGCAAGGGATTGAAATTTGGCATTTACTCTTCCCCCGGCTGCTATACTTGTCAAAAACTGATGGGAAGTATCGGACACGAGCAGATGGATGCAAATGATTATGCCGCATGGGGAGTCGATTACCTCAAATACGACTGGTGCAACTATCCAAGTATCGAAAAAGAGGCAATGAAAACACCCATTGCCGATTGCCGTGCGGCTTTCGAACTGATGGCAAGATGTCTGAAAAATACAGGAAGGGCTATTGTCTACAGCGTAAACGATGAATGCGACAAGGGCACCAACGAAGGCGCCTTGCCATGGATAAAAACAGTTGCGAACATGCACCGAACCGGGGACGATATTAAAAATAACTGGGAAAGAATGCTATACTGTCTGGACCTCACAGCCGATTTATGGCAATACGCCGAACCGGGATATTGGAATGACCCCGATATGCTGGAGGTCGGAAATGAGAGCAAAGAAAGCCTTTGGGGTAAAATTTCCCCGGTTACCATGAGCATGACGGAATACAAAACACACTTCGCCATGTGGTGCATGGTTGCCGCACCACTTATTGCCGGCAACGACCTGAGAAGCATGGAGCCGGAAATCAGGGATATCCTGACCAACAAGCAACTTATTGCCATCGATCAGGATCCATTGGGGAAGCAAGGAAGAAGAATCAAACAGCTAGGCAATTTGGAAGTTTGGGTGAAAGAATTGGTTGGCAACAGATATGCTGTCGCCCTGCTTAACAGGGGCAGCAATCCGGCGGACATATCTGTTAAATGGGATGAAATGGGTATTTCAGGCAACAAATGGGTAACGGATCTCTGGTCGGACCGAAATCTTGGTAAGTTCAAAAAATCCTATACCGGAATAAAAGTGAAAAGGCACGAAGCTAGAATCCTCCTGATTTCACCGATAGGACACTAGTTTTAGTTCTCTTATTTTCAATTCAAAAATCCAACTACCAATTATTCTTGAAACTGATTCTTATCAAATCAGTAAATTCTAACAGGTTAGGATTAACCATTTCGTTATCTGGTTTATTACAATTTAAAATTTAGATTATGAAAATTCGTCTCCTGATGTTGGTACTGTTTTTGATAACAAGTTCAGCAAAATTCCTTCAAGCTCAAGAGGTTAAAACCAATATGACTTCAGACACCCTTGTGGTAGTATGGTCAAGTGGCGATCCTGAGGTAGCCACAAAAGCATGTCTGATGTATGCCCATGCAGCAAAAAAATACAAATGGTTTAATGAAGTAATTTTGATTGTTTGGGGTCCGTCAGAGAAACTTCTTGCTGAGAATGCCGTCTTGAAAGAAAAGGTAGCCGCTATGAAAAAGGATGGAATCATTGTGGAAGCTTGCGTTGCTTGTTCGAATATGTACAATGTCACCAATGAACTTAAAGTCTGTCAGGTAGATGTGAAAGGTATGGGAGTTCCCCTGACCCGTTACCTGAAGCGAGGCTACAAGATCGTATCTTATTAAGGAACCGGATAACTGTTATTTGACACTTATCCCTCAAATAAAATTCGTGATACTGTACTAATCGAATACCTTGAATCCTGTTTATGCATTATAACGCTACAATCAGGATCACAGCGTTTTCCCCTTTATCCTTTTTACTTTATCCTTTATCCTTTTTACTTTATCCTTTATCCTTTTTACTTTATCCTTTTTACTTTATCCTTTCGTTTCCGCCTCCCTGTTCTTCTTGTCTACCACCCTGACAACATAAGTTGCCGTTGCTGCGGCTGGATGTTTGTCCTCATAGTGGTAAGGAGTCTTTGTGGTTTGAGGTTCGAAGGGGATTTCCACCACAAAGTCATCATTCCGCAAGATTTCATACCTGTCGATGGCCGAATCGCCGGCATAGGCGGTATGCCAGGTTATCTGGGCACCCTTTTCATTGCGGGTAACCTTAACTTCGCGGGGTGGGGTCAACTCCTGGTAAGCTTTTTGAAAAAAATTGGTCTTCCCAGCTTTGGCCTTTGACGCCAGAAGTTCAATATTGCTACGCTGTTGTTCTGTCATATCCCCGTGTTTAACCTGCGCATGCTTCAGGTTGAAGGCAAGTTGACATAGGGCAGGATCGTCATTGATCTTGCCAATTCCGATAATTGCCGTGTGTATCCCCGGAGTACACAACGAATATTTTATCAGCTGATCGGCAGGCAACTCCCTGCTTCCAACCTCCATTACCACATGGGAGGCCTTGTTGGACCACTCTGCTTTTTTTGAGTACATGGCCCCGTCGGCAAAGACTTTCATGGCAATAATCCCCATTTTTTTGGCAGAGGCAATTGGTATCACATTGTGCTGCATGTTGAAATAGAGCTGGTCGTTGGCATTGATGGCCACCAGCATGGCGTCCAGAAGATCTTCACTGTCGCGTTGAATCATCTCCATCATCACAGTGGTATCGTTGTGTCCGGAGAAGCCTATGTGCCGGATTAGTTTTTCATTT
>Ga0265297_10009979_pt1 | contig 12080 bp, 3 predicted proteins | sample Munlanlwell13791_FD_192502 | JGI IMG/M metagenome (GOLD analysis project Ga0265297, IMG submission 192502) | Leachate microbial communities from a municipal landfill in Southern Ontario, Canada - Leachate well 137-91 | ecosystem: Engineered > Solid waste > Landfill > Unclassified | place...
GGCGGGCCTAGAGGTAGTTTCTTTAGAGGAATCAGCGGGGGATTTTATATTTGAAATTGAGATAACTTCCAACCGGCCTGATTGGTTGAGTATTTTAGGGGTTGCCCGGGAAATCAGCTCTCTTACTGACTCAAAACTTAAAGCAGCTAAGCCTCAAGAGTTAGGGTTTAAGGCAAGTGGGCTTAAGCCGGTAGAAATATCAGTAGCGGATAAAAAAGACTGTCCATTTTACAGTGCGATGATAATTCGCAACATCAAGGTTGCTTCTTCCCCGGAGTGGCTTAAGAAAAGATTAGGTTCGCTCGGCTGCCGTAGCGTAAACAACATTGTTGATATTACTAATTATATTTTATTTGAACTTGGCCAACCGCTTCATGCCTTTGATTTAGATAGATTAGGCCAAGAGTCTATTAATGTACGCCGAGGCAGGCCGGATGAGAAGATAATCACTATTGATGGTCAGCAAAGAATACTGGATCATGAAATCTTGGTTATTGCTGACAAGAATAAACCAGTGGCTATAGCAGGGGTTATGGGGGGCAAAGAAACAGAGGTGACGGAAAAGACATCTAATGTCCTGCTTGAATCAGCGGTATTTAATCCAATTCTTGTGCGTAGAAGCAGGCAAAAGCTAGGCCTGCAGTCCGAATCGGCATATAGATTTGAAAGAGGGGTTGATTTGGAGATTGCCAGGACCGCTTCGTTGTCTGCCCTGGAGTTAATTCATACATTGGCTTTTGGAAAACCTTACGCTTATAAAAGCCTGGGGGCTATTAAATCAGCCAAATCCGAGATTAGATTAGAGACTGCTTATATTTCCAGGATATTAGGTGTTAGTATCCCCGTGTTTAAGATTAAACAAATTTTAACCGGGTTAGGTTTCATTGTAAAAACCCGGGCAAAGGGTATTTTGGTAGTAAAGCCGCCCAGTTTTCGTCAGGATATAAAGTTACAAATAGATTTAATAGAAGAAATTGCCCGAGTTTATGGTTATGAAAGAATTCCCTTGACCCTGCCTGCGGTAAAACCGCACCAGAACGTCCCAGGAAATAGGGATATTGTTTCTGGCATAAGAATTATCCTGCGTGGTTTAGGCCTGCAGGAGGCAATTACTTATAGTTTAGTTGATCGCAGCCTGCTTATAAAATCCGGGATTAATAAAGATACGCAGCCAGTTGAGATTTTAAATCCCCTAAGCAAGGAGCAGGAAGTTTTGCGTTCTACGCTTTTGCCTAGCCTTGTCCGGACCCTGGCGTATAATCTGGATCAGCAGCAGGAGTATGTAAATATTTTTGAAGTGGCCAATGTATTTTCTGATAAAAACTCCTCTGCGCAGCACCAGATTCTATCGGATGAGCTGGTACATGCTTGCGTGCAGGAGGAGTTATCTTTAGGCATAGCTTTGTGTGGAAGTAAATCATTGTTGATTAAGCAGGGGTTGATTAAAGATGAGGTTACCATTTTGCACTTAAAGGGGATCTTGGAGAGTTTGTTTAATAAACTCGGGGTTAAGGTTTATGATTTCAAGCCCCAAGGAGATAATCAAATAAATATTATTGTTGGGCAGCAGGAAGCAGGTTTTATGTTAAAATTGAATGAACAGACATTAGACTCTTTTGATATTAAAAATAAACAAGTTGTTTTGGCCGAGGTCAATCTGAGTAAGTTATTTAAACATATAAATCTTGAAAGAAAGTTTATTAATATTCCAAAATATCCGGCAATTACCAGAGATATAAGCCTTGTGATTAAAGACAAGTTTTCCGTAAAAGAGCTGCTTGCGGCAATAGAGCCCAAGGGGCCCTCATTGTTGTCTCTGGTTAAGGTCGTAGATTATTACCAGGGGAAGCAGATCCCGTCTGGTTTTAGGGGCCTAACCATATCTTGTGTCTATAGGGCCCCTGATCGCACATTGACTGAAGAAGAAGTAGCTCCTTTGCATAATTCCATATGTGCCTTGCTGGAAGAACGCTTTGGTATAAAATTACGTTAGAAAAAAAGAAGAAAACCCATCTGGATTGATTTTGACCGTAAATATGTGCTATACTTCTTTTGGAATGAAAACGCTCTTTTAGATATCCCTGCGGTGCACGTTGGAAATTTGATAATTATTGAACCAACACTATTTTCAAGGGAGCCCAAACTTCTTTTAAGCACATGTGCTTAAAGAGAGGCGCCCACCTGAAACCAAATCGGTTCAAACTATCTATCCAACGGCACTTTTGCGGGGATTTTTTTTATGGATTTATTTACTCAAAAAACTTTAAATACACAGGATAAAAATCTGCCTTTGGCAGTGCGCATGCGGCCAGCCAGCCTTGATGAATTATTTGGACAGGGCCATATATTGGGTAAAGGAAAATTATTGCGCCGCGCTATTGAAGCTGACAGGTTGAATTCGCTTATTCTTTTTGGGCCTCCTGGTTGTGGGAAAACCTCCCTAGCCTGGTGTATTGCTAATATTACTCAGGCAAGTTATGTGGCGATAAACGCCACTACTTCCAATGTTGAAGAATTAAGAAAAATCATTGCCGCCTCTAAATTAAGGGTAAGGGAAAGCAAAAGGAAAACCATTCTTTTTATCGACGAGATCCACCGTTTTAACAAGGCCCAACAGGATGTTCTTCTGCCTGATGTCGAGGAGGGCAGCCTGATATTAATTGGGGCGACAGTACATAATCCGTATTTTTCACTTACTTCAGCATTGCTTTCCCGTTCAATCGTCTGTGAGTTAAAAGCGCTTCAGATAACAGACTTATTAAGCGTTATAGATAATGCCTTGAAGGATAAGGAGAGAGGGCTGGGGAATTTTAAAATCAGGGTTGATAAAAAAGCGCCTATTTTTTTAGCTAAAAGTTGTGAAGGAGACGCCCGAAGAGCGCTGGCGGCTTTAGAATTAGGAATTTTAACTACCCCGGAGGGAAAAGACGGCCAGATTAATTTTAACTTAGAAATTGCCCAGGAATCTATCCAGAAGAAAGCGGTTGTCTATGACCGCGATGAAGACGGTCATTATGATACTGCCTCGGCATTTATTAAATCTATGCGCGGCTCTGATCCTGATGCAGCGATTTATTGGATGGCTAAGATGCTTTATGCCGGGGAAGACCCGCGTTTTATTGCCCGCAGGGTTTGTATCTTAGCTGCGGAAGACGTAGGCAATGCCGACCCGCTGGCCTTGGTTTTAGCAAATTCGGCTTTACAAATCTCTGAGTTTGTAGGTATGCCAGAAGCTAGGATTCCTTTGGCTCAGGCGGTTATTTATGTCTCCTGCGCCCCTAAATCAAATGCCAGTTATTTAGCGATTGAGAAAGCCAGTCAGGATATCAGGGAAAATAAAGTACAAGAGGTCCCGGATCATTTAAAAGACGCTAATTATAGCGGCGCAGAAAAATTAGGGCATGGGGTAGGTTATAAGTATGCCCATGATTATGCCGGTCATTTTGTGAAACAGAAATATACACGCAAAAAGGTACGCTATTATGAGCCTACGGAGATAGGCCATGAAGCCAAGATTAAAGAGCGTCTGGAAAAAATACGCAAGGAAGATAAAGGATAAGCAAAAATGGTGTCGGCAATGTTAATATTGGCGGTTTTAGGCGTAGGGATGGTTATTTATGCTGTCTTTGGAGTATTTAGCTCGCCGAGTGAAACAGGGGTTAAAAAAAGCGATAAAAAGCCAACCCTATCAGATGACCCGAACAAAGAACAAAAAATACAACGACTGCAAAAGCAAGTCTCTGATTTAGAGAATGAATTAAGCCAGATTGAGATTGTGCATGAGAAAGAAAAATACGAATTTATAGCAGCTAAAGAAAAAGAGGCTAGTTTTTCCGATGAGCTAAAACGCAGAGAAGAATGGGTGGCCAAAGCGGAAGCGGAATTATCCAAGATAAAGCCGGAGAACCTGGATTTAAAGAATAAATTTATCGCCAAGGAAAATGAATTGCAGGAGGAATTTGCTAAAAATGTTAACTTGTCACGGGAGATCCGTGAAATCAAGGTTTCTTTAGAAGCAAAAGAAGCAGAGGCCAAGGCTAAGGAAGAGCAAGTGCAAATACAAAAGCATCAGATTGAAAAGCAGATAAAGGATATTAATGAGTATTTGGCAGTTATTGCCGAGTTTAAGCGCAAAGAGAAGATCAGCGAATGGATTCCTAAGTCAGAGTTTAATAAATTGAATGAAGAATATACCCAATTAGAAAAGGATTTGGAGGCCAGCCAGGAAAGATTAAAGAGTTTTGCTGAAGAGATTGCACATCTTCGCCAAGGGTTAAAAACAAAAGAACCTCCGGTGGAAGAAATTAAAAAAGAAGAAGCCCCGCAAAAAGAATCTCCAGCAGAAACAGTTCAGAAGGCAGAGGAGGCCCCAAAGGAGGAAACCCCGGTAGAGATTGAGCAAGAATTATCAGGATCCTTAAAAGAAGAAGATCATCCTGTAATAGCTGAGCAAAAGGAAGAAGAGTCCAAGGTAAAGCCACAGGCAACCCCGCGTATAAGTCTGGACAAGGTAAGGAATATCGGGATCATGGCGCATATTGATGCTGGTAAAACTACTACTACTGAAAGGATACTTTTTTATACCGGCCGGTCATATAAAATCGGTGAGGTGCATGATGGTGCTGCAACCATGGATTGGATGAAGCAGGAGCAGGAACGCGGCATAACTATTACTGCTGCAGCTACTACCTGTTTTTGGAAAGATCACCGGATCAATATTATCGATACCCCCGGACATGTTGATTTTACAGTTGAAGTGGAACGTTCTTTGCGTGTTTTGGATGGGGCTGTCGCGGTATTTTGCGCCGTTGGCGGAGTGGAACCGCAATCAGAGACAGTATGGAGGCAGTCCGATAAATATCATGTTCCCAAAATTGCCTTTATAAATAAAATGGACCGCACCGGCGCCGACTTTTTTAGCGTATTAAACGGTATCGAAAAAGATTTGGGGGCTAACGCTATCCCTTTAGAGATTCCTATAGGAAGTGAAGATAAATTCCGTGGCGTGATTGATTTAATCGACATGAAGGCTTATATTTACGATGAAACATCTTTGGGTAAAGAATTTACTGTCACTGAAATTCCAGAGGAGTACAGGGAGCAGGCGATAAAATACCGGCACATTATGGTAGAGCGTGCAGTCGGCTTAGATGAGAATCTTATGAAGAAGTTTTTGGAATCAGAAGAATCAATTACGCAAGCTGATTTGTATCAAGCTATCCGCCAGGGGACTATTTCCAATAAGATGGTTCCGGTTACCTGTGGGGCATCTTTTAAAAATAAGGGGGTACAGAAATTATTAGATACTATTGTTGCTTTCCTGCCTTCGCCGCTAGACCTGCCGCCGGTAGAAGGCGATGATGCAAATGATCTGCAAAAGAAATTACAGCTTAAGGCGGATATCAAAGAACCTTTTTGCGGTCTGGCTTTTAAGGTGCAGGCTGATCAGCATATGGGTAAACTTGTTTATGTTCGGGTGTATTCGGGAATTTTATCTACAGGTACATATATTCTTAATGTGCTGAAAAATAAGAAAGAAAGAATCGGCCGCATTGTACAGATGCATGCTAACCAGCGTGAAAATATCGATTATGCCTTTGCCGGTGATATCGTGGCTGTGCCGGGGTTAGCTAACACTATAACCGGAGATACGCTTTGTGATGTGGATAATCCTGTAATTCTGGAAGCGATAAAATTTCCTACCCCTGTGATCTCTTTGAGCATTGTGCCTAAAAGCCGTGGCGATCAGGATAAATTGGGTAAGGGCTTGGCCAAACTCACAGAAGAAGATCCTACGTTTAAAGTAGAAACTGACGAAGAAACTAAAGAGGTTATTCTTACCGGAATGGGAGAGTTGCATTTGGAGATTATTGTTGATAGGTTAAAAGAAGAATTTGGGGTTGAGGCGATCGTAGGCCAGCCAAAAGTCGCTTATCGGGAAACTATTTTGAAGCCGGCAAGCGCGGAAAGCAAATACATTAAACAATCCGGCGGGCGTGGTCAATATGGCCATGTAGTTTTAGAGATCGCTCCCAATAAAGCCGGAGAAGGGTTTGAGTTTATTGATAGTATTAAGGGGGGCGCAATCCCGCGTTCATTTATCCCAGCGGTTGAAAAAGGGGTAATTGAGGCCATGCAAAAAGGCGTCTATGGAGGATATCCGGTTGTGGATGTAAAAGTAGAATTAGTCGATGGCTCATATCATGAAGTGGATTCATCAGAAATTGCCTTTAGAATGGCAGCCATATTTGGATTTAAAGATGCATTCATGAAGGGCAGCCCGGTTTTTCTTGAGCCCAGCATGAAGCTGGAGGTTTCAACTCCCGAGGAGTATGTAAATGGCTGTGTAGGGTTTATATGTTCGCACCGCGGGAAAATCTTAAACATAGATGCTAAAGCCAATCAAAAGATCATCTCAGCTGAGGCGCCTTTAGCAGAGATGTTTGGATATGCTACTAATTTCCGTTCGCTTTCCAGCGGTCGGGCCAATGCTACTATGGAGTTTGATAAATACACCCAGGTTCCCGGTGAAATTGCCCAGAAAATTCTTCTAGAAAGGCAGAAACAAAAAGGAGCCACCGGGAGCTAATCACATCCGATATTGACAGGCATTGCCTTGGTGCGTGTTAGGTAGCTCAAATTGCGCGGGTGTTATCCATGTAGATAAAAGGAGGATAAGGCATGAAGAAACTGTTTGTGGTTTTATTAACCTTGTGTTTGATTAACTGCTATGGAGGAATCTTGGCTATGGACGAAAAGACTGTGGTTTTAGAAACTAATCAAGGGAATATTGAGATTAAATTAAAAGTTGATGTTGCGCCCAAGGCGTGTGAGAATTTTGTTAAATTAACAGAAAAAGGTTATTATAACGGTTTAATCTTTCATCGTGTAATTAAAGGTTTCATGATTCAAGGTGGAGATCCTACGGGAACCGGCATGGGCGGAGAGTCGATTTGGGGTAAGCCTTTTGAAGATGAAGTTACTCCGGCAGCTAAATTTGACAGCCCGGGGATCTTAGCCATGGCCAATTCTGGTCCAAACACAAACGGGAGTCAGTTTTTTATCACCTGCGCCAAAACCCCTTGGTTGAATATGCGCCATACTATATTCGGTGAAGTTATTTCAGGTTTAGAGGTTGTAGAAAAGATTGAAAATACTCCGGTTAATGCCGAAGACCGGCCGATTACTGAGCAAAAGATCATTCGGGCTTATATTAAATAAAATCCAGCCTTAAAATCTCCCCATAAACAAAAAGGGCCCTAACTGCTAGGGTCCTTTTTGGAGGGGATAATCCTCAATGGCTTTCGCTATCGCCGTCCTCCGCTTCAGTTAACAAAAAAGAGTAACCCAAGCATGCCACATAAAAAATAAAAATCAAGGGGGTTTTAAAGTTTTTTAGAAAGCGCTTTCTTAAAAAATCATTTTTAGCCTTGTAATCGCTTACCTATATAGCATACTTATCTTATTAAGGCCGATGAGCCGCTAGAGTTGTTAAAAAAGCTTAAATAATGAAAAACAAATTTCCCAAGGTAGTTTATTTTTTACTTTGTTTTCTGCTTATCTTTGAGCAATCCGGATTTGCTCAAATAGCCGGACAGCTGGATATCTCCGGATATTTTACCGGTCTGCGTAATGTACTAAGCCAAGATAAATTTCGGCCTTTACACTTAAGATATCTTGCCTACGACAATGTCAATAACAACTTTAAGCTGCTTTTAGATAAAGGCGATTTTGGCAAAGCGCAAGGATTATCTCAGGATGGGGCTGTTCCTGGGGAGAAGTTGGAAAGTTCAACCAAAGAGCTTTTAAACTATTTCTTTATCGGCATCTCTTTGCCTAATGATAGCTTTTGGGTTAACCTCCGGCCTGATTCTCCGGATAATATTATAGATCCCTATTTGGCCCAGACTGATGTAGGCAAGATTCTTCTTGAGGCTGACTTGCAATTAAAAAAGGATACCGCAAGCTTTACTTCTCCGCAGACCAGAGAAGGTAAAGAATATTGGGATAAACTCTACAAGAAGTCGGAAGAACTTTTTGGTGCAGAATCCATAACCATTCCTACTTTAACCAGGCCTTGGATAGTACCGAATGAGATAATTATAAGAGAGTCAACTGATAATGCGTATATTTACAAAGCAACTCTTAAAGTAATGCTGGAGCAGGATTATCTAAAAGACTCGAAAATCTACAATTTTACCGATGAAAGATTTAAACAGCTTAATGAATATGCATCTGGATTGATCAGGAAGAATATTCTCCCTAAGCTAAATAAAGATATAAACACCGCCAAAAGATACGCACCTTTAAGGCAAGTTTATTATTCGCTTATCCTCGCGCAGTGGTTTAAACAGAAGTTTTCCGGCAGAAGCGGGCTTTATAGCAATCTTATCGACAAAATGAACTTAACCGGGCTTACTTCTAAAGATTCATGGTCTAAAGCCGTTTATTTTCAGGCTTATCAGAAATCATTCAAGGAAGGTGAATATAGCATTAAAGAGCCTGTCTATACCATTAAAGGGCAGACTATTAGAAGCTATATGAGCGGGGGCATAAGCCTTGGGGGAGAGGCTATGAGAGGAGCGATAAGATCTGGAGTGAAGATTGCAGGTAACCCACTCATGCCAATAGCTGTTCTTAATCCTAAAGGAATTTCAGGTGAGTTCCTCCCGAGTGGCCAAATGCAAATCGATCCATATTCAGGAAGTATAAATATTGAATTTGAAAATGCCCCGCAAGCCAGCTCTCCGGTAATTGAACAGTTGCCGGTTACCCAAACTGATATTAATATGGCCAAGTATATAATTGGCCAAATTAACTCCCGACCTCTTGAGCCTGAATCAAGATATAGCTTGAATGCGGAATTAGAGAAAGAACCGACCCTTCCTTCCCACATTGTAGTTAGGCTTAAGGAAAATATAGGGGATGGCGGAGAGAAGATAGGCAGACGGGTATTGGATTTAGATGTAAGGGCGGGCGGCACAAGATTAATTATCGGCCCTTTTAATCTCTATAATCTTAGTGATAATGGTTTAGGTTCACAGATATTTGGTATCTTGGGCCAGGCAATAAAAGATAAAATTCCCGAAGTATTTGTTGGATATGTGACTAATAAGGAAACCCTGGAAAAGCTACGCATAGCAATAATTAGAGACGGCAAAGCAGAATATTTAGATAAAGAGGATAATTGGAAGAAGGCAGAATATAAGGCAATGAATCGGGCTGCTGAAGATGAGATATTAAGCGAGGTAGTTGCCCAAACTCTTTGGGGTAGTTTATTAAAGCGGCTTGGTTTTGATAACTTTGACATCAGGGTTGACTTAAAAGGCAGAAGTATTACTGGCCTTCAGGCTCTTGGATATATCCCCAGCCCGGAAGAGATGGAAAATAAACCAACGGCCATATTATCCATAACGGCCACAAAAAAATCTTCCAGTTCGCCAATTACAACTATAGATGTATTTCGTGACGATAATCAATTCCTTCCAAAAGGCAGAACAGAAATTTTAAAAGCCGATCTTAATGTATGTTTGGTCGTTGTGGCTATGGACAAAGACGGTAACAGGTTTATGGCACATTTTCTACCTAGCGGCCATATTCAGGGGGGTCTTTCTAACCCGGATCTCGTTAGATACTATTTTGAAACTCATTTGGAAAAGATGTTACAGGATATGCCGAAAGATAATGTTAAGGTGGCAATAATTTCTTCAACAAAAGATGATAGCTTAAAAGGACTGTTAGCAGAGTTGGAAAAAAACGGTCCTGCCCCATATTTAATTACTCTTGAAGATATAGAAAACTTTCTTAAGAAGCGGAATATAAATGTTCCTTTGGAGCAGAAGGATGATAAGGAATACATGAAAACAGTTACGTTTGACCAGGAAGGCAATGTGAAGATTGTTTATTTGAATGCTAAAGAGAAAGATAAAGAAAGAATTATTCAGCTTGCGGGAGTAAGTTCTGCATCCTCACCAGTAGTTTATTCGGGAATCAGGGGTGCGGTAGAAAACTTACCCGCTTTTTCGTCGATTCAACAGTCAACAGCCAGCTCGCCGGTTAAAAAACAGAAGCTTGTTTCTTCCAATCTCAATGAGTTGAGAGCTGAATTTAATGCCTATCTAAAGAACGAAGGGTTGGATCAGTATGGTAATCTCAAAGGTTTATTTTCAAATGAAACCATGGAAATCTTAATAAATGACCGTTCAGCCAAGCCAGTTTTTTTACAGGTACTTGAAAAATCAGACACGGAGTCTTTGCAATTCAGGGACTTAGGGCCCGCAAGGCAATTATTGGGTTACCAGGATATTGAAAAAGTTAAAGAGTTAATTTCTTCTTACAGCGTTATTGGCATTGGAAGCGTCAAGCTAGCTAATGAATTGGCAGGAAAAGACAAGAAGGTTGTAGTTGGAATTACAGACCGTTATACCTCTGAGGAATTTACCTTGATTCCTAATTACCGGGTAGCAAACAATAGGAGATGTTATATCCCGCTTCCCGGAGGACTGTTTTTATCAATAAAAGGTTCAGGGCAAAATTCCTATAGCAATAGACCAGCGTATTATATTAATGACAGAAAAGGAAAACGCGTTGAAGGCGCCGTTGGTATAGATGAAATCTCTGAATTAGGAAACTTAGCGGGTGTTAGTTTAAGAGAGTCTGGCATGTCCATGGATTTGGGTTATCTTCCCATCAATAATAAGTTGATCGGATTGGAAGGCGCTAAGGAAGAAAATGTAGCGCTTGTGTTTAGCTTAAGCCTGGATTATCATCGCTTGTCAAAATTACCCCAGATAATTGCAAATAACGGGTTAGGATTTTTATGTGAGAGGATATCCGCGGTATTGGATGCGATAGGAGAGTTAGATAATCTAACCGATAAAATGCATATTAAATTATCATCAGACAGGATACTAAAGCCTGATCAGCTTATGTTGATAATAATGCTGAATATGGGCAAGACTGAGGGGTATAAACAGAACAATGGGCTGTATCATGAAACTCTTCACGATCAGGATGTTGATTTTACCGGAATTACTTATGATGTGGAAGAGCTTATTGGGACTCAATCCCCGGAAAATTCCGGTAAAAATAAGGAGCTGTATCTTAACGGAATTAGCCAAAGGGTTAAGATGTTATTAAGAATGCTTAATAACAAAGATACAGTGTTTTTATTCCCGAACCCGGTACAAACATTAAGAGTATTATTTAAAGGGTATTTTGAGAATTTAAACGAAGAATACCTGAATCTGCTGGAAAATAATCAGAATGGCCTTGCTGAAATATTTCAGCCGTTGTCTAGCCAATACAGCCAGAAATGGTTTAGTATTTTCGGTAAAAATAGCCCAGAAGAGGTATCAGCTGAATTTAGCAAGCTATTAAAGGAAGAATTAGAAAGACGTGGTAGGGATATCTCTAGGGGGCCAAATCTCGCCAGCTCGCCGGTTACGGAATTGCGCGAGGCTGTGCAAAAATTGCACAACAAAGAATTTAATATTAATGGCGGGGTATATGTGATCAATATTGAAAAAGGCAATTCTATCTGGGATAGCAGGATTGTTTTAAAGAATAAAGATAATCTAGAGGTGGGGCATTTTGATCTTGATACAAAAAGAGACGCTATCAATAACGGCGGAATGTTAAATGTTGCGGAGGGGGAGAGAGGGAGAGGCTTTGCGGTATTTATCTTAAGTAAATTAAGAGAGGTCTTCCCTAAGGGGAAGGAGCTCATTACGGAAATTGTACACGAGGAATCTCTGGAATCCCTGAAGAATAATGTGTCAATTAATGTGGTCCCGATAGTGCAATTATTCAATACTGCCGGCTGGGAACTTATCGCTGCCGGCTATTACGACGGTATCGGCCAGTATCATGAGAGAGATTTTGCCGAGCAGATGAGAGTGGATGAAAGCAATGGAGAAGGAGGAACCGTAATTGCCAGATTCAAACCTAAAATCGCGCAGGCATATTTACCCGGGTTTGATTATCTTTCTTCCGCGTCTTCGCCGCTGGGGCCGGATACTCAGGTAAAGATTAATGAAGCAAAATTGTTTAATTCTAGGAAGTTTGGCCTTATTAGAAAA
>Ga0265297_10009980_pt1 | contig 12078 bp, 9 predicted proteins | sample Munlanlwell13791_FD_192502 | JGI IMG/M metagenome (GOLD analysis project Ga0265297, IMG submission 192502) | Leachate microbial communities from a municipal landfill in Southern Ontario, Canada - Leachate well 137-91 | ecosystem: Engineered > Solid waste > Landfill > Unclassified | place...
CTTTCGTTACTTAAAAAACAAAAGACTCGTCCTGACGTTTTCGGACAAACCTATAACACCGTTTGTCAAGAAACTTACTATGCCTTAGCAGAGAATAAAAAAGACATGTTCGCCGCTTTGTTCCTTCCGTTATTTATAGGGGCATTAATGGCGTTTGAAAATTTAAGAGAAGATTTAAAAGATCGGGAAGTGGAAGTATTAATTTCGATAACTTCAGAGCCTCTTCTTGATATTTTAAACATGAGCGGATACGCAAAAATATATTCGGAATTGTATGAAGAGGTAGCTATTTGGGATGTCTGCTCCACTGTATGGGCCAATTACTTCAAGGATCGGCAGGATAAGAAAGAGCTATTGCAAAAATTCATAGGACTTCAAGAATTTAGGAAAGGTCAGTTTAAGATATTCCCGCGCGATTATTTGCGCACCAATTGGGAGATGGCGTTAAGCGCAAAACTCGAAGAAATGAATATCATTGATGATAGGCTGGGGTTTTCTCCTGAATCTCAGGGCAGAAATGTTATTGACCATAAGAGCCCATTTATCAGAGCGCTTTGTCGAGGCAGATACCTTCATCGTGTGTCCGCACCGGACATATTTATTCTGACGTATCTCTTAAAACAGCCGGAAGCCCAAGGCATTGAGTTTAAGGATTATTCTCAGTTAAATGAAGTGATAGATCGTGAAACACGAAAAGATAAACAAGAGGGGAAGAATGAGACGGTTTAGGGCAGACGATAAGCCAAGCTCACAAAGATCGAGGCATTATTATAATACTCGCGATAGCGGGCCTGATACAAAATATACGGCGATGTATTCCCACATGCTTATCGAAGATATGCATCTTGGGATTATGCCTATTGGCTGGCAACCGGACAGATTTAAATTTGAATGTAGGGTTGAACCGACATCCCCATCGGTAGAAGAATTGTTAAAAGCCGGATTTCCAACTCACAACGGTGATCCTAGGTATGTAACAGAGGCAATTTGTGATTTTGTGGACCAAGCGACGCATATTCTGACAAGTTACGGAAAAGCCTTTTATGAAATTGTTTACACTTACTTGGATGAAGATAAGACTAAAATAAACGGATTCAAATTTAACCATATTTATAATTCAAACATCTATAGTTGGTTCGGGTTATGTTGGCAATATATTCCTAAGGCCGCTAGGGATCAATTTGTAGATGATGGCGAAGATAAGAAGCGGTTTATCTGGCTACCGCCGAATGATATGTTTGTGTTGAGTTTTCCGCGTCAGCTTGGCGGTGTGCGCGGGTTAAGAAAAACGATAGATCAGTTGGCATGGGTCAGTAAAGAAACCATACCCAAGTTTTCCATGAAAGATATGGAACTTCAAAAGCAACAGCCCGGATACGAATTTTCTCTATATCGAGAGAATCAAGACATTTTTGTTATGAAACTTACAAAAGACTTAGGATGGCCAGGAAGAAGCTTGTCGTCTGAAAAATTGCTTGAATTTTATCAATTGTATCGTTATTTGCGTTTTGAGCGCGCAAAAGCAATTTTGCGAGAGCACATAATTAATGAGTTAAACAGGGCGTTGATTCATGTCGGCAAAAAGGTCGGATTTTCATCAAGAATCATTCTGAATAATTGTTATTCGGTCAAAGATATCGAAGGCTTTATTTTTCAGTTAATTGAAGGAAAATTACAATTTACTGAAATTCTTAAAATAACTAAGTTCAGTTGATGTGGTGCTGGTAATTTAGGAGATAGGGGTGAAGGGTTCTGAAATTCTCAAATATAACATCAGGCAGCTCGTAAGCGCGCACCCGTTACAAAGCGCTGGCGGGCAGGAGGAGACAGGTAAGCGAATGTCAGATTTTCCCTCAAAAGCGACGTAACGATGGCGAACTATTTATAGAAATATGATGTATCAAAACGTAGGGATCGCTCAAAATTTATCGGTTTTTAACTGGGAGCCCAATAGTTTATGAAAACACAAAAGCTATCGCTTCGGAAGATCGTATCTTATTTGAATAACCCAGAAGAAGAAGGCGGGTTTTGGCTTCCGAATATTCAGCGTCCTTTTGTTTGGACGGAGGTGCAAATCTGCCGTCTATTTGATTCCATTCTTCGACAGTATCCTATCAGCACTCTTCTAATCTGGAAGACGAAATCGGGTGTTCGCCGCCGTAAGTTTATCGATAATTTCAAAGAAGAACACAGGAACCATCTTAGTAATTTTAAAGTACCAGATGATAATAAAAAAAAGTGCCTTGTCTTGGACGGGCAGCAGCGGCTTCAGAGCCTCTTTATTGGTCTCAGGGGAAGCTACGATGGAAAAGAGCTCTACCTTGATGTCTTGAGCGGAGATCTCTCTGCCCCAGACGATGTAAAATTTAAATTCGCATTTCTTGACCCTAGGACTGCTATTTTCCCGCATGTTCGGTTCAGAGATATTGTATTTAGTGATGAGTCTCGGCGCGTGATCGAAGAAGGAATGATTGCGCTGGCCGGCAGGCAGCTCACTAAAATTGAAACTGATAAAATTAAAGACCATATCGACTTGATTCTGAATACATTTCTTAATGAAAGCGGTATTGGCTATCAAGAGTTGGACAGCATTGAACAACCGAAACTTTACAAAGAAGATGATGTAGTTGAAATCTTTATCCGTGCAAATTCCGGAGGAACGCGGCTTGACAAGTCCGATCTTCTTTTTTCATTGCTGACCTCTAGCTGGGACGAAGCCGATGGCAGTATGGAAATCCTTCTCGACGAACTGAATATGCAAGGTTTTGCGTTCACTCGTGATTTTATCCTCAAGACGTGTCTTACTCTGCTTGATCAGGGTGCTCGCTATGAGGTGGACAAGTTTCGGAAGGCTGGGGTTCGTGAAGGGATTGAAGGGAAATGGGATGATATCGTTGCGGCAACCAAGGATGTGGCTGATTTTGTTCGTGGTAGTACCTTTATTCGGTGTGACAAGGCGCTATCGTCCTATCTTGTTTTGATCCCGTTGGTTTATCTTCGTTACCATTTTCCCTCAGCATGGGCTACAAAAAGAGAAATAGAGTTGTATTTGTTAAGAGCTCTTTTAGCGGGCGCATTTGGCGGAACACCGGATCAGCTGATTGATGATCTTGTTTACAAAATGAAAGAAATAAAGACCTTTGATCTGAACGAGATGTTTGGGGTTATTCGTACCGCAGGACGAAGCCTGGAACTTACTGAGGACCGGTTTTGGGCTATCGGATATAACAGCGAAAACATACATCTTCTCTTTAATCTCTGGTATCGGGATTTCAACTATACGCCAGCTTTTGCAGGCAATCTGCCCCAAGTTGATCATGTCTTCCCGCAAAGTCTCTTAAGAAAAGTAAAGGTCGCTAATCCCAATACCGGTAAAATAAATGTTATGAAATACAGAGAAGGGGATCGCAATCAACTAGCGAACTGTATGCTCCTGACCGCTGCTGAAAACGGGGCCGGAGGCAAGAGCGACACCCCTCCGGACGAATGGTTTAAGGATAAAACTCCAGAATATCTAGCGCAGCATCTTATTCCAGCCGATCCCGAGTTGTGGAAAATCGATCATTTTGATAATTTTATTGATGAGAGGAAAAAACTCATTAAAGCGAAGTTCGCCTACCTGCTGTCAGTTCCGTTGGCGCAAGATATGCAAAGAGACAATCCTTCTCTATCGATTCAGTCGCCAGTAATGCCGCAACCTGAAAATGGTTCCCAGGCCGTCAAGAACCATGGGGAAAACGATGCCATCTCTGGTACGAAAAAGGTGCAATTGGACTTTTGGAATAAATTCAAGGTGTATGCCTCGTCTCATAAAACGACCCTGCAGTTACGCAAAACCGATCCTCAACACTGGTACACTATAAGCATTGGAAATTCAAAAGCCAGCGTTGGACTAGTCGTTGGCGTTCAAGATGATTTTATCCGGTGCGAACTTTACATTCCTGATTCGAAAAAGACATATAAGGAGTTATTAGAGGACAATTCGGACATAGAAAAGGAATTGGGTGTAAAGCTAGAATGGCAAGAACTTCCGGGGAAGAAGGCTTGTCGGATTAAAATCGAGCGGGCGGCATCCATTAAGCATGTGGAGGAATGGCCGTCCTATTTTGAATGGCTTAAACAGCATGCAGAGAAGTTTCAGCAAGTATTTGGCAAGCGCTTAAAAAATATCAAAGCGCCTGAAGGCGTGGGTTGAGGTTCCTCTGATGCAAATTGGATATGTCCCAACATTGTCTTTTACCTAAATGGAGACATTTTTCAGACACCTTGAGGATTTACTAATGAACAATGCGCAGTTTATAACGTTAGTCGCATTGCTTGTAAATACATTGGCTCTTGTTGTTGTAATTTATCAAACGTGTCTGGCTAAGCGTGGTCTTTCAAAGACAACTAGAAATCTGGCTTTATTTGAAAAGGTAGAAATGTTAAGACGCTTACCGGAGAATAATCATGTTCTTTGGGTCGTTGCGATTTTGGGGCGATGGTTAGAAGATATGGAAGAAGTCCTAGAGGAAATTAAAGTGCTCACAAGGGAAAGAAGCGCGGAAGGATTGAGCAATGTTGGCGAACGAAAAGGGCTGAAAACTCCACAGGGGTTAATTCAAAAAAAATCTTATGAGTTGATGCCCGAATGGTTGCAAGGAATATGGCTTGCTGCAGCTCAGCATTATTACAACGCAAAAGCTCCGATTTATTCGTGCTTGACCATGCCGGATCCGTTACTTTGTCTTGATGGAAAAGAGGATTCTCTTACTGGCAGAATCCTTGAATCCATAAGATCTATCGAAGAGTTACTCTTGCTCATCGACGACATGATGCCTCCAGCATATTTAAATGCTCCGGCATCGTTAAGGGATAAAGATTTTTTTGAAGTTGTTTAGGGAGGGGTATGTTAAAAGATTCTTTGAGAGAGTTTTTGATATCGTCGTTCGCTTCGACCACACATGGAGTTCCCACTAATTTTTCCATATACGGCAGTTTTCCTCAAAATTCCGATGATGTGTGATTTATTCATGCCATCATGATTTCGAAAGAAACAGGCGAGATTTTATATGATGGTGGCGCCGATGATGAGGGATAATCAGGAGAGTTAAATGGAACTTGAAACGATTAAAAAGAAATTAAATGAGCTGGACCAGCAGTTCACTCAGCTCCTCATTAATCAGGGCGCTTATTTCATGGCGATCCTTGCTATTCTTAAAGAAGAGGGCTCTTGAAAAACGGTCGTTTCCAGAAGCTTGCTGATCAGTACAAAAAACAACTAAAAGATGTGGATGAATACGCAGATTTCCTGAGGATGATGCGGAAATTCTGCCACAAGAAATGAAATCTCCCGGCCTGAAAATCATCGCTCTTACGTCGCTGTTTTTCTTGGCCACATCCTCTTCCGTTTTTCCGCAAAGCGATACCCTGACCGTCACCCGAACGGCGGATGGAGATACCCTAAAGCTTTCTAACGGCGAAAAAGTCCGTCTTATCGGTATTGATACGCCGGAATCCTCCAATAACTCGAAACTACGTCGGGACGTTAAGAAAACTGGACAGGATGCAACCGAAATCATCCTGATGGGAAAAGAATCGGCAGCTTTCACCCGGAGCCTGGTTCAGGGCAAGAATGTTAGGCTTGAGTTGGATGTGCAGCAGAGAGATAAGTACGGACGGTTATTGGCTTATGTTTATTTGGAGGACGGAACCTTTGTCAATGCCGAGATCATGAAGGCGGGTTACGCTCAGATCATGACTATCCCGCCAAACGTCAAATATCAGAATTTGTTCCTTGAATTACAAAAAGAGGCTAGAGCGAAGGGCAGGGGGCTATGGGGTGAGAAATCCATGGCCGTTCAGCACACGCAAAACTGAAACACACACAGAAAACATTCTGAGGCATACTCTGTGGATGCTAGACAATGAACATAATTTTTTATAAAAAACACTTACTCTCCCCCGGTTTTTAACCGGTATAAAAACAGTCAGATTGTAAGGATCTTTTCATTTAGTTCTTACCCCATAAGCCCTTAATTCTTTAAGGCTCTTACCATATAAATTTGGTCCGCACTCCATTATTTTTATAGGGGAAATGTTCGCCAACCTTGAATTTGACCCGCTTAAAAGTCCCTACTATGAGGGGGTGTTTAAGCTTATGGGTGAATCCAATCATTCTTCAAATGACATAGTTCCTTTTAAAGAGAGGAATTACGACGGATTGATGCGAGATCTTATCCATTTAATGGATGAGGGGCGTCATGTGGCAGTAAGGTCCGTTAATGCAGTGCTTACGGCTACGTATTGGCTTATGGGCCGCCGGATCGTGGAATACGAGCAAGGCGGAAGAACTAGGGCGGAGTACGGTGAGGAGTTATTGAAACGCCTTGCCGGCGATTTAACAAGCAAATTGGGCCGCGGTTTTTCCGAGCGCAATCTTGAGCAAATGAGATTATTTTACTCGGGGTGGCCAATTTCGCAGACAGCGTTTGCGAAATCTGATGTTTCCAAATCAGGCCTTCTGGAATCGAAAGCGTCACCTTCGAAATCACCAACATTGGCAAGCGAATTTGATATTGAAACCCTTGCCGTTACTTTTCCTCTCTCATGGTCTCATTATGCTCGGCTTCTTTTCGTAAAGAATAATGATGCCCGGAAGTTCTATGAGGGAGAAGCCATCAAAGGCGGCTGGTCGGTTCGCCAGCTCGATCGGCAGATTCAATCACTTCTCTATGAACGGGCAGCCCTTTCAAAACGTCGATATGCGGTCATCGATAACGCACACGACCAAAATCAGATTATTCGTCCAGAAGAGGAGATTAAGGACCCTTATGTCTTGGAATTTCTTAATCTCAAGGATGAATACTCCGAATCCCAACTCGAAGATGCCCTGATTGCACATCTTGAACATTTTTTGCTCGAGCTTGGCAGGGGATTCACGTTTGTGGCTAGGCAAAAGCGATTTGAAATCGGGGGATCGCATTATCGAATAGACCTCCTTCTTTATAACAGGGTACTGAGATCATTAGTTTTGATCGACCTGAAGATCGGCGAATTCAGCCATGCCGATGCAGGGCAGATGAATTTTTATCTTAACTGGGCGAAGAGCCAAGCGATGTTGCCTGGCGAGAATGAGCCGGTCGGGATTATCTTGTGCTCAGGGAAGGACAAAACTTATGTCCAATACTCACTTGGCGGTCTCAGCAATAAAATCTTCGTTTCGAGTTATCAACTTCAGCTTCCGACGCCGCATGATTTGAGAAAAGAGCTAAAACGAGGGCGCGAGCTATTCCTCCGAAGTCAAATCAACTGTCAGAAGGCATCCGGGCAAGAAAAGGCAGTAGATCGGCGGGTAAGTTGAGCCTTGCGTAAGTCTCAAGATCTGAAGGCAAAACTAATCCTAGATTATAAAGATGATCCTATCGTTTACGAGCAGCTACTTAACATGCTTGTGATGGCGCTTGAGATTGTAAAAATGAACGAAAAGGACGCCCGAGCGTATCAAGAAAGGATATTGGAAAACCTATGAAAACATGGTAAGATTCCGCCATGAAGACATACGTGCTCATAAAAGATGTGGCAAAAATTCTTGGTGTGAGCGGCAGGACATTGCTGAATTGGGAAAAGGCCGGGAAGATTCCCAAAGCCAAAAGAGATCCAATGAGCAATTATCGCTACTATAGAAGAGAGGATGTCGAAGAGCTTAAAAAAATTACAGGACGACCGCTATGATTCCCAACGATAAAAAAGTCGCATTGTATGCAAGAGTCTCGACGGAGGAGCAAACGTCGAATTTTTCCCTTGCCGCTCAGTTGGAAATGTTAAGAAAACATGCCAGCGACAATGGCTACACTGTTTTTAATGAATATGTTGATGGCGGGTATTCAGGGACAGTTTTGGAGCGGCCTGCGTTTCAAAAAATGCTGCAAGACGCAAAGAATCGTGAATTTCAACTCATACTGGTTTACAGGTTGGATCGCTTTTTCCGGAACAATAGGGCGCTTCTCACGGTTACCGAGGAGCTGGAGCGTTATGATGTAGGGATTAAATCTATCACCGAACCTTTCGACACATCAAATCATCTCGGGAAGTTCATCCTTTCACTGTTCGGCTCTCTTGCTCAACTGGAAAGAGACACCTTTATGGAACGTTCCAGGATGGGCAGGCTAAGACGGGCGAAGGAGGGCTACTATTCAGGTACTAATCCCACCAAATACGGTTTTAAGTGTACGGAAAATCGAAGACAACTTGAAATTCGTCCCGAAGAAGCAGAGATAGTAAAGCTGATTTTTAAATGGTACTGCGAGCCAGATTCCTCTCTTGTGCGAGTTGCTAAAAGGCTCACCAAGCTGGGTTATAAAACGAGAGAAAACGGTGAATGGAAAGGCGATGCCATTCATGAAATGATCCGAGATCCCATATATATTGGAAAATGGTATGCGAATAGATATGGTCGCAAGGGGAAGCGTAAGCCGCGAAAGGAGTGGATTGAAGTTAGCGTCCCTGCCATTGTTTCCGAGAGTATTTTTCAAAAGGCGCAATCGTTGCTTACCGCGCGCAGGAACTACACCACGAGAAATGTCAAATATCAGTACCTCCTTCAAGGCATCATAAAGTGTGGGGACTGTGGCAATTCTGTCTCTGGAACAGCCGATCGTCAGTGCAACAAGAAAAATGGGAAAGTTTATGGACCCTATTTTAAGCTCTATTACCGGTGCACGCACTTTGTAAGGAATATCTATAAGAAAGTGGTTAAATGCAATTTGAAGTATATGCAGACGGAATCGCTTGATCCGGTCGTCTGGGCAGAGGTTGAAAAGATATTCGAAAATCCAAAGCTGATCGAAAGAATTGTGCGTCAGCAAAATAAACGCGGTCCTGAGCAAATCAAGAACACTCAAGATGATCTTGCCAAGTTAGAGGCCCGCCTAAAGTCGTTGGGCAAAGAAGAGTACCGGATTTTAGAAGCTTATCGTCAGAACGTTATCAATCTAGAACAATTGCAACACCAGATGGCTCAAATTAAGGCGGACACAGTCAAATTTTCTTTAAAAAGAGACGAGATCGCGAGTCTTCTTGCGAAAGGGGATAGCGTTCAAGTGGAAAAGGCCATTAACTATGTTTCTGAAATAAAGAAGGGTCTAAACACCTTCACTTTTGATTCGAAAAAGAGGCTCCTTAATCTCTTGAATACGCGAGTGATCGCCAATATCAATGGAGCGATCGACATTTACTGTACTATTCCTTCCACAGAATCTCGTTTTTCTGAGCATAGTTCAAATGCTGTTTCCTATTCGCCATCGGAAGAGTCCCACCCTTGCCACAGTGAAAACGAAACATCTATGGCGCGTTTCCTAGAGGAAAATCCCAATGTTGTTTCCCTGCTGCCGTCGGAACAATCCATTTGCTCGCGATCAGCGGACTTAACATCACGATGATAGCCGGCACTTTTTATTTGATGTTTCTTTTTTCGGGGCTCGGGTACCGCAAGACCGCGTTTCTGACAATCCTCATCGTGATCGTTTACGTTGGGCTCGCGGGAGCCGGGGTCCCTGTTCAGCGCGCAGGGTGCGCATCAGTGCTAGTGCTGTTCGGAGTTTTCATTGGCCGGCCGGCAAACCTTTTGAACGCGCTCTGCCTCGCTTTTTTTGTGCTTCTCCTTTGGAATCCCAAGAACCTTTGGAATATCGGGTTCCAACTTTCCTTTCTCTCGGTTTTCTCGCTTATACTGGTCCTGCCTCTTTTATCACGTTTTAGTGCTTGGACCCTGTCCTTGGGTTCAAGTCTTGCAGTGCTTCTTGGAACTTTTCCCATCGTTCTCTATCATTTCAATATTTTCTCCCCCATCAGTATTCTTGCGAATCTTGTCGCGATCCCGCTTTTTGATGCCGCACTTTTTAGTACGCTTTTTACACTAATCTTCACTGGCGTGCCGTTTTTGAGCATGCTTTTGATCAAAGGGTCTTCCTGGATCCTTGAGATCGGACTTATCTGGGTTAAATATCTCTCCACGTGGCGGTGGGGGTACTGGTTTCTGGAGCGGCCGTCTCTCGGTCGGCTTGCGGCGTATTACATGAGCATAGCACTGATCCTGTTCTTTCATAAAAAGGATTTTTATGGGAAACAGTTACTGATGGCTGGTTTTATCTGTTGCTGGATAATTTTTTCAATATCGTTTTTTACCAGATCAGGTGGAAAAGGATTTGAGCTTACAATGCTTGCAAGCGGCAGGAACCAGATTGTATATGCACACTTTTCCAACAAAGCTCACTGGCTTCTTAACGCCGGAAGGGATTTTCCATCAGACCAGGGCGAATGGTTAATCGCTCCCTTTCTGAGGAACCGGGGGATCCAACGCCTGGAGGGAATTCTGCTTACCGATCTTTCCAAGAAGAATACGGGGGGTCTAGTATCGGTCTTTCGTGATTTTCCAGTTCATCATCTTCTTTATCCTGTCGCACTCACACACGGGTTGAACGAATTTCATAAAAACCTTCTCAAACCGAACCGTAAAGCTAAGGCTTTTCGGTCGGGGGACGAGGTATTGATGGGAGCGGAGAAGATTCGGATGGTTGCACAGTCACAAAAAGGCACTGTTTTTCTGATCGAGTCGCGTCCTTGGCGCATCATTTTTATCTCGCGATGGGACCCCATACTTTTCAGGGAACTTCTTCGGGGTCACGAAGATGCGGCCGAGATTCACGCGGTCTTTTTACCAGCATCAGGGCAGGGGATTCCTGGCGAATTCCAAGACTGGCTGGATCGAGCTCGGCCATTGCTTGTTGTTCTACCAGACCTGCAACAAGAACTCGTGGCGTATTTGGCCTCCCGCCGTATCCCTTGTCTTGGGCTAAAGCATACCGGCGCGTTAAGTTTCAGGAAAAACGGTCTTCGGCTTGAACTAGCGTCATTCTTGAATGGGATCTTGGGTGTTTACTCGTATCCTTAAGTCATTTTTGGGTCATTTCTATTGACAATTTTTCTTACCCCATGATATAGTAACCCCTCGCAAATTTTCCTAACCTGAAGATTGCAAACGACTTATGAAAATCTCGAAGGTTTTTGCCTTCATTTTTATACTGATCCTCCCACACTCTTTCGCCTTCGCGGATTGGGTTTGGTCTCCCGAGCAGGGGAAGTTCATCAATACCGAATCCGAGACTCAAAATAGCGCCGATGACATTTTCGATAATGCTCTGGATCTTTACAAAGAAAAAAAGCTAGATAAAGCAGCAGAACAATTCAAAATAGTCCTCAAAAAGTACCCTAAATCCCGAATGGCGCCTGAATCGCAATACCGGCTTGGAACGATCGCCGAAGAGACAGGCGATTATGTGGAGGCCCACAAGGCCTACCAAGCCTTGATCAATTCCTACCCTCAGAGCGAGCGTTTCGAAGAAGTGATTGAACGCGAGTATCAGATCGGGATCATGTTCCTTTCCGGAAAAAAAGGGAAGCTCCTAGGGCTCGATATTCGTCCGTCTCTGCCGCTGGCCATCGAAGTATTTCAAAAGATCGTGACGGCTGCGCCTTATGGAGCGTTCGGGGACAAAGCCCAGTTCAATCTCGGGGTTGCTTACCAAAAGTCCGGACACTTAAATGATTCACTGGAAGCTTACCAAAGTTTGATTGATCAATATCCGCAGAGCAGTTTGCTTCAGAAGGCTCGCCTTCAGATGGCCGAGGTTTCCTATGAGAAATCCTCCGGCCAGACACGGGACCAGAGCGCGCTTGATGAAGCGGCCCGCCAGGCGCAGGGCTATCTCAAACGATATCCGGGTTCCGAAGAAGCTGAAAAAGCCGAAAAAATCAGCCGGGAAGTGGACGAGTTGAACGCTGAGAAGAACTACCGGATCGGTCTTTATTATGAGAAAGAAAATTATCTCACAAGCGCGCTCATCTATTACGCGGATACCGCGAAGCGATATCCCAAAACGGATTGGGGACAGAAGGCCACGGAAAAACTTCATTCGTTGCAGGAACCCGTGAAGTATCTCAACGCTAAAGCGGGAGAATTGCAGAAGGCGTTAGAGGCCCTTGAAACGAAATATCAGGCGCTGGGACGAGATCAGAAAGCCGAAAGAAAACAGCTTGAAA
>Ga0265297_10009981_pt1 | contig 12077 bp, 9 predicted proteins | sample Munlanlwell13791_FD_192502 | JGI IMG/M metagenome (GOLD analysis project Ga0265297, IMG submission 192502) | Leachate microbial communities from a municipal landfill in Southern Ontario, Canada - Leachate well 137-91 | ecosystem: Engineered > Solid waste > Landfill > Unclassified | place...
TATTTCTGGATCAGAATTTGTAGAAATGTTTGTTGGTGTCGGTGCTTCTCGTGTAAGATCAGCTTTTGCAATTGCTAAAAAAGCTTCGCCTTCAATACTTTTTATTGACGAGATTGATGCCATTGGCCGAGAAAGAGGATCGGGTATTGGTGGTGGCCAAGATGAAAGGGAGCAAACATTAAATCAAATATTAGTAGAGATGGATGGATTTGACAATAATACCAATGTAATCGTAGTGGCAGCTACTAATCGACCTGATGTTTTAGATAGCGCTTTATTAAGACCCGGCCGATTTGATAGGAGAATTATTTTGCATTTACCAGATATTAATGAAAGAGAAGAGATTCTCAAGCTGCATCTCAAAAATAAAAAAATTAATGGCAATGTTAATGTTCGTAAAATTGCCGAGAGAACACCTGGCTTTTCTGGAGCCGATTTAGAAAGTTTAGCCAATGAAGCCACGTTACTAGCAGCAAAAAATAATCAAAAAGAAGTAAACGAAGAAGATTTATTGAAATCAATCGAAAAAGTAATTTTAGGACCAGAAAGAAAAAGCCATATTATTCAACCCAAAGAAAAAGAAATTACGGCTTATCACGAAAGTGGCCATGCTTTAGTTGCTTCTAAATTAAAAAATGCTGATCCCATTCATAAAATATCAATTATATCTCGAGGGCGAGCGGCTGGTTATACTTTACAACTGCCAACCGAAGATAAAAATTTTTCAACTCGGTTAGAAATATTAGACGAATTAACAACTTTAATGGGTGGCTATAGTGCTGAAGAAATTATTTTTGACGATATATCAACTGGCTCAGCCAATGATTTAAAAGTTGCATCTGAAAAAGCTAGAGCTTTTATTATGAAATTCGGTATGAGTAAATTAGGACCAATATCCTTAGCCGAAGATGAATCAATATTTTTAGGTAAATCATTGACATCAAAACACAATTTTTCTGAAGAATTGTCGGCTAAAATTGATGAAGAAATGAGTGGTTTATTAAACACTGCCCATAAAAAAGCCAAAGATATTATTAATGAAAATAAACCAGTTTTAGAAAAAATTGCTAAAACATTATTGGAAAAAGAAACATTAGAAAAGGAAGAATTTTACGCATTGCTTGAAGAAAAATAATAAACAAAAAACCGCTAAGTTTAGCGGTTTTTTGTTGGTGGACGATAGAGGACTCGAACCTCTGACCTCTACAATGTCAATGTAACGCTCTAACCAACTGAGCTAATCGTCCATAAAGCTATATTAACATATTTACATTTTTTTATCAATATTTTTCGCTGTCATAAAAGAATTTAAATACTTGACCGATGTATTTATGTTTATTATTTTAATTAACATCTTGGTGGGCGTAAATGGATTCGGACCATTGACCCCGGCTTTATAAGAGCCGTGCTCTAACCAGCTGAGCTATACGCCCACCAAAATGATAATTCTTTTTTGAAACAATTAATATATCGGATATTACTAATAGTATATAAATTGGAATATCCGCTATAAGAGACATAATCTAACCAGCTGAGCTATACGCCCAATTAAAAATGTTATTAGTGATTTCATTTTACCAGTTTTTTAGAAGAAATTCAAGCCTATTGATTTTTATTTGATTTTATTATATTATGATGATATATTACAATATTTTAACTATCATGCAAATATTATTTAAAGATACTGGAAAAATAAGATTTGATAAATGATTGGCCTATAAATTCCCGGAAAAAAGTCGGGAATTTTTTAACCATAATATAAAAAATGGCAAGATTTTATTAAATAAAATCATTGTTAAACCATCGATAAAATTACAAATTAATGATGAAATTGATATTGATGATAAAATTTTTGAACAATTTAAAGTTGAATTGTTGCCAAATAAAACAATAAAGCTAAAAATTGTTTTTGAAAATGATGATTTTGCGATAATTGATAAGCCGGCTGGGTTATTGGTGCATCCAGTCAAAGCTGACGATAACAATACATTGGTTAACGCCTTAATACATAAATGACCAAAAATTATAAATGTTGGCGATGATCCTTTAAGACCTGGTATTGTTCATCGTTTAGATAAAGATACATCGGGATTAATGATTATTGTAAAAAATCAATTGGCTTTTAAAAGTTTTAAAATAAAATTTCAAAACCATAAGGTTCAGAAAATTTATATGGCCTTGATTTATGGTAAATTAAAAAATAAAAGCGGGACCATTAATACACCTATTGCTAGATCAAAAAATAAATTCAATCATAGAAAAATAACTTTAGATAATAGTGGTAAAGAAGCTATAACTGATTATGAAGTTATAAAAGAATTCGAAAAAACTTCTTTAATAAAAGCTTACCCTAAAACCGGGAGAACTCATCAAATCCGAGTACATCTATCTTCGATGTCAAACTATATTATAGGGGATAATGAATACGGTTCAAGCCGAATAAACAAGAAATATAACATTACTCGTCAGTTTTTACATTCAACGGAATTGATTTTTGATTATAAAAGAGAGAAATATCATTTTATTTCTAAATTACCAAAGGATTTGTCTACCTGACTTAAACAATTTGAACAGGTTGACTAATCGTTGTTTTTTTGGTAATATCTTACATGCGTATAAATTAATTGACTATAAATTAAGTAAAATGACAAAAAGTATCTTTGCAATAAATGAAGAAATCAAAAAAGATTCAAAAACCGTTTTAGATAATATAAAAGTTGGCGATACAGTCAAAATTGTATTAAAGTTAAAAGAAACAAATCCAGATAAGAAATCCAAGGGTAGTAAAACCCAAACGGTTCAAGGATTGGTGCTAGCTCGCAAACATAATAAAGAATTGGGTGCAGCCATTACCATCAGAAGTATTGTTGATTCGGTTGGGGTAGAATGAATTATACCACTATACACTAGCGATATTATTAAAGTTGACATTCTAAAATCGTCTAAGGTCAGACGAGCAAAACTGTATTATATTCGTAGAAAATCTATAAAAGAAACGAAAGCCAAGTTGAGAAAAGAAACAAAAAAAGTAGTAGAAGAATCAGTTGGTGATAAGAAAGGTGATATTGTTGAACCAGAAACTACAGAGGAAAAACCACAATAGATTCATTTAAAAAAGATTTGGTAAACAAATCTTTTTTAAATGTTGAAATTTCGAAATAAACATGGTAAAATGAACAAATGTGTAATTGGTAAATAGAAAATAGTAATTAGAAAAACAATGGTAAAGCAATTGTAAAACAGTAGTAAAACAATTGTAAGATAATGCAAACAAAGTTTCTAGGTGTCTGGGTAGTCATTTGGAACATTAATTTGTTTTAGATAGCTCAGTCTTATAATACTCTTTATGCCGAAGTGGCGGAACTGGCAGACGCGCTACTTTGAGGTGGTAGTGGTAGCAATACCTTGTGGGTTCAAATCCCACCTTCGGCACTAGAAATTAAATCAAAACCTCCTCTTTTAAAAGTTGTGCGATTAATATCGCAACTCAAATAACTCTGTAAAAAGAGAATAACAAACAATTAAAAAAATCCCTTCAATATAAAAGTAATATCTTTAACAACTTTTAAAAGAGGGGGTAAACAATAAAATATGAAAAATACAAAATTTTGGACATTAGTTATTTTAGTTATCTTTTTATTTGGTAGTTTTGGTGCTTATTTTATTAGTAGTTTAACTAGTGGCACTACTGATTTACAACTAGACAATAAAGAAATAGAAATAACACCGACGCCCGAAGAAAACACTGATGATAAATCAATATTAATTTTTTACTCAAGTACCTGTCCGCATTGTGATAATGTAAAAAAATATTTAGCTGATAATAAAGACGGTTTGAGCGTAGGTATTAAAACCTTAAAAATCGATGATCCAAAAAATGATAAAGATAATTTGGCTTTAGCTCTGCAAAAAGCTCAAGAATGCAATTTAGGTGAAAGCTGAGGCGTTCCGCTTATGTATAACGATGGCGAATGTTTAATGGGTGATCAACCGATCATTGACTATCTTAGCCAGAAAATTAATTAATTAAAAAATGGCCTATTGGCCATTTTTTAATTGGCGACGATAAAGTTTATGATGATATTCAATCGCAAAACGATGAGATTCATTTTGTATAGCTATCAATAAATTTTTTAAACCGCCGCTTAAATCCTTTAAAAAAATATATTGAATTTGCTGATTTTTGTATACGAGCAACTGTTTTTTACCTTTAGCTAATGATCCCAATAAAACATCTTTAAAATTTGGGTTCTGAGAAAAAATTGATATAGCAGCATTTAATTGAGCAATCCCGCCATCAATTAATATTAAATCAGGTTTAGGTCAATAAATATTATTAGTTCTTCGTTTAAATATTTCTTTAAGCATTAAAACATCGTTTGGTAATAATTGGGTATAGCGAATTTTAAATTTTTTATAGGCTTTTTTGTTTGGGCTACCATCAGAAAAAAATACTAATGAAGCGGTGGCAAATTGACCAGAAATATTAGAAACATCATACATTTCGATATGGCGAATTGGCGATATAGCTTGAAAAATTTTGCTCAGTTCATCTAACGATTCTTTAAATTTATCATCGCAAGTATTAATAAATTTGGTATGCTTGGCAATATTATTAACGGCTAAAATTTGTTGCTTTACAATATTAGCTCTTTCAAATTCTTGATTTTTAATTAATTTATCAATTTGCGAATATAATGTCTTTAAAAAGGCTTGATTTTTAAAAGTAAAAAAATTCTTTAAATTTTTGATATTATTTAAATATATGATTCTATCGGTTTTTGTAAAGGTTTGATTTTGAATACAACAATAACCAGGGCATAGCTTTAACTGATTATTCATGCAGGGTTTTTTGTGATTGGTTTTACAGGTACAAAATGGAAAAATCGGCTGTAGTAATTTAAGCAAGGCTTTTAAATGGGTGCCAGAAGTGAAGGGCCCAATAATCGTGCCATTTTTAACCTGTTGATTGTGAGTAATTAAAACCTTAGGGAAAAGATCATTAGTAATGTTTACAAAAAAATAATTTTTATTATCTTTGAATATAACATTAACCCGGGGTTGATGTTTTTTTATTAATTTTGATTCAAGTATTAGAGCTTCGATATCATTTTGAGTTATTTGCCAAGATAAATTTTTGGCATATTTAGAAATAGTTTGATTTTTGGATTGTTTGTCGTCCAGATAAGATTTAAGTCTTTGGTTAATATTGCTGGCTTTACCAACATAAACAACCTCTTTTTGGTTAGAAAAAATATATACTCCTGGCAATTTGGGACTAGTTTTAATTTTATTAATAATTGACTTATTCATGAATTATGACAATTTAAGAATGTTTAACAATGAGTGGCCAGTCATTTCGGATGGTGGATTAATATTAAAAATGTCTAAAATAGTTGGACTGATATCAGCTAAAATACCAACCGCTGTTTTTTCGTGAGATAGTATTTCGTTGGGGCTTAGTGATTGTAGGTTTTTTCATTGATTAGCCACAAAATGAATTGGCACAAAACTATCGTTGTGACTAAACTCAGCTTCGCCGGTAAAAGGATTTTTCATTTTTTCAATATTGCCATGATCGGAAGTAATAATAAATGAATAATTATGCTTTAGTCCATAAGTAATTAATTTTTCCATTTCGTGATTAAGTATAGAAATGACGGTTTTAGCAACATCAATATCACCAGTATGACCAGCCATATCGGCATTAGGATAGTTGATTAACAAAAAGTCATAAATATTTTCATCCATAATTTGTTGAGCTCTTTCAGTGATGCTTTGGGCGGATAAATAGGGATTAGCTTTAAAATCAAGAGATGGATCGGATGGCAAAATAAATCAATATTCATTGGGAAAAGGCTTTGGATTAAGACCATTAAAATAATAGGTAACGTGCAATGATTTGATAGCTTCACTGAGATGAGCTTGACGTTTTTGATTTTTCGATAAAACTGCGGATAAGCATTGATTAATTTGTTCATTAGGAAAAGCTACTTTTACATTTAATCCTTTCTTTAAATCGGCGAAACTGATTATTTGAAGACCCGTGATACCAGCTTGGTTGGTATTAAGACGACTGACTAAATATTCCATGGGAAAAGAATTCGGTTTTAAATTAAACAATACCAAACCGTCATTACTATTAATGGAGTGAAAAGAGTTCTCAACTGCAAATGGCTCAATAAATTCATCACTTATGTTTTGATTTTTTAATTCATTTAAGTGATCAAGCAAATTATAAACATTAGCTGATTTTTTGTTAATAATAAAATTGTAAAATTTATCTAGATATAGTTCGCTATGTTCATTAAGAGCATAAAATCGGCCACTGATAGATCCAATATTAATGCCACCAAGATTACTAGCTTCAGCATTTAATTTGTTGATCAAATCGATTATTTCATTACGAGGGCCATCTTTACCATCAGCGATTAAATGAATACATAAATTATTTAAACCTTGGCTACGTGCCATATAGATTAAAGAAATCAAATGATCAAGTGAAGCAATCGTATTATTAGAACTAATCATGCCTAAAAGATGCAGTGTGCTATTGTTGGCTTTAACATAATTAATGGTGTCAAGCAATGTTTTGTTACTTAAAAAAGAATTATCTTGAATGCTTTGGTCAATTCGCGTTTTAGTTTGATAAATAATTTTACCGGAGCCAAGAATTAAATGACCAACTTCGCTTGATCCTTCTTCTAAAAATCTTAAGCCACTAGCTACACCTGAAGTTTGCAAGGCATAATACGGATAATCTTGTTTTAAACTTTCGAAAAATGGAGCTTTATATAAAAACAGCGGGTTGGTATGATCCGAATGTCCAATCCCTCAGCCATCAACAATAATTAAACAAACTTTTTGATGATTCATGATAAAAATATTATTGATAATTGAAGTTATTATACCATAAAGATTGATTAAAAACAAAAATTTTGGTAATCTAGAGCTATAACCAAAAAAACATGGACTTAACTATAATCATACCAGCTTATAATGCCGAACAATTTATTCAAAACAACGTTCAAGGTTTAATAAATCGTTTCAATAACAGCGAAATTATTGTTGTGGACGATGGCAGCAATGATAAAACTTTTGATAAACTATCGACATTGGCTGATAAAATCAAAATTATCAAGCATTCTCAAAATTTAGGCAAGGGAGCCGCTATTCGCAGTGGTTTTTTCTCGGCTAGTGGTGATATAGTTATATTTACAGATGCCGATTTACCATACGGCTTAGATAATATTGAAAAATTATATTGACAATTAAAAAATAGTCAGAATGATGTAGTCATTGGCTATCGTCATCGTTTTAAAGAAAGTTTTTTTAGACATTTAACTCATTTAGCGATTAATGTTATGATTGAAGTGCTGTTTTTGTGAAATATCTATGACACGCAATGCGGTTTAAAAGGTTTTAAAAAAAATTTTATTGATGAAATAAAAACAAAAATGCGAGTAAACAATTTTACGGTTGATATTGAAATATTGCATTTAGCCAAAATAAAAAATAAAAAATTGAAAGGTTTCCAGTTACAATGTCTACTAAAAATAGTGTTACCACAATTAAATTTAAAGATACAATTATTATGTTTTTCGATATTTTGAAAATTCGTTTTAATAAAAATTATTTTTAATTAATATGTGAAAAAAAACTTTCCAAAACATATTAAAGTCACCATGACTAATTGGAACTTTAATGATTTTACTGATTTATGTATTTTTGTTTGCCCAGATTCCTTGAAAGTTAATTTTTACTGATACCATGGTATCAGGAGGCGATACCGGCTCGCACAATTATATCGCTTATAAACTTAAATCAATCTTTCCAACTATTAAAACTTGAACTCACGATTGATATGGTGGTTTCCCATTTTTATACTTTTATCCGCCTTTAATGTTTGTAATTTCAACACTTATAAGTTTCGTTTTAAAAATTAATGTGGCTTTTAAATTAACAACCTTGCTAGGCACGTTAATTTTACCAATTTGTGTGTATTTGGGACTAAAACTTCTAAAATATAAAAACTTTATACCGGAAATCGGGGCTTTAGGGTCACTTGGTTTTTTGTTTTTAGAGGCCTTTAGCATTTATGGTGGAAATATTCCTAGCACTTTAGCTGGCGAATTTTCTTATTCTTTTTCTTTTGCCTTGTTTTTCCTGTTTTTTGGTTTGTTTGCTAGGGGTATGGAAGAAAATAAATATATTTTGCCAAATATTATTATTTTAGCCATTATGGCTTTGTCCCACCCCTTTCCGGTGATAAGCGCTACACTGTATGCAATTGGATTAATTTTAATTAAAAATAATAGAGTAAAAAGATTAATTTATAGTTTAAAAGTTTTTGGTTTAGCGTTTGGCATAACCGCTTTTTGATCAATTCCGTTTCTATATTATAAATCTTATACTAGCATGATGAGTTGATACAAAACAGTTAAACTAAGCGAAATGTTTCCAATTACTCTTCAACTATTTTGACTAGCCGCTATAGCTGGATTGTTTTTTACTATAAAAAATCGAGATAAAAGAATTTTTAATTTTTTGATCATTGGTTTAAGTAATTTAATTTTGTTTTTAACCATTAATAAATCACCAATCTATAATACTCGTTTTCTACCATTCTTTATTATGAGTTATATTTTAGTAGGATCAATTGGTCTGGGATGATTAATTAAAGAAGCTTTAAATAGATCAAAATGATTAAATGCATTAGTTGTGCTTTTAATTATTTTGTGAAATTTAGCTATGATTGATCCGAGTTTTATTTTTGGTCAAAATACCAAAATAAAATCATCAGTAAAGTATATTCCATATTGAATGGAATGAAATTATAAAGGGTTTGAAGATAAAGACGTTTATCAAACTGAAGCTTTGCCTTTATTTGAATATTTAAAAAAATTGCCTTATGGAAAAATAATGTGAGAGTATCGCCCTGAATATGATGCATTTGGAACGCCTCGTTTTTTGGAAAATTTACCAATTTTAACTGGTAAACCAACTTTTGAAGGATTGTTAATTGAATCATCAGTTTTTGGCCCGTTTCACTTCATAAATCAAACGGAAACAACCCAAAGTCCAACTTCAGCTATTGCTGGTTTTGAATATCCACCTTTTAATTTTAAAAAGGGAGTTGAGCATCTGAAAATGGTTAATGCTCGTTATTTTGTTGCTTATACCGAAAATATAAAGAAACTAGCCAGTGAAAACATGATCTGACTAAATAATATTGGCTCGTTTTCAGTTTATGAATTACCACAAAACAATATTGTGGATGTTTTTAATGATTTTCAAATAACTAAAAAACAAAAAGATTGAATACAAAAATCTATCAGTTGGTATAAAAGCAATAATCTTGATCAACCAATTGTATTTTATCAAAATGCGAAGCAAAAGAAACTTTTAGAACAAGCCAGCCACGAGCCAAATACATCGCCCATAAAAATTAATGACCTTCAAGAAAACAAATTATCATTTTCTACTGAAAACATTGGAAAACTGCATATGGTTAAAATATCTTATTTCCCAACTTGAAAAGTAAAGGGTGGTTATGGGCCATTTTTAATGTCACCTTCTTTTATCGGGGTGATACCCACTGAAAAAAATGTAACGGTCTATTTTGGTCAAGGTATAATTGATAACTTAGCCTATCTAATTACTTACATTTCTATATTATTTGTTGTTGTAAAACTATTTAAGCCAAAATGATTATCATGGTTTTAATAGCATAAATCATAAATTTGTGATATAATCAAATTAACAAAAACATAATATAATATTATGACAGGATTACCCAAAACTACAAAAGAAAACATATCTAGCGTTGGTGATGAAAAACAAACTGATAAAATTGAAAATACTGAGCAAGCACAAACTAATCCGATTAAAAAGAATACATTACCAGATGCTGATCAATCTTTTGTTAAAAATATGCCTAAAAAACCGTCTAAAAAAGACATACTGGATGATAAACTAATTGAGTCTAAGGGAGATAAATATTATGCTCAGCTTTTAAAAACCACAAATATTAAAGAGGTAGCTGATGTTTTGAATGCCAAAAAAATAGATATTATTGATAAAGACAAGATAGAAAAAATGGATAAAGCTATGATCCATTTAAAAAACTTGGAGAACTCGGTAATAAAAATAGAAGAAGTATTTTCAAAAGACGCTGATGAAAAAACCAAGTTAGAATATGTTCATGGATTGTTAGAAAAAGGGAGAGATCCTTTTGAATCTTTAAAAGATATAAAAGATCGTAGAATTGTAAATAGAGTAACTAGAATTTTACTTCAAAACGAAAGTGTTAATGATTTTTTTGTAACTTATTTTGGAGAAGAAGCATCTTTTGATCGTGAAGAATGATTATTAAAAATTTCTCAGAATACTGGTTCAAAAGAATTAACCAATATTTTAAATGATTTTTTTGAACAGGTAAGAAAATATAAAGAGAAAGAGAAAGAACAGGAGGTGCCTTATTTTGACTTTGTAACTTGGGCGGAATTGTTAAAACAATACCATGAAAATCATCAAGAAGATCACGACAATAATTCTTTAGAGAGTATTCTAGAAGATATGGATGTTGGCCAATTAAAATATGAGATCGAAAAATACATTATCAATAATGAAGATAATGCGGATAAATATGAAGAAATAACAGCATTTTATAATGGATACTTGGATGCTGGTTTTAACTCAGAAGCATTAAAAAATATTGATATTGACAATCTGACCAGTGAATTAGAGTCTTTTACCGAAGATTATTTAAGCAACGATAAAAATGACCAAGACGATATATCAACTATTTTAGATTTAATTCAAAACCTGCGGGCCGAATGACAGCCTGAAGAATCAGGCGGAAATAATGACGAAGTTAAAAAAGAAGACAAAGAAGATGACGGCGAAGTTAAAAAACCATCTAAAGGTCCCGCTGGATTTTGATCAACTATAGGATCTTTGCTAGGATGAAAGATTGGTGAATTTGCAATACCATTTTTAATTGGATCATTATTTGCACCCATTACGACTGCTCTTGTATTGTCAAAACAACGCCTACAAATGGTAAAAAGTGGTAAAAATTTTGAAGTAAAAATAGACCTTGATGGCCTAGATGAATTATACAAGCAACTTCTTTTAATAAAAGACTCTTCGTCGGATAAAAAGAAGTAAAAATATAACTTAACTTAAATATTTACTACAATTAATACAAAAATCAGAGGCTGGATTAACGTCCAGCTTTTTGATTTCAATATCTTTGTGGCATTTTTCACAAATACCAAAAGTGCCAGTTTTAATTTTGTGTAAAGCTTCAACAATTTCTTTTAATCTAGATTCAAGTAATGATTCATTGGCAAGTTTGTTTAAATATTCACTAACTTCAAGAGCATTATCTTCTTCGGATAAGCCAATGGATGGCATAAAAGAATCAAAATTGTTAGGATCGTTGGTTTTGACAACACCAAAATTAGACAACTCTTGTTGGATTTTCTTTTTTTCGGCTTCTAATTGTTTTTTATAAGAATCGATCTGTTGATCATTAAGCATAAAACTAGTTTAAAGATTATTACATTATATATTATTTCAAATTTAGAAAAATTTGTCAACGGCCAATTGGCTTTTTATAATTCTGGTTTTTTGAGCAAATGATTGACTATTGTTAAAAAAATGATATAATAATATAAATTAAGCGGGTGTCGTATAGTGGCTATTATATCTCCTTGCCATGGAGAAGACGGCAGTCCGATTCTGCTCACCCGCTCCTGATGTTAAATAACAATTCAACAAAATTTGCAATGATTATTTTTCTGTAGGCACTTCGTGTCAGTCCGTCCCAGCGACTAATTTTGTAACTTAAACACTTTGACAAAACTTCTCGCTACGCTCGGCCTTATTCAGGCGTCGTTTTGTGCACACATTGATAGTGGCAACTTAAATAGTTTGTCATCATAGCAAGCCACAGCAAAATTAGTGCGGGATAAAATTCTGCTCATGTACTCAAAGTAGACAATAACAATTAAACAAAATTTGCAATGATTATTTTTCTGTAGGCACTTCGTGTCAGTCCGTCCCAGCGA
>Ga0265297_10009982_pt1 | contig 12076 bp, 17 predicted proteins | sample Munlanlwell13791_FD_192502 | JGI IMG/M metagenome (GOLD analysis project Ga0265297, IMG submission 192502) | Leachate microbial communities from a municipal landfill in Southern Ontario, Canada - Leachate well 137-91 | ecosystem: Engineered > Solid waste > Landfill > Unclassified | place...
GTCACGTCAAGCGAGTTGGGAATACCCGAAGTTCCGCGTAAGTGGACCTAAGGTAGGCTCAATAAGAGGGACGAAGTCGTAACAAGGCACGGGTAGCGGAAGCTGCTCGTGGATCATTTATTTTTTTACAAAATTGACGACCGAAATTAGTTCTTGAGTGATCACTGAACTAATTACGAGGTATTGGTCTCTCTACCTAAACAAGAGACTATCTTGAGCGGGACAACTCTAAGAAACTAACTAATTATCCTAAATGAAAAGCATTGGACCTTTCCAGTATCGTCTTTTTCGTAACCAATACGAAAGGGCCGGTCGAGAAATGTGCAAAGATTGCCTAAATTTTATCAAAGAAGATTCAAATCTCCTTGATTTGGGCTGCGGCTCAGGCATTATCGGTAAAGAATTCGGGAGATTTTTTAATTCCGAAGTATTGGGATTAGATATTATTGACAATCGAGTCGTCGCAATTCCTTTTCGAAGGTATGACGGAAACAATCTTTCTTTTTTAAAAGACAATTCCTATGATGCGGTTTTGATTAATTTCGTTTTGCACCATTGTCAAAATCCGATAGAACTGCTAAAAGAAGCTAAGAGAGTTTCGAAAGGAATTATCATTTTGTATGAGAATATTCCTGAAGGATTGTTGAGTAAATTGTTTTGTTATTTTCACGGAACTTCATTTGCTTATTTCTTTCAGAATAATTCAAACAAAGGAAAGTTTTTTACCAGGAAAGAATGGGAAAACATATTTGAAAAGATGGGGTTAAAAGTGATATACTCAAAGAATGTTTCGGGATTGAAATTAATGAAAGAGCATTTGTATGTTTTAAACAAGGGTGTGTAGCTCAGCTGGTTAGAGCGCGTCACTGATAATGACGAGGTCCCTGGTTCGAGTCCAGGCATACCCACCGTTCGTATTTTATGAGGGGCCGATGGCTCAATTGGTAGAGCACCTCATTTGCAATGAGGGGGTTCGGGGTTCGAGTCCCCGTCGGTCCACAAATAAAGGCACCCATTGAGGGTGTTTTTGTTTATTGACAAATTATATTTTTATAGTATGATTGTAATAGCAATTTGAGGTTTTATCATGGCAAAGAAACTAATGGGGAGCATTGTTATTGTTCCCAAAGGAGATCTGGTCAATAGGGATATTGTCCTTATTGCGGATAACAAATATTTTTCCTCCTTAACAGTGGGAGGGAGAGTAGTTGGCAAGGTATCGGTATACCAAGAACAGGCTTCACCCGGACGTTTGTGCCCAACAAATGTCCATGTTGTCATTCCTGCCGGCGGCTCATTAACCGGAAATATTTCTGGAGTCGACCATGTCGAGATTTCCGGAGATTATTCGGGAGACATCGATGCGGGAAGTATCAAAATTCACAAGGGAGCGACAGTGAAAGGTAGCCTCCATTGCGTTTTCTTCTACAAAGGAGAAGACACTGAAGTGGAAGCGCAAGTAACTGCTCAGGTTTGCAGAAAGCTATAACATCGTTTATAGCTCTTTTTTTATTTTTAATCTTTTGGTATAATAACTGCATTAGAAATATTAATAACCTATATGATTTTTGAGATATTAATCGTTGTTTTAGGACTTTGTGTTTTTGAGATTATTAGCAGTGTTGATAACGCAATAATCAATGCCCATGTCTTGAAAACAATGCCTGAAAAGTTCAGGAAAATCTTTTTGTTTTGGGGAATTATCTTTGCCGTCTTTGTAGTAAGGGGACTTTTGCCGTTTTTGATCGTTTGGCTGACTAATCCAAGTTTATCAATTATTGAAGTTTTTTCTTCAGCCTTCTCTTCTGCTGATAGCGGAATGATTGCTGAATCTCTTGAAGCTTCAAAGCCGTTGCTTCTTTTAGGAGGTGGTTCGTATTTATTCTTAGTGTTTTTAGCTTGGTTATTTTTAGAGGAAAAGAAATGTGTTTTCTTGGTTGAGAAATTCATTCACCGTCAGGGAGTTTGGTTTTATGCTATTGCTTCTATCTTTACAACCCTAATCGTTTATTTCTCAGTCCAAATCAATCCTATTTTAGCTTTAGCCGCCACCATTGGAGTTTCTGCCTTCTTTATTACCGATGGATTTAAAAAGAATGCCGAAGAGAAAGAAAAGGAATTGCTGAGCGGGAATATGAGTGCTTGGAGCAAAATTTTATATCTGGAAGTGTTGGATGCTTCTTTTTCAATCGATGGTGTGATTGGAGCCTTTGCTTTTACCATGTCTATTCCTTTGATTATCTTGGGAAATGGTTTAGGAGCTCTTATCGTCAGACAATTAACCATTAAAGGAATAGATAGTATCAGCAAATATGCTTATTTGAAGAACGGAGCCATGTATTCAATCGGTTTATTGGGAGCGATTATGACACTCGAGAGTTTCGGTAATGAATATCCTTTCTGGATTGCTCCATTATGCACCTTTGCTTTACTTGCGTTTTTCATGTTCCTTTCAATGAAAGAATTAAAGAAAAAACAGAAGCAAGTCGTCTGTTGATAACTAATTTGCGTGCTTTTTATCGTCTTGGTATAATAATTGCATAATAATGTCCATTTATTCCAAGTTTCTTTTATCTCTTTTGATTTAAGGAATGTAAGAAAATGGAAAAACATATGATACAAGATTGGTCATTAATCACTATGCAGGCTTTGCAGGGAGCATGGGAAGAAATGCTTTTGTTTCTTCCGAACTTAATCGCTGCAATCATTATTTTCATTCTGGGCTGGTTCATCGCCATCTGGATTGGAAAATTAATCGCTCAGATATTGAACAAGGTTAAATTCGACAGCGTCTTTGAAAAGACTGGCTGGAGAGAGGCTTTAAGTAATGCTGACGTTAAGGTAAACCCGTCAAGCTTTATCGGAGCAATTTGTAAATGGATTCTTGTAGTCGTTTTCTTGATGATTGTAACAGATATTATGGGTTGGGTGGCTTTTGCCGGACTATTGGCAAAAATCATTGCTTGGATGCCGAACTTATTAGTTGCTATCATTATTCTAGTCGTTGCGATTATTATCGCTGATATTGTCGAGAAATTGGTTAAAGTATCAACCAAGAAAATGGGAATCAGTTCAGTTAATTTCTTGGGTTCAGTAGTTAAAGGCGCATTATATGTTTTTGCCGGCCTAGCCGTACTATTGCAATTAGGAGTTACTCCGGAGATTGTAAAAGTATTGATCATGGGCTTCGTTGGAACATTAACCTTGGCTTTGGGATTATCCTTCGGCTTGGGTGGAAAAGATGCTGCCGCTAGAATTATTGAAGATGTGAGAAAAAGAGTATCTGACAAGGAATAATTTTTTCCTAAAAAGCGCGCCGTTAATCCGGTGCGTTTTTTGTTAAAAAAAGAGCACTGTCTATTATTGAGCAGTGCCATTGAGAATAGGCCTTTTGTCGTCCGGCGGTTTTAGAATAACGAACAGTGCGCCGACGCCGCAGATGATTATCATTACCCCGGTAATAATTTTCGGAATATTGGCTATTGAGATGGCCGTTAAGAGCAGAAATAATATTCCAGAAAGAATCGCTCTTTCATTGTTTGTCTTTTGAGACAATCTGATGAAGATGATACCGATAATGCCGAGCATTAATCCGATAATCATAGTGACAAGTTCTCCATAGATGGAATAGCAGACAAAAATAGCAGTGGCGATTAAAATTAGGAATACTCCAGGAATATCAAAGTCGTTTTTTTCCATAAAGCACCTCCTGTGCTGGTTTAAGTAAACTCCTTTATTAATTAAAAGTCAAATAAAAGACGCACAGCTGTTTTAGTTGTGCGTTGTTCAATTGCTCAGTGCCATGGGGATAAATATCCCGAAGATAACGACAAGAACGCCTTCTGGGAGAGTTGGATATCTCTGAAGAAAGACCATTCCCATCGAAACTATTATTGCCAGGAATGCTATTCCGCCAATGATTTTTAATGGGGAAAGCTGGCTTCTGATTTTCATTGCCATAAGTTGTCAACCTCCTGTTTATTTTTTACCTCTTTAATTGTTAAAAGTCAAGAATTGGCAGATGTTTTTGTATGAAACATAAGGATAGCAGTAAAGAGCAGCAATCCAACAACCAATTCCCTTATAACAATGAAAATTAAAGATAAAATTAAAATAGCAATGATTAGAAAGGTTCCCAGTATTAATTTTTGAAAGAACAGATTCATAATCATACCTCCTGCTTATTCTTTAGTCTCTTTATCGCTTTAAGTCAATATTTGACCCAGAGCCTTTAATTTGTTATTTTATATCTAATGGAATCTCATGAATTAAGAAAACTTTTTTTAGATTTTTTTGCTGAAAAGGGACACAAGATAGTTCCTTCGTCTTCTCTTTTGCCGACTGACCCTTCTGTTTTATTTACCACGGCCGGAATGCAGCAGTTTTCCTTGTATTTATCGGGGAAGAAGGATCCAGTTAAAGACTTTAATTCAAGACATTTGGCTTCTTGTCAGAAATGTTTCCGAACCGGGGACATTGAAGAAATAGGAGATGACACTCATCACACTTTTTTTGAAATGTTAGGGAACTGGTCAATTGGCCAGGACGAAACAGGATATTTCAAAGAGGGAGCGATTAAATATGCAATTGAATTTTTGGTTGATACATTGAAATTGGACAAAGAAAAGATTCACGTGACTGTTTTTAAGGGAGAAGGGAATATCTCGAGAGATGAAGAAGCGATTAATCTTTGGCTTAAATACGGAATACCGGCGGAAAGAATAAAAGAATGCTCTAAGAAGGATAATTTTTGGGGTCCGGTTTCTGATACCGGTCCTTGCGGTCCTTGTTCCGAAATTCATTACGACCGAGGAGAAGAATTGGGTTGCGGTAGGCCGGATTGTGGTCCGAATTGCGAACACTGTAAACGAGTGGTTGAAATTTGGAATCTTGTTTTTATGCAATATTTTAAAAATGATATTGGAGAGTATGAATTGTTATCTCAGACAAATATTGATACCGGAATCGGGTTTGAAAGATTGTTATCGTTATTGAATAAAAAAAGCGCTTCTTACGAAACAGATTTATTTATTGATTGTATTTCTAAACTGGAAGAAATATCGGGCAAGAATTATTTAGAAAACAAAAAAGCTTTCAGGATTATTGCTGATCACATTCGCAGTTCTGTTTTTGTAATTAGTGACGGGATTGAGCCATCCAATATTGGACAAGGATATATTTTAAGAAGACTATTAAGAAGAACTATTAGATATGGAAAAACATTAGGATTGTCTTCGCAGTTTTATCTTCCTTTAATCAATATGGTGATTGATAAATACAAGGATGTTTATCTTAATATTTTTACCAGAAAAGAAGAGATCGTCGAAACGATTAAAAAAGAAGAATATAAATTTGAAGCGACTCTTGAAAAAGGACTATCAATGATTGAAAAGATGCTTTTGACGAAAAAAGAATTAACTGGAGAAGAAGTCTTTGATTTATATCAGAGCTATGGATTTCCCTTGGAGTTAACGCAAGAAATTGCAGAGGAAAAAGGAATTTCAATCAATGTCGATGAATTCAATGCTGCTTTAGAAAAACATCAAAGTATTTCTCGAGCCGGAGCCGAAAAGAAATTCGGAGGAGTGGGGAAGGATGCAGGAGAAGAGGGAGCTAAGCTGCATACCGCCACTCATTTGCTCCATGCGGCTTTAAGAAAGGTTTTGGGTAGTCATGTTGAACAGATGGGTTCGGATATCAACGCGGAAAGATTAAGGTTTGATTTCAAGCACACGCAGAAAATGACGCCGGAAGAAATTAAACAAGTTGAAGACTTAATTAATTTAAAAATCAAAGAAGATTTAGAAATCAAAAAAGAGGAAATGAGTTTAGATGAAGCTCTTAAATCAGGAGCAATAGCTTTCTTTAAAGAAAAATATCCGGACACGGTTAAAGTTTGGACGATACATAATCCTCAGACCGGAGAAGTATTTTCTAAAGAAATTTGTGCCGGCCCTCATGTTGAAAAAACAGGGCAGTTGAAATCTTTTAAAATAATCAAAGAAGAAAGTTCCAGTGCCGGGGTAAGAAGAATTAAAGCAATAGTAAATCAATAAATATATGGTAAAGAAAATATACGACATTATTCCTCCTGAACATCAAGCGGAGAAGCACGAAGAATTAGCCAAGGAATGTTCTGTTCGAGAGCCGATAAAAAGAACCAGGAAAAGATTCCCTTTTATTCCTTTCTTGGTAATGATTATTTTATCTTTAGTGGGAATATTTTTCTTTTTCCCGGCTACGGCAGATGTTTTTATTACTCCTAAAACCGAAGAAGTTACAATTGAAGCCAGTCTTACCATTAATACGGCCGAAGCGGTGATTAATTATGAAAACAATGTTGTTCCGAGTATAGTTTTTACCGATAAAAGAGACGGTTCAATGAGTTATAATTCCACTGGTACCGATGATAAAGCGAAGAAAGCAACCGGAACGATAAAAGTATTTAACAAAATCAGTCCGGCCAAGGCTTTGAGTTTAATTAAAGGAACTAGATTTATGTCCAGTACCGGAGAGTTGATTTATAAATCAGACGCCGCCTTTACCGTTCCTAAAGCTGTTTCCGGTTCCGTTCCCGGTTCAGTTGAAATTAAGGTTACCGCAGCCGAAGCCGGTGAGAAATATAATATTTCTTCAACAATTTTCTCAGTGCCCGGTTTAAATGGTTCTGAATATTATTCAAATATTTGGGCCGAATCGGTTACCCCGATGACCGGAGGAGAAGAATCAAAAGTAAAGATTGTTACCAGTAACGATATTCTTGCGGCTAAGGATGAATTTGAAGGACAGTATGACGAAGAATCAAAGCAAGCTTTAATCGCTACCATTCCTCAGGGATACACTTATTTTTCTGAAGACATTAATCCGATAATTAGTAACTTATCGGTCAGTGCTGCTGCCGGGGATGAATTGGATTCATTTAATGCCGCGGGACACATTGAAACTGAAGTCACTGTTTTTAGAGATGAAGACGTGAATAAATTAGGGGAGTCCTTATTATCTAAAGATATTTCCGAATTAAAAAAAATGGTTCCGGGAAGTGTGACTTACGAAGTAAAAGAAAAGAAATTAAATAAGGACGGAACAATTTCCTTGAATGTTGTTTATAAGGGAAGGATTTATTCAATGCCTGACAATGCTTTATTGTTAGATAGCCTGAAGGGTAAGGATACTAATTATTCAGTAAATCTTTTATCAAACATCCCGGAAATAGAGAAGGTGGAGATTAAGCTTTCTCCGTGGTTTAAGCTAAAAATCCCTAATGATGAAAAAAGAGTAAACATTCAATTGAAGTTTTAATATTTACACAAATAATAAATCGTGGTAAAAAGTAGGTAATAGCCGAAAACGCTTGAATCTCTTGACCAAAAGCGAAAGTTTTGCTATTGTCTTAATATCTTTCAAATGGTAAAACAAGACGACAAGATTAAAAAAGAAGGAGTTGTATCAGAGAGCTTGCCTGACGGCTTTTTTAAGGTGCGACTAGATGACGACCAGTCTGAAGTATTGGCGCATTTGGCAGGCAAATTAAGAGTCTTTAAAATCAGGATTTTACCTGGTGATAAGGTTACCGTAGAAATGACTCCCTACGACGCAAGAAGGGGGAGAATAATATTCAGAAAAAAATAACATGAAGGTTAAGCCATCAATTAAGAAAATTTGCAAAGATTGTAAAATCGTCCGCAGAGAAGGACGCGTTTATGTTATTTGCAAAAAGAATGCTAAACACAAACAAAGACAAGGTGCATAATTAAACACACTATGGCAAGAATTATCGGAATTAACATTCCAGACGAAAAAATAATAGAAGTCGGATTATCTTACATTTACGGAATAGGACCGTCTTTAGCTAAAAAGATTTTGACTGATTGTAATATTCCTTTAAACAAGAAAGCCAAGGATTTAACTCAGGACGACATTAGTTTATTAAAGCAATATATTGAAAAGAATTACCGAGTGGAAGGAGACTTGAAAAGAGACGTGATGATGAACATCAAAAGATTGAGAGATATTGGTTCATGGAGAGGAATGAGGCACGCCAAGGGCTTACCGGTAAGAGGACAGACAACTAGAATCAATAACAGAACAGTAAGACATAATGTCAGGAAGACAGTCGGTTCAGGAAGAAAGGCTGCTCCGGGACCTAAATAGAATTTAATATATTATGGGTAAAAAACACGTCATACAAAAAACTGAAGAAGAAATGATCAAAGAGGGTGAACAGTTAGAGAAGACTTTAAGCAAGGAGCCTAAGGTTTCTAAAGCTGCTGCGACCAGAGAAGGAAAGATGTATATCTTCAGTTCATACAACAATACAATCATGACTTTAACTGACACTATGGGTAATGTTTTAGCCTCAAAGTCAGCCGGAAAGATTGGATTTAAGGGAAGCAAGAAATCAACTCCTTTCGCCGCTTCAAAGATTTCTGAAACCGTCGGCGCGATCGCCGAAAAGATGGGAATCAGAAAGATTCAGGTAGTGGTAAAGGGTATTGGTTCAGGAAGAGAATCGGCATTGAGATCAATCGCCAATCAGGGATTCGAGATAAACTCTATTAAAGATGTTACTCCAGTTCCACACAACGGTTGCAAGCCTAAGAAACCCAGAAGGTTATAATCTTTAATATATTTATGAAACAAGCAAAGTGTAAAATTTGTAGAAGGTTAGGAGACAAACTTTTCTTAAAAGGAGAGAAATGTTTGGGTTCTAAATGTGCAATGATTAAGCGTCCGTTTGCACCAGGACAGAAGGCCAAGAAAAGAAGGTCTAATTTGACTGAGTACGGTCGTGAAATGAGAGAAAAGCAGAAGGTGAAGAAGTGGTACAACATTTCCGAATCACAATTCAGAGACTACGTATTCGAAGTTATGGACAACAGAGCTTCTGGAGTTGATATCGCCTCTCAATTGATTGCCAAATTGGAAAGTAGAATCGATAATATTGTTTTCAGAATGGGTTGGGCTAAGTCTCGTGGTCAAGCTAGATTGCTTGTTAGTCACGGACATATTTTAATCAACGGAAGAAAAATTGATATTCCTTCATACCGAACAAGCGTTGGAGACACAATTTCAATTAGAGAAGGTTCTAAAAACAGAGAAGCTTTGAAGGGAATACCGGAAGCAATGAAAAAATACAGCTTGCCAAAATGGTTAAGCTTTGACGGAAGCAAAATCGAAGGTAAAATTATGAGATTCCCGACACCCGAAGATGTACAATTACCATCTGAGGTTTCAACAATCTTTGAACACTATTCAAGGTAATAAAATAAATATCATAACTAAAACATATGATTCCATTGCCAACTTCAATTAAAACAAAAAAGGTGAGCGACAACAACACTATTTTCGAAATAGAGTCGCTTTATCCTGGCTACGGAATTACTCTCGGCAATGCCATCAGGAGAGTTCTTTTGTCATCTCTAAACGGTGCTGCCGTAACCGAGGTGAAGATTAAGAATGCTCCTCATGAGTTTGCTACTATTTCTGGAGTAAAGGAAGATGTTTTACACATCTTGATGAATATCAAACAGTTAAGATTTAAGTTGTTTACCGATGAACCTCAGTTGGCAACTTTGAAGATTAAAGGGGAGAAGGAGGCTACTGGAAAGGATTTTGAATGTCCAGCTGATTTGAAATTAGCTAACGGAGACTTGCATATTGCGACAATAACTGATAAGAATACAGAATTGGAAATCGAAATCAAAATTGAAAAAGGAGTCGGCTATGTTTTTGAAGATAAAGAAACAAAGAAGGATATTGGTGTTATCGGAATGGATGCAATATTTACTCCGATCAAGAAGGCCAACTATGTTGTTGAAAACATGAGAGTCGGAAACAGAACTGACTTTGATAAGATTTCTTTGGAGATTGAAACTGACGGAACAATCAAGCCGGAAGAAGCTTTTGCCGAATCTTTAGAAACCCTTTTAGCTCAATTCGGTTTTATGGCCGAGCAGATGGGAGGAATAAAGGCGGAAGCTGTTGCCGAAGAAGAAGCAATTGAGCCAAAAAAGAAAGTAGCAAAAAAGACAACCAAAAAGAAAGAAAAGTAATATGAAAAAAATACAGAAAGGCAGAAGATTACATAGAGAAAGAGATCAGAGACATGCATTGTTAAAGACTTTGGCTACATCTTTGATTTTAAAAGAAAAGATTACTACTACCGAAGCTAAAGCTAAAGAGCTTTCTCCTTTTGTGCAAAGAAAAATAACCAGAGCCAAGAAAGGAGATATGTCTGCCCGCAGATATTTAGCCACTTGTTTTACTCCTAAAGCAGTTAAGAAATTAATCGATGATTTGGGAGTCAGATACAAGGACAGAAAAGGAGGTTATGTTAGAATTACAAAAATGGGACAGAGAAAATCGGACAGTTCTAAAATGGCAATGATTCAATTAGTTTAAGAATATGAAAAAAGCAATCACAACAGTAAAAGAAACGATAAAGATTGATGCAACAGGCAAAGTTTTAGGAAGACTTGCGACTGATATTTGTGCTATTTTGCAGGGAAAGAAAAGCACTTCTTATGCTCCCAACAAAGAGCCTAATAATGTTGTCATTATTTCTAACGCCGATAAAATAAAAGTTACCGGAAACAAGATGGAGGATGAAACATATTTCAGACACACCGGATATCTTGGAAACGATAAGCACACTCCGATGAATGTAATATTTAAAAAGAATCCCGGACAGCTTATCAAATTCGCTGTTAACGGAATGTTACCAAAGAACAGATTAAGAGCAAAACACTTAAAGAGATTAAAGTTTGAATAATCATATGGCTGAGAAAAAAATAACAAAAAAACCGGCAGAGAAAAAAGAAAAGAAAGTTTCTCCTGTTAAAAAGGAAACCAAAAAGAAGGTTGCCGAGGTTATAGAAGAAGTAAAGGAGATAAAGGCAGAAACAAAGATTGAAAATGTTGATTTTGGTTTGCCGACCAGAGTCGATGACGATGATGATTTTGTTGTAAACGAAGATGATTTTAAAGATCTAGGAGATAAATATTTTGAAGCTACCGGAAGAAGAAAGACGGCAGTTGCGAGAGTGAGACTATACACCAAGGGAGACAAGGGAATGGAAGTCAACAATATGGACTTTACTAAATACTTCCCAACTAAAGTGTTGCAATCAACCGCTTTATCTTCATTAGACAAGATGAAGTCATTGGAAAGGTTCAAAGTTACAGCTATGGTCAATGGAGGGGGTGTAAACGCCCAAGCTGAGGCTGTAAGGCATGGTATTGCCAGAGCCTTGGTAATCTTCAATCCTGACTACAGAAAGAGATTAAGAAAGGCAGGATTCTTAACCAGAGATCCGAGAATGAAAGAAAGAAAGAAACCTGGTTTGAGAAGAGCGAGAAGAGCACCACAATGGAGTAAACGTTAATATTCAAAGCCAGAGCGAAAGCTCTGGTTTTCTGTTTGACAAAAAGACGTATCGGAATTAAACTTTAGCCAGTTAACTCCAAAGGAGTTAGTCTCGTATCGTGATATGAGATTTTTGAAAAACTGAGGATTATGGTAGGTGATTTCATGATGAAGAAAGCATTGAGATTGAACAAATTTCTTTATGCGGTTTTCTTTGAAAGAAAAACCGGTAGGGTTTTGTTGATTAAGTCTGGCTTAAAAGTTGGATTGCCCGGCGGACAGGTTTCCTGGGAAGATATTTCCAAATCGTCCGATGAAAGATGGAAAAGGGATTTCTTGATTAAGAAAATTCCCATTCAGACGGGCTTGGCTGCCTATTTCGTTGAGCAAGAAACCCAGCCGATACCGGCGACTTATGAAACTTACGATTTCGGTCGTGAACAGGAATTTTCGGCAGTCATTGTCGGAGAAATCGATTCTTGCCAGGTAGTTAGCAAGGATGCCAGATTTTGTAGCATCGACCAACTCAAAAGGCTCATCAAGAAAGGCAAGGTTGATAGATGCCAAGAACTTCTTATCTTACGAGCTTTTGTGAGCCGCGATTGTCCTGGAAAAAATTTCAGGCTGACGGCGATAAAGCTGTTAAAAGAAAAGCACCAATAACACTCTTATTTTTAATAGGGTGTTTTCTTTTACGGCAATAGTTTATTT
>Ga0265297_10009984_pt1 | contig 12073 bp, 14 predicted proteins | sample Munlanlwell13791_FD_192502 | JGI IMG/M metagenome (GOLD analysis project Ga0265297, IMG submission 192502) | Leachate microbial communities from a municipal landfill in Southern Ontario, Canada - Leachate well 137-91 | ecosystem: Engineered > Solid waste > Landfill > Unclassified | place...
ACCATCGGCACGAAATGGATGAACTCCTTGCCGAATTTCACCAGCAGCAGCGCCAGCGCCAGCACCAGACCGAGGTAGAACGGGGCGAGCAGCCAGCGGCTGTTGAAGATCAGGCTTTCCAGTGTGCTCTCGAGTCGTTTCATTGCGGGGGTTCCTTGCGGGTGGCGTACAGACTGGCGGCCACGGAGGAGGCCAGGATCAGGCCGACGATGCCCAGCGCCAGGCCGATCGGCACCTTGTAGAAGTCGACGATGAGCATCTTGCTGCCGACGAACACCAGCACGAAGGCCAGGCCGTACTTGAGCAGATGGAAGCGGCCGTTGAGGTCGTGCAGGACGAAATACATCGAGCGCAGGCCCATGATGGCGAAGATGTTGGAGGTGAAGACGATGAACGGGTCGGTGGTGACGGCGAAGATGGCCGGGATGCTGTCGACCGCGAAGATCACGTCCGAGGCCTCGATCAGGACCAGGACCAGGAACAGCGGCGTGAACCAGCGCAGGCCATCCTTCATCACCGTGAAGCGTTCGCCGTGGTATTCGTGGGTGATGCGCAGGTGGCCGCGCATCCATTTCAGGATCGGGTTCTTGGCCAGGTCCGACTCTGCCTCGGCGAAGATCAGCATCTTGAAGCCGGTGATGACCAGGAAGGCGCCGAACAGGTAGAGCACCCAGTGGAACTGCTGCACCAGCCAGGCGCCGCCCAGGATCATGCCGGCGCGCATGACGATGGCCCCCAGCACGCCGTAGACCAGCACCCGGCGCTGGTACTCCGCCGGCACGGCAAAGAAGCCGAAGATCATGATGAAGACGAAGATGTTGTCGACCGACAGCGACAACTCGATCAGGTAGCCGGTGAGGAACTCCAGCGCCTTGGCGTTGGCGACCTCGCGCCCGACGCTGCCGTCCAGCCACCACCACATCAGGGCGGCAAAGGACAGCGACAGGGTCACCCAGACGCCGGTCCAGCCCAGGGCCTCCCGGACCGAGACCTTGTGCGCGCTCTTGCCGCCGAGGACGAACAGGTCCAGGGCCAGCATGGCCAGGACGAAGGCGATGAAGCCGGCCCAGAAGACCGGGGTGACGACGCTGGAGAGTTCCATTTAGCGGATCTCGACCTGTTTCTGCAGCGCAGCGATGCGCTCTTCCAGGGGCGGGTGGGTCATGAACAGGCGCTTCAGCCCGCCGCCACCGCCGCCGGCGATGCCGAAGGCGGCCATCTTCTCGGGCAGCGGCGCCGGATGCAGCGAGTTCAGCCGCTGCAGGGCGGCGATCATGTTGCGCCGGCCGGCCAGCGAGGCGCCACCGGTGTCGGCGCGGAATTCACGCTGGCGCGAGAACCACATCACGATCATCGAGGCGAGAATGCCCAGGACCATCTCGGCGATGATCATGGTGACGAAGAAGGCCGGGCCGGTGCCGCGCTCGGTCTTGAACACGACTTTGTCGACCACGTAGCCGATCACGCGCGAGAAGAACATCACGAAGGTGTTCACCACGCCCTGGATCAGGGTCATGGTGACCATGTCGCCGTTGGCCACGTGGGCGATCTCATGGCCCAGCACCGCCTCCGCCTCGTCCCGGGTCATGCTGCGCAGCAGGCCGGTGGAGACGGCGACCAGCGAGCTGTTCTTGCTCATGCCGGTGGCGAAGGCGTTGACCTCGGGGGCATCCCAGATCGCCACCTCGGGCATCTTGATACCGGCGACCTGGGCCTGGCGTGCCACGGTCTGCATCAGCCAGAGTTCCTCCTGGCCGCGCGGGTCGGTGATGACCCGGGCGCCGACCGAGCGCTTGGCCATCCACTTGGAGATGGCCAGGGAGATGAAGGCGCCACCGAAGCCCATGATGGCGGCGAAGACGAGCAGGTTGCCGAGATCCAGCCCCTGTTCGTTCAGGTAGGGCTCGACGCCGAGCAGGCGCATGGTGATGGAGAGCACCAGCACGATGGCCAGGTTGGTAGCCAGGAACAGCGCAATGCGTTTCATGACGATACTCCGAGAGACAAATTAGGACAGTGGCCATGGTAGGGCAAGTCATCAGTCAGTAAAATTCGAATATCTCTTACAATTAATTCGTATTTTACGAACAGTAACGGAATGCTCAACTATAAGCAGCTGCACTATTTCTGGAGCGTGGCCAAGGCCGGCGGCATCAGCCGCGCCGCCGAGCGCCTGCACCTGACGCCGCAGACCCTGTCCGGCCAGATCGCCCTGCTCGAGGACAAGCTCGGCACGCCGCTGTTCCGCCGCGTCGGCCGCCGCCTGGAACTGAACGACACCGGCCGCCTGGCGCTGTCCTACGCCGAGGACATCTTCCGCACCGGCGGCGAACTGGAAGAGGTGTTGCGCGGCAGCCAGGCCGGCCGGCCGCTGCAGTTCCGGGTCGGCATCGCCGATGTCCTGCCGAAATCGGTCGCCTACCGCCTGCTCGCCCCGGCCATGGCCCTGCCCGAGCCGGTCCGCATCGTCTGCCGGGAGGACAAACTGGACCGCCTGCTCGGCGAACTGGCCATGCACCGCCTCGACCTGGTCCTGGCCGATAGCCCGATGCCGGACCAGGCCGAGGTCCGGGGCTACAGCCACAAGCTGGGCGAGTGCGGCGTCACCTTCTTCGCCAGCCCCGGCCTGGCGGCCGGCCTGGACGGCGGCTTCCCCGCCTGCCTGAACGACGCCCCGCTCCTGGTGCCGGGCGAGGGCACCGCCATGCGCGGCCATCTGATGCGCTGGCTGACCGCCCAGGGCCTGCACCCGCGCATCGCCGGCGAGTTCGACGACAGCGCCCTGATGAACGCCTTCGGCCAGGGCGGCAGCGGCGTCTTCCCGGCCCCGAGCGTCATTGCCGACGAGGTCTGCCGGCAACATGGCGTGACCATGCTGGGCCACACCGAGACCGTTTCGGAACGCTTCTATGCCATCTCGGTGGAACGCCGCCTCAGCCACCCGGCCGTGCTGGCCATCCTCCAGGCGGCGAGCCGGGACCTGTTCGGCGAAGATGTGATATATCCTCCGGGCAGCCACATCGCCACCGACACGCATAAACCATGACCCCCGCCCTGCTTGACACCGCCGCCGCCGCCCTGGCCGAAATGCTCGCCTTCACGCAACCGGCCGATGCCGTGCTGTCGGCCTTCTTCCGCAAACTCCCCAAGCTGGGCGGCCGCGAGCGCGGCTTCATCGCCGAATCGGTCTATGGCGTGATCCGCCGCCTGCGCAGCCTGGAACAGGTCACCGAAGGCCGCGTTTCGCGCCGCCTGCTGCTGGCCTGGCTGGCCCGGCACGGCGGCCACACCCTGCGCGAATTCGAGGACGTGGTCACCAAGAACGAGCTGGAATGGCTGAAGGCCCTCAAGGGCGTCCGCCTAGACGAGGCCGCGCCGGCGGTGAAACTGGACCTGCCGGACTGGCTGTACGAACGCCTGGCGGCTCAGTACGGCGACCAGCTGGAGGCGCTGATGGCGGCCATGAACCGACCTGCGCCACTCGATCTTCGGGTCAGCCGGATGAGCCGGGAGGCGGCCCAGTCCGACCTGTTCGCCGCCGGCATCGAGGGCGAATTGACGCCCTGGTCTCCTTGGGGCCTGAGACTGAAGGGCAAGCCGGCCCTGAACCGCAACGCACTGTTCAACGAAGGCGTGATCGAGGTGCAGGACGAGGGCAGCCAGCTCCTGGCCCTGCTGACCGGGGCCCGGCGCGGCGAGATGGTGTGCGACTTCTGCGCTGGCGCCGGCGGCAAGACCCTGGCCCTGGGCGCCATGATGAAGAACACCGGCCGCCTCTATGCCTTCGACGTGTCCGAGAAGCGCCTGGCCAACCTGAAGCCGCGCCTGGCCCGCTCGCAACTCTCCAACGTGCAGCCGCAACTGCTGGCCAGCGAGAACGACACCAAGGTGAAGCGTCTGGCCGGCAAGTTCGACCGCGTCCTGGTCGACGCGCCCTGCTCCGGCCTTGGCACCCTGCGCCGCAACCCGGACCTGAAGTGGCGCCAGACGCCGGAGTCGGTCATCGAGCTGAGCGCCAAGCAGGCCGCCATTCTGGCCTCGGCCGCCCGTCTGGTGAAAGCCGGCGGCCGCCTGGTCTACGCGACGTGCAGCCTGCTGCCGGAGGAAAACGAGGCCATCGTCGAGGCCTTCCTGGCAGCGCACCCGGACTTCATCCTCAAACCCGCCGGCACGGTCCTGGCCGAGCAGAACGTGGCCCTGGCGATGGGCGACTACCTGCGCCTGGACCCGCGCACGCACAGTACCGACGGCTTCTTCGCCGCCGCACTGGAACGCCTGGGGTGAGAGCGTGGCTCTGCCTGCTCGCGGCGCTGACCGGCGTACCGGCCCTCGCCTCGCCACCGCTTGAGTTCAACCTGCAAGGCCGCGCCCAGGTCGCCTTCACCCCCGGCGACGATGCCGGCGCCTTGGTGGTCGAGGCCATCGCTCAGGCGAAACGCCAGGTCCTGGTCCAAGCCTACAGCTTCACCCACCGGGCCATCGCCGAGGCCCTGGTCACGGCCAGGCGACGTGGTGTCGAAGTACTGGTGATCGCAGACCATGACCAGGACGCCCATGTCGCGACGACAAAGATCGGCTACCTGGCCGCACAGGGCATACCGGTCTGGCTGGATGCCATGCATGCCGCCGCCCACAACAAGGTGATGGTGATCGATGCCGGCCGACCCGACGCGGCCGTGATCACCGGCAGCTTCAACTTCACCCACGCGGCCCAGTACCGCAACGCCGAGAACTTGCTTATCCTGCGTGGCAATCCGCTGCTGGCGGAGGCCTACGCCGCCAATTGGCGGCGCCACCGCATCCATTCGCTACCCGTACGCCCATGAACCCGATCGTCCCCACCAAACCGCCTGTCGAAAACCTGGTCGACGCCCTGCTGTCCGACCTGTCGAATACCGTCCTGCTGACCCAGGCCAGCATCATTCTGGCCGCCCTGGTCCTGGCCTGGTTCGGGGTGCGCCGGTTGCTCCGGCGCTTCCCAGACGAGACGCGCACGGCCTGGCACATCGGGGAATGGCCGCGTTTCCTGGTGCCCATGCTGGCGCTCATGCAGATCCTGCTGGCCCGGCCACTGCTGCAGCACAGCCAGAGCGTGCACCTGCTCAACCTGGCAGAACCCCTGCTGATGTCGATGTTCACCATCCAGTTGAGCTTCTTCTTCCTGCGCAGCATCTTCAACCCCGGCCCCGGACTGCGCGCGGTGGAACGGGTGGTGTCGTGGATGGTCTGGGGCGCCGTGGCCCTGCACATCATGGGTTACCTCACTCCCATGATCGAGTCGCTCGACGCCATCGGCTTCAGCCTCGGCAAGCAGCACATCTCCCTCTATACCGCCCTGATCGGCCTGCTCTCGGTCGCCGTCACCCTGATCACCGCGCTCTCGGTCGGCCGCCTGATCGAAAACCGCCTGATCGCCGGCAGCAACCTCAACCCCAACATCAAGCTGGCCCTGAGCAAGATCATCCGAAGCCTGCTGCTGGTGGTCGCCGTGCTGGTCGCCCTGCCCCTGGTCGGCATCGACATCACCGTGCTGTCGGTCTTCGGCGGCGCGCTCGGGGTCGGCCTCGGCCTCGGTCTACAGAAGATCGCCAGCAACTACTTCTCCGGTTTCACCCTGCTGCTGGAACAGTCGATCCGCATCGGCGACATGGTGACCGTGGACGGCCGCTTCGGCGAGGTCAAGGAGATCGCCACCCGCTATACCGTCATCCGCGGCCGCGACGGCACCGAATACATCCTGCCCAACGAGAGTCTGATCACCGCCCCGGTGATCAACCACACCCTGGCCGACCGGGAAAACCGCATCAGCATCCCGGTCCAGGTCGCCTACGGCGCCGACCTGAACAAGGTGCGCGAGATCATGCTGGCGGCCGCCGCCAACCATCCGCGCGTCATCAGCAGCCAGGAGCCGCGCGTGCTGCTGACCGGCTTCGGCGACAACGGCATCAACATGGAACTGCGCATCTGGATGATGGACCCCGAGGAAGGTCTGGGCCGGCTGAAATCCGATATCAACTGGGCGATCTGGGAGGCCTTCCAGCGCGAGGGCATCGAGATCCCATTCCCGCAGCGGGTGGTGCACATGGCCCAAAACAACCTATAAGAAAGGCATAGCGAAGCCAAGTTCGGGATATCCCGCCCGGCTTCCTGCATGGCCGATAGGCGCGATAGCGCAGGCAAAACACCCGAGGAGCCGCCACCATGACCGCTGCCCGTTCCCGATTCCTGGTCCTGATGCTGCTCGGATCGCTCCTCGCGCTGCTGCCTGCGCACCCTGCCCTGGCCTATGAGGCACCGGCCTTCCAGGGCGATGTACTGGACGAGGCCGGGCTGCTCGCCGAAGCGGACAGGGCGTCCCTGATCGAGCGCATCAAGGTGTTGCGCGAGGCAAACGGCATCTGGGCGGTCGTTTATGTCGCCCGCAGCCTCCAGGACGACAGCATCGAGAACGCGGCCGTGGTCACCTTCGAAAAGTGGCAGCTCGGCCAGGCCGGCAAGGACAATGGTCTGCTGGTGCTCATCGCCCCCTCCGAACGGAAGATGCGCATCGAGGTAGGTTACGGCCTGGAGGGCACCCTCACAGACGCCTTCTGCAAGCGGGTGATCGATGAAATCTACCAGCCCGCCTTCCGCGACCAGCGTTTCACCGACGGCCTCATGCAGGGCTTCGAGGTCATGGCCCGGCAGGCACAGGGTGAGGACCCGCTGCCGGAAGCCGCTTATGAAGGTAACGGCGAGACCACGATGGATTTCGATGGGGCGGCCTTTCTGCAACACTTCCTGACCGGCGTCGGCGCCAACCTACTGCTCCCCGTCCTCTATCTTCTGGCCCGCGCATACGGACGGGCGAAGGGCCGGCTGAAAGGCCAGAGCCCGCCCATCGGAGCCAAGTTGCTGTTCGTCCTGTTCGCGTTCCTCGGCGCCTTTTTCGGCCTGTTCTTCGCCGTGTTCGGCTTTGCCTTCCCCTCGGATCCGGAGGTCATGGTCGGTCTGGTTTTGATGAATACCCTTTTCGTCGGGCTGATCTCCCTGCCTTTCCTGATCCAGGCCCGCACCTACCTGTCCGCCTCGGCCTACCGGCGTGGGCAGGCACGCGACAGGCTGATGCGGATACGCAAACGTTCCAAGGTGAAGCGCAAGATATTCGGTGTCTGGTTCGACCCGGCCGAGGTGCCGACGAGCCGGGGCGGCACCAAACCGGAGCCCCGGAGTTCCTCCGGCTCGTCCTTTGGTTCCAGCTCAAGTTCATCATCTTCCTCGGGCGGCGGCCGTTCCGGCGGCGGCGGGGCATCCGGCAGTTGGTAACCAGGGCTTAAACAGGGTTGAAGCGGGGTCTCGCCAGCTTGAATCGGCAGACCATTGATCTCTCAAGCATTTCTGTCAAGGCGGGTCTATATACAGGATATCCGGATCGACATTAAGGAGAGCGTATGAAGCGTAAAGCGATGATCGTGAGTATGGCAGTTGCGACTGGCTTTCCCGGATGGGCGATGGCAAAGGGTGCCAAGGCGCCGGGCGATGAGCGGCCCAGTGCCGCCGGCGTTCAGGCTCATGGACTGGTCAAGGCAGATCAGGACTTGCAACCCGTCCCTGCGTACCCTGATGAAAGCTCAGTCGAGGTTCGGAACAATACGAAGGAGTTGCTTGCCCGCGTCAAGTCCACCTTGATGGCTGCGACAGTCCCGGCAGCGGTCGATCTCCGCGCCAGCCAATGGAAGATGGAGATGATGGAGAGCAGCGCCATGACCGGAGCTGATGACAGCGACGACCCCCGCCTGCAGCAAGCCAGGCCCGTTGGGGTGGCATTCCGGCTGAGATTCTGAGCCTGACGACTTTCAACAGGCAACAAATAAAAAACCCGCCTAGGCGGGTTTTTTATTACCGGAAGGACCGCTGAATTTACTTCAGCTTGATTTCCTTGTACTCGACGTGCTTGCGAGCCTTGGGATCGAACTTCATGATCGCCATCTTCTCGGGCATGGTCTTCTTGTTCTTGGTCGTGGTGTAGAAGTGACCGGTGCCCGCAGTGGACTCCAGCTTGATCTTTTCGCGTCCGCCTTTAGCCATGATTCAGCCCCTTAGATCTTGTCGCCACGAGCACGCATATCGGCCAGGACGGAGTCGATGCCGTTCTTGTCGATGGTACGCAACGCAGCGTTGGTCAGGCGCAGACGCACCCAACGGTTTTCACTTTCAACCCAGAAACGACGGCTCTGCAGATTGGGCAGAAAACGACGCTTGGTCTTGTTGTTCGCGTGGGAAACATTGTTACCCACCATCGGCTTCTTGCCGGTCACTTGGCATACGCGGGCCATAGGACACCTGTGGTTTGGATCTGAGAAAGACGCGGTTTATATCACAGATAATTTCCATCAGTCAAAGCAAACCCTGTTCAGCAAATGATAAACCGGCGTTGCCGGCCACCACGAAATGGTCCAGCACCTTGACGTCGACCAGCGCCAGCGCGGCCTTGAGCTGGTCGGTGAGCCAGCGGTCGGCCTGTGACGGTTCCGCCACACCGGATGGATGATTGTGCGCCAGGATCACCCCGGCCGCGTTGTGCGCCAGCGCCCGCTTGACCACCTCGCGCGGGTAGACCGAGGTCTGGGTCAGGCTGCCGCGGAACAGTTCCTCCGCCACCAGGACCCGGTTCTGGGCGTCCAGAAACACCGCCAGAAAGACCTCGTGCGCCAGGCCAGCCAATTTCAGACGCAGGAAATCGCGCACCGCCGCGGGCGATGACAAGGCATCGCGGCTGCGCATTTCCTCAGCCAGGGCACGCCGGCTCATCTCCAGCACGGCCTGGAGCTGGGCATACTTGGCATCGCCCAAACCTTTCACTTGCGTGCAGGCCTGCCGGCTGGCGAAGAACAGGCCGTTCAGGCTGCCGAACTCGGTCATCAGCTCGCGCGCCAGATCGACCGCACTCTTGCCGCGCACGCCGACCCGCAGAAAGATGGCCAGCAATTCGGCATCGGACAGGGCCTGCGCGCCCTCCTGCAACAGACGTTCGCGCGGCCGTTCACCCACCGGCCAATCGGTTATCGCCATGACGGCCTCCCTTATTTGTAGAATGCGGCTTAATTCTTACCCGGATTGGGCCATGGAAACCACTCTGAAACGCATCATCCTCGGCGTCACCGGCGGCGTCGCGGCCTACAAGGCGGCCGAACTGGCGCGCCTGCTGGTGAAGCGCGGCGTCGAGGTGCAGGTGGTGATGACCGCCGCCGCCACGCATTTCATCGGCACGGCCACCTTCCAAGCGATCACCGGCCGGCCGGTCTACACCGACCTGTGGGACGCCCGGGTCGCCAACGGCATGGCCCACATCGACCTCTCGCGCGAGGCCGACCTGATCCTGGTCGCGCCCGCCTCGGCCGACTTCCTGGCCAAGCTGGCGCACGGCCGCGCCGACGACCTGCTGTCCACCCTGTGCCTGGCGCGCGACTGCCCGCTCCTGGTTGCCCCGGCGATGAACCGGCAGATGTGGGAAAACCCGGCCACCCTGCGCAACGCCGATCTGCTGGCCGACGACGACATCGAACTGATCGGCCCCACCCATGGCGAACAGGCCTGTGGCGAGACCGGCTATGGCCGCATGCTGGAACCGGAAGCGATCCTCGACGCCGTCGACGCCTACCTGCAGCCCAAGACCCTGCGCGGACTCAACCTGCTGATCACCGCCGGACCAACCTACGAGGCCATCGACGCGGTGCGCGGCATCACCAACCGGTCCTCCGGCAAGATGGGTTACGCGGTCGCCAAGGCGGCCGTCGAGGCCGGCGCCAAGGTCACCCTGATCTCCGGCCCGACCGGCCTGGCGCTGCCTGAGGTGACTGAAAAGGTCGCCGTCACCAGCGCCCAGGAGATGCTCGAAGCGGTCGAAGCCCGTGTCGACGAGGCCGACATCTTCATCTCGGTCGCCGCCGTGGCCGACTACTACGTGCTCAATCCGTCGGAAAACAAGATCAAGAAGGACGCCCACATCCTGACCCTGGAACTGGCGCCCAATCCGGACATCCTGGCCAACGTCAGCAGCCTGGACAAGCCGCCCTTCTGCGTCGGCTTTGCCGCCGAGAGCGAGAACCTGGAGGAATATGCCGAACTCAAGAGGAAGCGCAAGCACCTGCCGCTGATCGTCGCCAACGACGCCCAGTCCGCCATCGGCAGCGACGAGGTCGAACTGGTCCTGCTCGACGACGAAGGCCGCCACGTCCTGGAAAAGGCCGACAAGTCCAGCCAGGCACGCCGCCTGATCGCCCACATCGCCAAACTCTACAACGCGAGATATCAATAGCCATGCACGTCGACCTGAAGATCCTGGACCCGCGCGTCCGCGAGCAACTGCCCCACTACGCCACCCCCGGCAGCGCCGGCCTCGACCTGCGCGCCTGCCTGGAGACGGCCATGGTGCTGAACCCGGGCGAGACCCAGTTGATCCCCACCGGCCTGGCCATCCACCTGGCCGACCCCGGTTACGCGGCGATGATCCTGCCCCGCTCCGGCCTCGGCCACAAACACGGCGTGGTCCTGGGCAACCTGGTCGGCCTGATCGACTCCGACTACCAAGGCCAGCTCATGGTCTCGCTCTGGAACCGGGGCCAGTCCGCCTTCACCATCGAGCCGTTCGAGCGCATCGCCCAGATGGTCATCGTCCCAGTGGTGCAGGCCGAGTTCCGCATGGTCGAGGAGTTCGGCGACAGCGAACGCGGCGAAGGCGGCTTCGGCAGCACCGGCAAGCATTAGGACGCCGCAACCATGCGCCGCACCGGCACCGTCATGATCGTGCTCGGCTGGCTGCTCCTGGCCGGCCTGATCTGGTGGGGCTTCAACGGCTACCTGAACCCCAACGCGCAACTCGCCAACGTCACCGTGGCAAACGGCGAGGTGGTGCTCAAGCGCGGCCCGGACGGCCATTTCCGCGCCCCCGGGCGGATCAACGGCCAGCCGGTCGACTTCCTGGTCGACACCGGCGCCACCGTGGTCGCGGTACCCGAACAGCTCGCCCGGCGGCTTCGGCTCGCACCCGGCCGGGCCCAGCGCGTGCACACCGCCAACGGCGAGGCCGTGGCCTACTCGACCCGGCTGGACGAGGTCAACCTGGGCGGCGCCGCGGCCTACGACGTGGCCGCCAACATCGTCCCCGGCATGGCCGGCGGCGAGGCCTTGATGGGCATGAGCTTCCTGGCCCGGTTCGAGATCGCCATGAACGGCGACGAGATGCGCATACGCGGCCGCTGAGCGTCGTCGACAATCCGCCCGCCGCAGTGGCCGGCCTCCTGCCCGCGAGCGACAGATCAAACACGCGAGGTCGCCAATCTTGAATGCGGCGGTTACCCTTCGCCCTCTACCCCTCTCTCGGCAGAACGCCTCCATGAATTCGGAACATTTCATCCCCGGCAAGGACGCCTCCCTGGAAGCCTCCATCGCCACCATGCAGGCCAAGTTATCGGCCCTTGGCTTCCACATCGAGGAGCGCTCCTGGCTCAACCCGGTGGCAGGCATCTGGTCGGTGCATGTGCGCGACCGCGACTGCCCACTGCTGTTCACCAACGGCAAGGGCTCGACCCGGCTGGCCTGCCTGGCGAGCGCACTGGGCGAGTTCTTCGAGCGCCTGTCCTGCAACTACTTCTGGACCCACTACTACCTGGGCGAGGCCGCGGCCTCGCGCGCCTACGCGCATTACCCGCGCGAACGCTGGTTCCAGCCGGGCGACAAAGGCGCCTGGCCCGAGGCGCTGCTGACCCCCGAACTGCAGCGGTTCTACAACCCGGACGGCCGCATCGGCGCCGACCTGCTGGCGGACTTCAACTCCGGCGCGGCCGAACGCGGCATCTGCGCCCTGCCCTATGTGCGCGAACGCGACAGTGCCGAGGTCTGGTTCCCGGTCAACATCATCGGCAACCTCTACGTCAGCAACGGCATGTCGGCCGGCAACACGCCCGCCGAGGCGCGCAGCCAGGCCCTGTCGGAAATCTTCGAGCGCCACGTCAAGTTCCGCATCATCGCCGAGGGACTGTGCCTGCCGGACGTGCCGGACGAGGTAATCGCCCGCTATCCGCGCATCGCCGAC
>Ga0265297_10009985_pt1 | contig 12073 bp, 9 predicted proteins | sample Munlanlwell13791_FD_192502 | JGI IMG/M metagenome (GOLD analysis project Ga0265297, IMG submission 192502) | Leachate microbial communities from a municipal landfill in Southern Ontario, Canada - Leachate well 137-91 | ecosystem: Engineered > Solid waste > Landfill > Unclassified | place...
AAAGAGTTCGTTTTAAGCAAGCAATTGTTACGTGCTGCAACTGCACCCGGTGCTTTAGTTCGTGAAGCAGAATTTGCCCAATCAAAAGCTGATTTCATTTCAAAACTGAGCATTGCTTTAAAAGAAGCAAATGAAACTAATTATTGGACTTCACTTCTACATGACTCTGCATACATATCAGATGAAACATTCAAGGATTTGAAAGATAAAATAGATGAAATAGTAAGGATCTTGGTCTCGTCTATTAAAACACTTAAACTTAAAGAAGAACAAATCAAATCTCATAAAAGGAAATAACTTGTGAGTTTTTAGTTATTTCCAGTTAATAGTTTTTAATTTTTAGTTATTTGAAACCCATAATAAAAATAGAAAACCTCTCCAAAATGTACCGCCTTGGATTTTGAGTAAGAAGTAAGAAGTAAGAAGAAATGAACAATGAAAAATGCTCCGAGTACTCGTGGGTAAAGAGGGGAGTAACCAGCGACCAGTATCGAGTATCAATAGGAAGAACCAGAATCAGGTAATAGTTATCAGTTTTTTTGGCTATAACATACTATATAACAATTGAAGAAAAGCAGTAAAGAATATGAAACAAGAAATAGTTAAGTATTCAATTGATAACCATACAGATAAAATACTGGAAGTGTGTTTGGAAAATGAAACGGTCTGGTTGACACAAACACAAATGATGCAATTATTTGATTCTACTAAACAAAATATTAGCTTACACATAAACAATATTTATAAAGAGAAGGAACTCGAAGTAATTCGAACAGTCAAGGAATACTTGACAGTTCAGAATGAAGGCGGGAGAAATGTAAGAAGAAGTGTAAAGCATTACAATTTAGATGTTATAATTTCCGTGGGTTACAGGGTAAAGTCTATACGTGGCACTCAATTTAGAATATGGGCAACTAAAGTGTTAAGAGACTATTTATTAAAAGGATATGTATTTCAACAAAGACTGGAAAATTTAGAGGTTAAGGTAGCTAACCAAGAGGTACAATTAAAACAAATCATAGAAAACACATTACCTCCAAAGGAAGGTATATTTTATGACGGTCAAATTTTTGACGCTTATGTCTTTGTTAGCAAACTGATTAAGAAAGCTCGGAAATCAGTTGTTTTGATTGACAACTTTGTTGATGAAACTGTACTTGTATTACTGGGAAAGAGAAAATCATCCGTAACGGCTAAAATATACACAAAAAAGCAACCTGAATCCTTTGAACTTGATCTAAAGAAATACAATAGTCAATATCAGAAAATAGAAATAGACTATATAGATAAATGCCACGATCGTTTTTTAATTATAGACAATAATGAAGTTTATTTGATCGGAGCATCATTAAAAGATTTAGGTAAAAAATGGTTTGCTTTTTCAAGGATTGAAATTGATACTGATTATTTAATTAAAAAATTAGCAACGAAATGAAAAACATCTGCATCATACCAGCCCGATGTTGAAGCAAATGAATCAATTTACTGGACATCGCTATTAAGAGATTCAGGTTTTTTAGAAACTGAAACAGCAAATGATATAATAAAAGATGCCAAAGAAATCGTTAGGCTTCTGGTAGCAAGCATTAAAACAGCAAAATCCAATTTGAAAACAAAAAGCTGATGTTTGAGAATAAATAAACTTTAGGATGATTAATCTTTTCATTTTTCACTGTTCATTGAGTTAAAAACGTGACTGAATTTCCAATGTTAAGAACCCCCATTTTTCATTTTTCATTTTTCATTATTCATTAAACTAATGCAACCCATAATAAAAATAGAAAACCTCTCCAAAATGTACCGCCTCGGCCTGGTAGGTCGCTCTTCCCTGAACGATGACTTCAAACGCTGGTTCTACCGCATTCGTGGATTGGAGAATCCCTTCCTGAAGGTGGGTGAAACCAACGAGCGCAGCAGCAAGGGCAGCAGTGAGTACGTGTGGGCACTTAAAGATATTAACCTGGAGGTTATGCCCGGTGAAGTGCTGGGTATCATTGGCAAGAACGGTGCAGGCAAAAGCACCCTGCTGAAAATTCTCTCCAAAGTTACCGGTCCCACCACCGGTGCCATACACTACAACGGTCGCATTGGCTCCCTCCTTGAAGTAGGCACGGGCTTTCACCCTGAACTTACCGGTAGGGAAAACATCTTTCTGAATGGCGCCATCCTTGGCATGAGTAAAGCCGAAATACGCAGTAAATTAGATGAAATAATTGATTTTAGTGGCATTGAACGCTATATTGATACACCCGTGAAGCGTTACTCTTCCGGTATGATGGTACGCCTTGGCTTTGCCGTTGCCGCTCACCTCGAACCGGAAATTCTTGTGGTGGATGAAGTATTGGCTGTAGGTGATGCCGAGTTTCAGAAGAAAGCGATTGGGAAGATGCAGGATGTGAGCCGCAATGATGGGAGGACGGTGTTGTTTGTGAGTCATAATATGGTTTCTATACAGAAACTGTGCACAACTACCATAATAATGGAAAATGGTTCTATTGTATTTAACGAGGATACTGAAAAAGCTATTGCTTATTACCTCCAATCAAGTTTGGAAAAAAGTAATGAGAAACTTGGAGAACGAAAAGATAGGGAAGGTGGAAAAAATTTCCGTTTTATTGACGTAAAAGTTATAAATCAAAAGGGAATTGATTTGGATTTACTTCAATCTGGAATTAAATGTAAGTTTGAAATTTATTACAAAGTTGAAACAGATGTTGTATTAAAGAATGTTCGCATGCTAATTGTTGACAATAATAGCATTGTAAGGATACTATGTAATACAGCATTGGTAAATAAAACCCCTAAGAAATTCAGTAGAACAAATAAGGATATGTTATCATTTAGTTTTGTGAAGTTTCCTTTACCAAAAGGAAGTTATAACTTAAGATTAACAAGTTACTCAGATAATGGAGTTGAAGATGATATAGAATCTGCTTTTAATTTTGATGTTGAAGGTGGGGATTTTTATGGCAATGGAAAACAAGCATATGTAAAAGATGGAGTATTGGTTGAATTTGAGGCAGAGTGTTAAATGTTTGAAAAATAAGATTATATATTATGGATATTTTTCATGAGGCTAAAAGGAAATTAGTTCCTGTAAGAAATACTGTTTATCAAAGTATTTACAAAGTGCAAAGAAGGTATTATAAACATAAAATCTTTTGCATTGGACGTAATAAAACAGGTACCACTTCCATACAAAAAGCGTTATATGATTTAGGATTTAGGGTGGGTAATCAGAGAGAAGCCGAATTATTGAGTAACTTTTATTTTGAAGGGAATTATGAACCAATTATAGATTATTGTAAAAAATATCAGGCATTTCAGGATGTGCCTTTTAGCTGGCCTGAAACATATAAGTATCTTGATAAAGCTTTTCCAAACAGTAAATTTATATTAACGGTCCGCGATAGTTCAGAACAATGGTATCAAAGCTATGTAAAGTTTCAATCAAAAATTTTTAAGAATGGGAATGTCCCAACCTGGGAAGATTTGAGAAATACGGAATATGTTTATAAAGGATGGGCATTCAACAATAGAAAAAAGCTGTATAATCTTTCGGAAGAGGATGACCCATATGCTAAAAGTATTTTAATTCAACATTATGAAAAACACAATAATGATGTTATTGATTATTTTAAAGACAGGAAAGATGATCTCTTAATTTTGAATTTAGCTGATAAGGATTCATATAAGTTGCTTTGCACTTTTTTAAGAATAAAGAGTTATAAAAACAACTTTCCATGGTTAAACAAAACTTAGCAAATTAAAGTATAATGATCCCTGTCACCATAACCTTCCTTCCACCCTTTGAGGAATACTGTAAGCAGGTAAAGCGTGCTTTCGACAACAATTGGCTGACCAATAGGGGTGAGTTGGTTAAGGAGTTGGAGCAAAAGCTGAAAGATTATCTGCAGGTACCCAATATCCTGCTGATGACCAATGGCACTTTGCCTTTGCAAATCGCCTTAAAGCTGCTTGCCAAAGGTGGTGAAGTAATCACCACGCCTTTTTCGTATGTGGCTACCACCGCAGCCATAGTTTGGGAAAATTGCACTCCTGTTTTTGTGGATATTTATCCCGAATACCTCACTATTGACGAAACAAAAATTGAGGAAGCCATTACTTCAAAAACGACAGCCATCCTTGCCACCCATGTTTATGGTAATCCCTGCAATGTAGAGGCTATTGATGCCATTGCCAAAAAGCACAATTTGTATGTGATTTATGATGCTGCCCATTGTTTTGGAGTGAAATACAAGGGGCAAAGCATTTTTAATTACGGTGATGTGAGTACATGCAGTTTTCACGCAACCAAGGTTTTTCATACGGCTGAAGGAGGGGCTGCTTTCTGTAAGGATGAGGAATTGTTACATAAAATCAATTACAGTCATCGTTTTGGACATAATGGACCTTATGATTTTTATGGTGCAGGTATTAATGCCAAAATGAGTGAATTGCAGGCTGCCATGGGTTTGGCAAATTTTCCATATATTGATGAAATCTTACAGGGGAGAAAAAAAGTGGTGGATTTTTATGATCAGCATCTCGATTTTTCTAAAATTTCAAAGCTTAGATTAAGGGAAGGAACAGAATGGAATTACAGCTATTATCCCATCATTTTTGAAAGTGAAGAGAAGTTGTTGGAAGTGGAATTGAAGCTGAATGAAAACGACATTTACCCGAGAAGGTATTTTTATCCAGGTTTGAATACAATAAACTATGTAAAAACTCAGAGTTTGCCAATTGCAGAGCTTGCAGCAAGTTGTGTAATGTGTTTACCTTTGTATTTTGATCTTGAAAAAAACGATATCGAAAATATTTGCAGAATTATTAGTGGAGAAGTTAACGTATAGTGGTGGATTGGTTAAATATCATACAACTAGGTGAAAATCAAACAACTGAATTTAAACTTTCGTTTAATAAGCAAACGATTGAAACTATTGTTGCTTTTGCTAATTACAAAGGAGGCAGAGTTTTTATAGGGGTTTCTGATAAAAAGGAAATTTTGGGCACTGAAATATCTGTTGAAAGTATTCAAAATTGGCAAAATGAGATAAAATTAAAAACCGAACCTTCCATTTTTCCCGACATTGAACTTTTAATGTATAGAAATAAAAAAATTGTAATGATTTCGGTTTCTGAATATCCTGTTAAGCCGGTTTCTATGCAAGGTAGATTTTTTATCAGGAAAAACAACTCCAATCACTTGCTTTCGGCTAATGAAATTAATGAAGTTTATCTGAAATCTGTACAGACTTCCTGGGATAGCTATCCTTATGCCGATGCTGCTTTATCGGATTTGGATGATCGGAAAATAAAAAATTTTATTCAGCGTGTTAACGAAGGTGGACGTTTTAAACTCGCAGCTTCTCCCTTTGAATGTTTGGAAAAATTACGCTTAATAAAAAATAATATTCCCACCAATGCTGCAATGCTTCTCTTTTCAAAAGAGGAGTTGTTATATAATGTCCATATTGGAAGATTTAAAACACAATCACTTATTATTGATGATAAAATGGTGCGTGGATCACTTTATGATACCGTAGAAAACACTATGACCTTTATTATCAGCCATCTTAAAGTGGCATTTGAAATAACCGGAGAAACCTCACAACGGTCAGAAATATTTGAATACCCGCTTGGAGCCATACGTGAACTCGTTTTAAACGCTATTGTTCATCGGGATTATACCAGCCCTACAGATATTCAAATCCGTATTTTTGATAACAAGATCACCATATTTAACCCGGGTAGATTGTATGGGGATTTAACTATTGCTGATTTAAAAACGGATAACTATCAGGCACAAAGCCGGAATAAATTAATCGCTGAAGCTTTTTATTTAACCAAGGATATTGAAAAATACGGAAGTGGTTATCGAAGAATAAGAGAAATGATTGCGGAATATCCCACTATGTATTTCAATTTTGAGGAAAATTCAGGAGGTTATCTTGTAACACTGGGTTATTCAAATCAAAAAAGAGGGATAAAACATACATCCTTCAAAGAAAATGTTACAGAAAATGTCGTAGAAAATGTCATAGAAAATGTCGTAGAAAATGTCATAGAAAATGTCGTAGAAAATGTCGTAGAAAATGTCATAGAAAATGTCATAGAAAATGTTACAGAAAATGTTACAGAAAATGTTACAGAAAATGTTACAGAAAATGTTACAGAAAATGTCATAGAAAACAGACTTAAATTGATTTTGAATTTAATTCAAAAAAATCCACAAATAACAACAATTGCCATGTCTAAACAATTAAACATCACAAGAATGACATTGCACAGAGATTTAGAAAAATTGAGAGCAGGCGGTAAACTAAAACGAATAGGACCAGCAAAAGGTGGCTATTGGCAAATAATAACTAAAAACAATAAATAGAATCTTTATTAAAGCAATTTTGTTATTTCCTTAAATCCGCATGATATTTTCAGAAGCTTTATTCCCAAGCATTTTCATAATTGTTTAATCACTATTAAAATTTGTGCAAATCTGTGTAATCTGTGGCTTTTAACAGAGATCTGAGGATTTAAGGTGTTTTATGATCAGCATCTCGATTTTTCTAAAATTTCAAAGTTTAGGTTAAGGGAAGGCACAGAATGGAATTACAGTTATTATCCCATCATTTTTGAAAGTGAAGAGAAGTTGTTGGAAGTGGAATTGAAGCTGAATGAAAACGACATTTACCCGAGAAGATATTTTTATCCCTCTCTTAACACTATTGAATATTCAAAAGGAAAAATGATGTCTGTTTCTGAAAATGCTGCATCATGCGTTCTTTGCTTACCGTTATATTCAGAAATCAGTATTGATGAACTGAATAGAATAGTAGATAATCTTTAAGTTTTAAAGACAATAATAGATATGAATGTTTTAATTACTGCTATTGGTTCTATGTCTGCACAGACTGTGATAAACTCTTTAAGAACGAATGGAAATAATAAGATAGTAGGATGTGATATTTATCCAATTAAATGGACACCAGAGTCTTTAGAAGTTGATGTCTTTTATCAGGTTCCAAAAACTACAGATGATTTATATCTTGATAATATATTTAGTATTTGTGAAGAAAATGAAATAGAGTTTATAATTCCACTTATTGATCCGGAAGTTGATATCTTGTCTGTGAATAGAGATACGTTTGTTGAAAGAGGAATTATTTTAGGAATACCAAATGATTTTTGTATTAAAAACGGGAGGAATAAGTATGACCTTGCTCAAATTATTGATTCCTCAGATATTTTGAAAACAGTGACATCTTTATCCAGTCAGGAAGTAACACAATTAAAAGGGCAAACGGTCATTGCAAAACCAAAGAAAGGAAGAAGCTCCGAAGGTATTTACTTAATTAAAGATATAAGGCAAATTGATAATGCAATACAAGATCCGGATGATTATATTTTTCAACCTTTAATTAAGGGTGACATTTACACTGTGGATTATATCAGAGATAAATATGGTAATGATTTTTCTTTGTGCAGAAAAGAATTAAAGAGGACATTAAATGGCGCAGGATTGTCTGCTGAGATAATAGTTAACAAACCATTAAGTGAAATTGTTTCCTATATTGGGAAAAAACTTGATGTGCTTGGGTGTGTAAACATTGAGTTTATTTTCGATGGTAAGTCGTTTTATTTAATTGATTTTAATCCAAGATTTTCTGCAGGCATTGCTTTCTCAGTTCTTGCAGGTTATGACTTTCCGCAGGAAAATCTCAATGTATTTTATAATAAGGAAATTAACACGCAAGCCTCAATAAAAGAAGGATTTTATTTAAAAAAATATATTGAAATTTTCATTGAAAAATAAGAAAGTGAAATATACACTCAATACAATAAGGTCACTGGAGGATAGATTTGGGGATAGCTTTTATATCTTCAAGGAAGAAGAGTTTGTAAACAATGTGAAGGAATTTTCAGCATCGTTTAAAAAATATTATAAGAATACAGTTTTAGGTTATTCATATAAAACGAACTATATTCCTGCAATCTGTAAAGTAGCAAATGAGTTGGGTGTCCATGCTGAAATAGTATCAGAAATGGAACTTTTAATTGCGAAGAAATTGAGTGTTCAGCCTAAACACATTATTTATAACGGGCCATATAAAACAGAGGGAAGTATTAGATATTGTCTAGAAAATGAGTCATTATTAAATATTGATAATTTATCTGAAATTGATGTCATTGAAAAAATTGTTTCGGAAAGATCAGATTTTAATTATAAAATTGGTATCAGGATTAATGCAGACCTTAAAGATGGATATTCTTCACGTTTTGGTTTTGATCCGGATTCATTGGAATTTGCTGTCGCGATAAACAAAATAAAGGCAATTAAAAACTTAAAGATAAATGGTTTGCATCTCCATTCTACAAGGCCTGATAAATCAATAAGGTCATTTATTAAGAGATTAGAATTACTAAATACTATAAGAGAAACATATTTATCTGAAGAGCTGGAATATATTGATATTGGTGGAGGTTTTTATGGGAAGATGGATGATAATATCAAAACTCAATTCGGTGATATGTACATTCCTTCATTTGAAGAATATGGTGCAGAGATATCAAAACTGATGAAAAAATTTTTTCCTGATGAGCGAGTGAAACTCATTATTGAACCAGGGGTTGCATTAACTGTAAATATTTTGGATTTTGTGTGTAAAATTACAGATATAAAGACAATTCTCGGTAAAAAAATTGCCACTTGTTCTGGTTCGTTTCACAATGTAAAACCTTCAGGTCATTTGAAAAATTTATCTTTAAATGTACTGAGTACTTTAAATAACAACGAGGAACCAGATAAATTCGATATTTGTGGTTATACCTGTCTGGAAAATGACATTTTATACAAAGATTATAAAGGAATACTTCATAAAAACGATTTTTGTATCTTTGAAAATGTGGGGGCTTATACGGTCGTTTTCAAGCCTCCATTTATTAAACTAGCTCCACCTATTGTCAAAACATCAAATGGTACGACAGATATTTTGCGATATCAGGAGAAATTTGAAGATGTCTTCAAATCATTTAACTTTTAGGAGAAAGTAGAATTTTTGAAAAAATGAATATAGAGGATTTAAAAACTGAAAGCTTTCAAAAAAATTGGAATTTAGAGGAACTATTAGCAAGGTTGGATGAATATCTTGAAAAACTGAATCAATCAATTTATCAGGAGAAACAAAGCATTGATAAAACCAGGTTTCCCGTTGTTTTTATTGTTGGCGTACCAAGAAGTGGCACAACATTATTATCACAATGGCTTGCAGCAACGGGTGAATTTTGTTATCCTTCAAATTTTATTTCAAGATTTTATAAAGCACCATTTTTGGGGGGATTAATACAAGAGTTAATATTCAATAAAAAATACGATTATAAAAATGAATTGAATTTAAGTGCTGAGAATATCTCATTTAAATCTGATTTAGGTAAAACTGTAGGAATACTTGAACCGCATGAATTTTGGTATTTCTGGAGACGCTTTTTTAATTTCCCCGATATACCTGTTTCAAACGAAATATTTTCGGAAAAGGCGAATTTTAGCGATTTTATATACGAGATTGATAATTTTCAAAGTGTCTTTAATAAACCATTCTTTGTTAAATCATTAATTATTAATCCTTACATTTTGAGTTTTGCAAAAAATATGAAGAATGCTATTTTTCTTTTTATTAAACGAGATCCGGTTGAGAATATGATTTCTTTGTTAAGAACCAGAGAAAAATACTTTAATGATATTAATATTTGGTATTCTTTTAAGCCAAAGGAATTTGAAAAGCTAGAATCACTTGATCCCTATATGCAAGTTGCTGGTCAAGTTTATTTTACGAATATGAAAATTAATGAGGATTTGAAGGAGATACCCGATTCAAAAAAAATAATAACAAATTACTCTGATTTTTGTATAAATCCAATGTTAGTGTATCAGGAATTAAGAAATAAGCTTGAAATGAATAATTATTCTCTTTTAAATAGTTATTCAGGCCCTCAAATGTTCAATGCTGCTTTAAAACCTTTAAGTGAGAACAATGAATTTGGTAAAGCATACGAATCTGTTAAAACCATTTAATTTAAAATAATGAGAACGGACTTTCTTATTTGTTCCGAACGTTCTGGCAGTAATTTTATATCCCGTTTGTTAAATGCACATCCGGAAATATGCAGTCCTGCACCAAAGCATATTTTTAATCCGCTGTTGAGAAATCTATACAGATATGAACCTCTGAAGGACAAAGGAAGGTGGAAGGAATTGGTATCGGATGTCATAAATATGATGAATGTTGATTTTACTTATTGGAAGAAAGTGTTTTCGATTGAAGAAATTCAGGATAATGTCAAGACAGGCGATATAAAGCACTTGTTGGATTTTTTATTTGAAAGTGAAGCACTTGCTCATAATAAAGACCATTTGTTTATTAAAGAGAATAAGTTGTATGAGTTTTTCCCTTTTCTTCTGTTGCATTATCCTGAATCAAAATATGTGTTTCTTGTCAGGGATCCAAGAGATATGGCTCTGTCATGGAAAAAGAACCCTACACACCCCGGAGGCGTGGTAGCAGCAGCCCGTCAATGGAAGGAAGATCAGCAACAGTCTCTTAAAAATGCTCAATTACTGAACTTGTCGAAAAAGGTAATTACGGTTCATTACGAAGAATTAATTTCAAATACAGAGGCAGTCATCAAAGAAGTTGTTGAATTTTTAGGTCTTCATTTTGAAGAAATGATGCTGAATTATTATAATGATGAATTAACTCAAAAAAACGCTACACTTCAGCCTGCATGGGAAAACCTTTCTAAAAATGTAATGACAGAAAATTTTAACAAGTATAGAAATGAATTGAGTGAGCAGGAAATCAAGATCATTGAAAAGATTTGTTATTTTGAAATGAAATTTCTGGGTTATCCTCCCGAATACTCATGGAAAGAATTGCAAAATCTTTCAAATTCCGATATTAGAAAAGCGGAGGACGAGGATTTGATTATTTCCCCTCAGGTTCTGACAAAGGGCGTTAAAGAGAATATTGCAGCGAAAACAGTCTTTTATCAAAAGGAGATTAACTAGTATGTATCTTATGACAGAAAAAGAGATAATGTCCTCATGGGAATCAACTAATTGTTTAGTAAGTATTTGTTCTTTAACTTTTAATCATGAAGCATTCATTGAGGATGCTTTAAAAGGTTTCCTTATGCAGAAAACAACATTTGCATTTGAAGTGTTGATTCATGATGATGCCTCTACCGACCGGACTCAAGAAATCATTAAGGGATACGCGGACAAATATCCTGGAATAATTAAACCAATATTTCAAACTGTTAATCAAAAGTCTATATTTAAAAGTGGGATGAATCCACGCTTTAATTTTCCACGTGCTAAAGGTAAATACATAGCCCTTTGCGAAGGCGATGATTACTGGACCGATCCGTTAAAATTGCAGAAGCAGGTGGATTTTTTGGAGGCAAATCCGGAGTTCTCAATTTGCTTTCATCATGTAAAGATATATAAAGAAAATGAAGGCACTTTGGTTGAGGATCATAAAAACAGGGATGTACCGGAAGTTACGGATATTTATGAATTATCAAAAAGGAATTACATACATACTCCTTCAGTTATTTTTAGAAAAAATGAAATGGTATTTGATCAATTCATCGAAATTAATTCTCCTGTTGGCGATTATGTATTGCATATGTTAAATGCTATGAATGGTAAGATTAAAAAACTCCCTGATTGTATGGCAGTTTACCGAGTGCATGAAGGGGGAATCTGGAGTAAACGTGGAGCCGAACACATCTTGTCAAACTGGTTAAATATGCTTGAAAAAATAACAAAAGTATTTAATGATAATTTGATCATAAATAATCTTAATTCACAGTGCAGTGATACATACAGTCAACTTGCATTGTTGTTCAGTAAAAAAGGGAATGAAGAAGAAGCAAAGTATTATTTCTTAAAAGCAATGGAAAATAATCCTGAAATATTATTTCATTATTTTTATAATGAGATTCAAAAAGTGAATTTTGATTTGATTTCTGCAAGGAGAAGTAAAGCATATAATATTGGTAAAACAATTTT
>Ga0265297_10009987_pt1 | contig 12069 bp, 10 predicted proteins | sample Munlanlwell13791_FD_192502 | JGI IMG/M metagenome (GOLD analysis project Ga0265297, IMG submission 192502) | Leachate microbial communities from a municipal landfill in Southern Ontario, Canada - Leachate well 137-91 | ecosystem: Engineered > Solid waste > Landfill > Unclassified | place...
TATCATTATAAAACTGTCTGGCATATGCAATATTACTTTCAATACCATTCAACTGCTCCATTAATCTTGAAAAATGCTGGTCAGCCTTAAGATTGGGATAATTTTCAGACAAGGCAAATAATGACTTTAAGGTCTCGGTTATCATATTTTCGGCTTTAGCCTGATCTTTTACCGTTTTAGCATTAATTCCCATGCTCCTGGCGCTTATTACTTTCTCCAGGGTTTCCATTTCATGTTTTGCGTAACCTTTGACTGTTTCAACCAGATTTGGTATCAGATCATATCTTTTACGTAACTGCACATCGATCTGGTGCCATGAATTATCTACTTTGTTTCTTAATGATACTATGGAATTATATACACCTATCGCGATCACAACTAACAGTATTATTATTCCAAACATCACTGCTATTGCAGCAATTACACCTGGTAGCATACTAACCTCCTGACTGCTTGATTTTAATCATTTAAAATAAAATATTTTACATTTTTCCACATTAAAAATAAACAACTTTAGATTATATCATATAACCAATTGCAAAAATATAATCATGAACCGTGGTCAATTTCGGGCTCCACAGGCATGTCAATATTGTTTTTACACAAAAAAATTTTTATGGTATATTTCTTCTATTGCCTTATTGCGGCTTAAGTACTATCTAAAAAATCTGACACTTTCGGGGAGGATGCTAATGAATGGTAAAAGTTGCTCTAACAATAAAGTTATTGGGCTTATCTCTGGAAATGGAACCGGGAAAACTACACTTGCAGAATGCATTTTATTCAATTCCAAATCAATCGATAGGCTTGGAACCATAGAAGCAAAAAATACGACTTCTGATTTCAGCCCGCTGGAAACCAAAAAAGGTTTCAGTGTAAACTCAAGCATGCTTAATTATAAATGGAAAGATTTTAATATAAACCTTATAGACTGTCCGGGATATATGGATTTCATAGGACAAACACAGGCTGCAATTAAAGTAATAGACAGCGCACTTCTGGTTATTGATGTAAAATCAGGAGTACAGGCTCCAACCGAATTAGTGATGGAATTGCTTGGCAAAAATCCCAAACCTGCATTTCTCGTATTAAATAAATTGGACCTTGAAAATATAGATTATTCTAAAGTCATTGAAGATATAAAAAATGAATACAGGTTAAAACTTGTACCTGTAACCGTTCCGCTGAACAGCGGTGAAAATTTTTCAAAAGTCGCCGACATACTTCAAAATCAGGCATATGAATATAAAGAGAAGAATTTTACCGGTAATAAGATTCCAATAGATGAAAACATTAAGAATCAGATCGAACGTCATCATAATGAACTTATCGAAACTATCGTGGAAACAAATGACGAACTGCTTAATAAATATCTGGAAGGTGAAAAAATCGATGAAGCCGTAATAAACGAAAACCTTAAAAAAGCTGTAATGGAAGGTAAGGTTATCCCGGTATTCGCAATTTCCTCCGGAAAAAATTTTGGCATAGATATATTGATGGACTATATAAATTCTCTGCTTCCTTCCGCACTTGATATACTGCCCGTAAAGGCACAGGATTTGAATAATAAATCAGAAATAGAAATCAAACCTACGCCTGATAAGCCGATACTGGCATATGTTTTTAAAACAATGGCAGATCCTTATATAGGTAAATTATCGATATTCAGAATTTTTTCGGGAACCATCAAAATCAACGAAAGTTATTATGTATCAAGCTCCGGAAAAACTTATAAATTCACCAATTTGTTCAAACTCCAGGGTAAAAATCAAATTGATACAGGTGAAGCTTCCTGCGGAGAAATTGTGGCCGTTTCAAAGATTATGGACATTTTAAATGATGATACTATCTCCGGCCAGGACCAGCCGTTGAAAATACCTGAAACGGAATATTATTCCCCCACACTGCCCAGAGCCGTCATACCCAGGAGCAAAGGCGACGAAGAAAAAATAAGTAACGGACTTTCCAAATTGATTCAGGAAGATCCGACAATAAAACAGGAGCTAAACCTGGAGGTACATCAGAACATAATCTGGGGCATGGGAGAACTTCATATTTCCATAGCTAAGGAGAAGCTAAAAGAGAAATTCGATATCGATATAGATATATTGACACCTCTTGTTGCGTATAAGGAGACGATAAGAAAAGATGCAAAAGCTGAATATAAATATAAAAAACAATCCGGAGGCAGAGGGCAATACGGACATGTTTTAATCGAGATCAAACCGCTGCCAAGCGGCGGAGGTTTTGAGTTCAAGAACAGTATTTTTGGCGGTGCAATACCAAAAGGATATATACCTGGTGTAGAAAAAGGTATCAGGGAGGCACTTCTGAAAGGTGTTCTTGCGGAATCTCCTGTAGTAGATGTAAGTGTAGATTTATATGACGGATCGTATCATACTGTCGATTCTTCCGAGATGGCCTTTAAAATTGCAGCATCCATGGCATTTAAAAAGGGAATGCAGGAAGCTTCTCCCGTTATTCTTGAACCCATCAATGAACTTGAAATTACTGTGCCAGAGAAATATATGGGAGATATAATCGGAGATATAAATTCAAAGAGAGGAAAAATCATCTCAATAAACCCGATTGAAAATAAAAAACAGCTAATCAAGGCTTCTTTACCCCAATCCGAGACTTTTAATTATACTATTGATTTGACTTCTCTTACCCAGGGAAGAGGGCGCTTTATTCAAAAATTTTCACACTATGAAGAAGTTCCACCAATGCTGGCTCAGAAAATAACCGAAGAAAGGAACAAGCAGAAAGAATGAAAAAGATCCACAAAAGACATAAGCCTATAATGGACAAAGTCCCCTATATCCTGTTTGGAGTGATCCTTATAACGGCAGTGATAATATTTTTCTCGATCAGAAGCTGTATGCCGCTAAATTTCTTTTCCGGGGTAGAAGAAGAAACCGAAGAAGAAGTTGAATATACGCTTTTCATATCTTCTCCTACAAATGATAAACCTTTTAATTTTATCAATGAAAGCGAACAGGTCCCGATAGAGATCAGGGCACCAGAAGTAGAGAATACAGATTACGTTATAAAAGTCCTGGTAAATGATAGTGAAATAAAATCATTTACTTCTCCCCCTTATGAGTATAACTGGAATCCCGGCAGTTCGGGCGAATATGAAATGACAGCGCAGCTTATAGATGGTACCGGTAATATAATAGCCACATCAAATACGGTAAATTTTACGGTTCAGTATGAGATAGAGCCCGAAGGAGACAATGTTATTAGTGTCGATATCGAAGAAAAGAAAAACCAGGTTCTTGACCAGGCTATTCCGAGGATTCAGAATACCGCTACCGGAGTTCCTATATTCTCATATAAATGCTATACTGCTCCGGTTATAGATGGCAGTATAGATGAATGGGATAAATTTGAGAGCTTTTCAGCCTTTACACCAACCATATTAAAAGAACATTACACTTCTCATACTGATATTTCAGGTACATTTTATTCCTGCTGGGATGATGAAAATTTTTATTTTGCTATTCAGGTTATGGATGATGTATTCAGCCAGAATTATACCGGTAATCAGATAAATAAGGGTGACAGTGTAATGATTGTATTTGATACCGAGCTCGCAGATGATATACAGATTTCCTTTTATAACAGTGACGATTACCGGATAGATTTCTCTCCCGGTAATTTCACAGGAATAATTGCGGAATCTTTTATGAACTGGCCATCAAATGCACCCCCCAGAGGGGTAGACGCAGCTTCAACCAGAATAGCAGGCGGATATATAATAGAAGCCAACATCCCCTGGTATAACTTCACCAATTATATACCTGAAGATCTGGATGTACTGGGATTTACTGTGTCTATATTTGATACAGATCAATTGCCATTGGAAATGCCAACAACAGAACTTGTAATTTCATCATCAAAAGTATTTGATTTCAATAATGTCTCCATGCTGGGCGCAATTGCTCTGATAGATGCCGGAGATATACAGAGTACCATAGAAGAACCTGCTGATGAGGACACTGCAGAAGAAGAAACTCAATAATTGCAATAATAAATATTTATAAATCAAGCAGGCTATCAGAAACAAATTATTTTCCTTGCAAAAATAAGCCTTGCATTAAATATCAATCTTGATGACGTCATTTTCGACTTTTATCTGATAGTTTGGTTCGTCTTTTGTCTTAAGCTTAAGAAAACCTATTCTGGGCCCTGAAATGCTTTTTCCCGTGGTGACATCAAATCTGGAACCATGTCTCGGGCATGTGATTATTTTTCCCTCAAGCTTTCCTTTTGACAGGTCGCCGTCCATATGCGTGCATATTCTGTTTATGGCGTAATAATTGCCTTCATAATTAACTACAACTAATTCTTTATCCTGAATTGATACAGCTTTCATTTTTCCCTCTGGTATATCATCAGCTTTTGCGATTTCGTAAAAACTCATTTTAACCTTCTTTTTAAAAAAAATTATTGATGGTTAGATTATAATAAATTTATAAAATATTGAAATTGTTTATTTCTTTAAAATATTTTTCTTGAAAAGATTCTACGCTGATAAAACCAGAATAATTAAATGCAGATTGAAAATAAGTAATAAAAAAAACAAAGAAAAAATAAACACGTTTATGAATAATGTTATTTTTTTTCTCTCCGAAGGTCTGGTTATACTTCCAAAAATTGAAGTCACCAGTGCTGGAACGGAAATCAACACGAGTAGATAAAAATTTATATCATATCTGTAAAATCTATATATCTTATTTAACACAGCCACAATTATAAAATAAATAAAAGCTGCCAAAGAAAGGACAGATAACATTAAATACCCTGTCTTTCTACCAAATACCGAAACAAGATTATTCTTACCGGAAATCCTGTCAGCTTCGTAGTCAGGAATTTCAACCGCAATCGACAGCATTGCTGTATATAATAATAAAGGCATCAGTATTACAATGATTTCTTTGTTTAAAGAATCGCTGACTGTGATAGATCCGGCTATAGGTAAGATTATCCCTATGATCAACATAATCACTATCTCGCCTAATCTTCTATATGAAAATCTTAATGGCGGTGCAGTATAGAACCAGCCAAGAAGATTCGCAAATATAGCTAAAATGATTATCCTGACAGATACTTTAAAAACTAAAACAAATAAGACTGAAAGTATTATTGAGACTATGGCCAATAAAATCGATATCCACTTTGAAAAAATCTTTAAATTGTGATTGTTCCTTAGAACTTTACTTCCACCCGAAAAAAAAGTCGGGATGGTCAATCTGTCGGAATCAAAATCAAAATACTCATTGCTATACTGGACCGAAAGTTGTGCAGAAAAAAAAATAAGATATCCGAATATAAACCTGGCTGTATCAAAAGGTCCATTATTTGAAAGCACTGTCAGTAGTGCTCCGCAGAAAAAAACCATGAATACCGGAAGCGCAAATTGAAAACGTCCTAATTTTATTATTTTTTTTAACAAATAAGTTAAAAAATATTAATATTTACAATCTTTTCTGAATAATTTTTAAAATTAAGTATCCAGGATTTGATTTAATCTTTTATTATATTATAGCTTTTAACGTGACATAAAACCAAACTATCCGCTCTATTGGCTTTACTTTGATTTTACTGTTAAAATATCAACGATTTTAAATATGCCAGGCAGTAAACATAACAATTTAAAGACTTTTACTATAAATATATCCGGCATCGTCCAGGGAGTGGGCTTCAGACCCTTTATCTACAGATTGGCCAGGCAATATAATTTGAATGGAACAGTTACCAATACTACAGAAGGCGTTACCGTATTAATCAATGTTCCGGATAAATATACAGCCGAAAAATTCTCTTCGGATATCAGATTGCATAAACCTGCTGCTGCAATCATCGAAAGTATCAAGACAAAAGAGTCCCCTTTCTGTGATCTGAAGGATTTTAAAATTGGAGAAAGCATAAAGACTGATGAAAGATTCCAGCTGGTATCTCCGGATATTGCCACATGCGGTCTTTGTGTTGATGATATAAGAAATAATAAGGACACTCGCCGGTACGATTATCCCTTTACCAACTGCACCAATTGCGGGCCCAGATTTACTATAATAAAGGAAATGCCCTATGACAGGCCACATACCACTATGCAGAAGTTTCAGATGTGCAAAGACTGCTCCGCCGAATACAGCGATCCCGGGAATAGGAGATTCCATGCTCAGCCCAATGCCTGTAAAAAATGCGGTCCTAAATTATTTCTCACTGATAAAAACGGAAAGAAAATAGACTGCGAAAATGTCATTGACACTTCTTCGGAACTGCTGTTACGTGGAAAGATCATTGCTTTAAAAAGTCTTGGGGGATTTCAGATCGCCTGCAGTGCCCTATCGGATAACACTGTCATGGAACTCAGGAAAAGAAAGAAAAGACCCGTAAAACCATTTGCCATAATGATTAAAGATATCGAGTATATTAAAAAAAATTACAGATCAAATGAAAAAGAAATAGAGAGTCTCATTTCTCCCAGGGCTCCTATTGTCTTACTGGAAAAAAATACTAAAAATTATCCGGTATCCCGTTATGTATCTTTATATAACCGGTATGAAGGTGTGATGCTTCCCTTCACTCCGCTGCATCATTTGATTTTCGACCATATAGACATACCTCTTATTATGACCAGCGGAAATATATCCGAAGAGCCTATATCGGCTGAAAATTTGGAGGCACTTGAGAAATTGAAAGACATCTGTGATTATTTTTTGATTCACGACCGGGATATTTATTGCAGGTTCGATGATTCAGTCATAAAAATATTTGACGGAAGAGAGATGATGATAAGAAGAGCCCGAGGATATTCTCCCTATCCGATAAAGCTTGGAGAAGATATCGGAAGACAGGTTATTTTTGCAGCAGGTGCCCATGAGAAAAATACCTTCTGCTTCCTGATAAAGAATTATGCAATCTTGAGCCAGCATATCGGAGATCTCGATGATACCCGGTCCATTGAGTTTTATGGCTCCATATTTAATCATTATCGGAAACTTTTCAATATCAAGAAAATACATGCAGCGGCTTATGACAAACATCCTGCCTATGCTTCTACAAAGTTTGCTACAAAATTAAGAAATATAGAAACAAGGATCGAAGTACAGCATCATAAGGCCCATATTGCAAGCGTAATGGCCGAAAATAATATAAATGGAAATTTAATAGGTTTTGCCTGGGATGGGACCGGATACGGTGATGATGGAAAGATCTGGGGCAGCGAAATATTTGAGGTAAATCAGGATTTAAACTTTATAAGAGTGGGCCATTTAAAAGAAAAGATTCTTCCCGGAGGAGAAATATCAATAAAAAAACCATACCGGATGGCTGTTTCTTATCTGTATCATCTGTGGAAAAGCAGCGGGTACAGCAAAAATAAATTTTACCGGTTTTTATATGAAAATCTACCTTTTTATAAAAAAATAATTTCTAAACTCGAAATCGAAGTTATCGAAAAACAGATGGATTCCGGGTTTAACAGCCCCGTCACTACTAGCATGGGAAGATTATTTGATGCCGTTAGTTCCGTTCTTGATTGCACTCATGTATCAAGTTTTGAAGGCGAGGCGGCAATACACCTTGAAATGATAACCGACTATAAGGTTAAGGAAGAATATCCTTTAAAAATCGATTGTAGAAATGGAACATATTTAATAGACGATCACCATATTTTTTCACAGATATTCGAAGATTTGCATAAAAAAATACCAAAAGATAAAATATCTGCCAGATTCCATAATACACTGGCATCAGCTGTTCTTGAAATCAGTAATGCTATAAGAAAAAAAAGCGGAATTTGTAGGGTCGGCTTGAGCGGCGGGGTTTTTCAAAATAACTTCCTCCTGAAAAGATGTTTTGATATATTAAAACAAGATGGTTTTGAGGTATACTCAAATTTCAATGTTCCTGTAAATGATGGGGGTATTTCTCTCGGACAAAGCTATATATCAGCCCTGAGAATTCTAACTTTAAAGAAAAAGAGGTAAGTCATGTGCCTGGCGATACCGGCAAAGATAATTAAAATAAATAAAAGAACAGCCGTAGCAGAGACCCTTGGAGTAAAAAAAGAAGTCGATATTTCTCTGGTCCCGGCAGTCAGAATTGGAGATTTTGTTATAATCCATGCCGGATTTGCGATACAGATCATTGAAAAAGAAGATGCAGTATCAATACAAAATTATTGGAAGGAATATCTGGATGAACAGCAGCATTGAGGAACTGATTCTATCCTTAACAGGTAATAAAACCGGTCGCAGGATAAATATTATGGAAGTCTGCGGGACCCATACCATGGCTATATCCAGATATGGATTAAGACAGCTCATTCCTGAGACCATAAATCTTATAAGCGGACCGGGATGTCCAGTCTGTGTCACCCCCGCCATGGATATAGACCTGATACTGGAAATAACTAAACAATATGAAGTCTCTCTCTTTACTTTTGGAGATATGCTCAGGGTGCCGGGAACAGAGTCCAGCCTTTATTTAAAAAAAGCGGAAGGCAGAGATATAAATATATGTTATTCGCCGCTGGATGCTCTTGATTATGCAAGAAAAAATCCCGACAGAAAAGTGATATTTTTGGCAATCGGATTTGAGACCACTATTCCGCTTACGGCGGTAATTGTAAAAAGAGCATACCTTGAAAAAATCACCAATTTTTATATTTTCAATACCCATAAACTTATACCCGAAGCACTTGAACTATTGGTTAATGACAAAGAAATCAAAATAGATGCTTTTCTGTGTCCGGGACATGTCTCTGCTATTATTGGGAGCGAACCCTATAAATTTTTAGCCGACAAATTTGGAATACCCTGTGTCATAAGCGGTTTTGAACCGGAAGACATACTTCAGTCCATAGTAATGATACTGGAACAGATTAAAAAAGAAACTTCCGAAATCGAAATTCAATACAAAAGAGTTGTAAGAGAAGAAGGAAATCCTTCAGCAGTAAAACTCATTTATGAAATATTCGATAAATCCGATTCGACATGGAGAGGACTGGGAAATATTCCCGGAAGCGGTTTAAAATTAAAGGAGAAATTTTCGAGATTCGATGCCAGGATCCGGTTTCCTGTAAAAAAAATCAAATCCGCAGAACCTGCAGGCTGCGAATGCGGAAATGTCCTTAAGGGGATAAAGAAACCTTTTGAGTGCAGATTATTCTCTAAAACCTGCAGGCCTGAAAGTCCTGTAGGACCCTGTATGATATCAAGCGAAGGATCGTGTGCGGCCTATTACAAATATGAAAGAGAATTAAAAAATATCAAAGTCTGACATTTAAAAATTCATATGACAACAGATAAAAACAGTCAGAATAAAAAAATAGATAAAAGATTCGATGATAAAATCATCCAGCTTTCACATGGTGATGGCGGGATCAAAACCGGCGAACTCATAAGCAACCTTCTTCTCGGGTACTTCGGAAATGAGATCTTAGATAAACTTGAAGATAGTGCGGTCATTAACTGCAGTGGCAATAAGATTGCCTATACTACCGACAGCTTTGTGGTGGACCCTATATTCTTTCCGGGCGGCGATATTGGTAAATTAAGCATATGCGGCACCATAAATGATCTTATGACCACCGGATGTGTTCCCATTGCCCTGAGTCTCTCTTTCATCCTCGAAGAAGGTTTTCGGGTTTCGGATTTTAAAAAGATACTTTCTTCAATAAAAAATACAGTAAATGATAATGGTTTAAGAATAGCTACCGGCGATACCAAGGTAGTGGGAAAAGGAAGTGCGGATAAGATCTTCATAAATACATCAGGTATAGGAATCATCAATAATAATATAAACCTTTCTCCCCGTAGAATCAAAGCAGGAGATAAAATATTGATTAACGGAGGAATTGCTGAACATGGGATCGCCATTCTCGGCAGCAGAAAAGAATTCAACTTTAAGAGCAGCATAAAAAGCGACTGCGCCTCTCTTTTCTCACTGGTCAAAGATATGCTTTCGGTATCTAAAAAAATCCATGCTCTTAGAGATGTTACAAGAGGAGGACTGGCATCGATACTGTTTGAAATGTCCGGAGCATCCGGATACGGTATCAAGATATACGAGAATGAAATTCCAATAAAAAAAGAAGTATTGGGAATCTGCCAGTTTCTCGGATTGGATCCGCTCTATATCGCCAACGAAGGCAAGATGATTGTTTTTGTGGATAATAAGGACACCGATAGAGTGCTTAATATTATGAAAAAGAATGAATATGGAAAAGACAGCCGGATCATAGGAGAAGTAACTGAAAAATATGAAAAGAGCACTGCCGGTAAAAAAAGTTATAAAGGTAATGTCGTTTTAATCACAAGACTTGGCACTATAAGAATACTTGACCTCCAATACTGCGAACAACTTCCGAGGATATGCTAAATTTCAAATAATATTGCCGGTTATATTAAAGCTTCCATAAAAAATAGCACATCAATAAAAATAGAAGATAAATTCTTATTGCATTTTATTCAGATTCTTTATTGAATGAAAGATTTTCTGGAGTATTTTAAAGTTATCTTCTATATTGGAGTTTAAGATAAATATATTTGCCAGTTCTTTTCTTACCGAAAGTGTCATTTCTACGGCATCTTCCTGCTTTATCCCGGTTTTTATTTCGTCTATAAGATTTACCATATCTTTTGCCAGATTTTTTATATTATCGGATTTTTTGATTATATTTTCACAGGTCGCTCTAAAATCTTCGATTTCTTTGAACATACTGATCCTCCTTAAAAAACTACTAGATTTTTTATTCATATTATAACGATATGCGTCAATTGTTACAATATAAATATGATGATTTTTAAAAAGAATTTTTTAAAAATCATCATCGGATTATTTACGTCTCTTTTTTAATCTCCGATATTATCGCAGGAATTTTTCTTTCTATTTCAGGTGACAGCCTGTCACCAAAATCTATACTTTTTGGTTTAATGCCTATTATTGATATATCGGTTTTTATCCCTAACGCTTTTATAAGTTTTAATATATCCGCAAGATTAAGGTCATGAAGAGAAAGACTTCTGCAATCCTTTTTTACAAATTCTTCAATATCGTCAACCTTTATATTTACAACGTCTCCGATTTTCCCTCCGGTATCTACAGCATCTATTATTATTATTTTCCTGCAGTTTTTTATCCAAAAAATAAGATCTGTCCCGGAAGTTCCTCCGTCAATTATCTCTATATCCTTAAAAATATCTAATTTTTGGAGTTCTTTTATGACCCTTATGCCGATCCCGTCATCGGATCTGAATTTATTTCCAAATCCGACAATCTTAATATCTGTCTTACCGAAGCCGTGGTCTTTTGAGATATTTTTGCCAGAAGAATTCATAGCAATCAGTAATTCAAAAGCAATAGATTCTATTTATTTATTAATTTGACATTCAGGAAATGTGTCGAGCAGGATATGCATGGATCATAAGCTCTTATCAGCATCTCGCAGGCCAGCCTAATTTCATCCTCGCTTTTATCAATTACGGTCGGAACCAGTGCATCCATATCTTTCTCTATATTTGCATAATTCATTCCCGTAGGGATTATCATATTAGCTTTTTCCACTCTTCCTCTGTCGTTATAAGTATAATCATGAATAAGTAAGCCCCTCGGAGCTTCTACGACTCCTACTCCGCGGCCTGCTACTGGAACGATATCCACCATAGCTTTATCCTTATCGATACCCTCTTCCAGAATTTCATCGATTAATCTTATGCTATCATCGACACTATGAATGATCTCGACAAATTGTGCGATATTATTCATGAATGGATTATAGCAGGGCGCTTTAAGTCCTAGTTCTTCGGCATATTTTTTGGCATTATCCGTAAGTTTATCGTAATTGTTATTAAATCTGGCAAGAGCACCGACCATGAATGCATCCCTGCTTGCCCAGCAATGTTTTGAAGTTGAGTGCTGGACTATCTTTTCGTTTATTTTATCCAGATAATTCTGGTCATCGATCTCCCAGCCGTCAGATGATTTTATATTGCCGTCATAAAGTGCATAATCAACCGCATCGCTTATGGAAATATATTCTGTTTCTCTTTTGAA
>Ga0265297_10009989_pt1 | contig 12067 bp, 15 predicted proteins | sample Munlanlwell13791_FD_192502 | JGI IMG/M metagenome (GOLD analysis project Ga0265297, IMG submission 192502) | Leachate microbial communities from a municipal landfill in Southern Ontario, Canada - Leachate well 137-91 | ecosystem: Engineered > Solid waste > Landfill > Unclassified | place...
TATACAATAAATGAAATAGCTGACTGCGCAGCGGAGCCATCCCGACCCCGCCGCCGATATAGACCATTTCTCTTTTCGTTTCTTTGATAAAAAATTCTCCGTACGGACCGCTTACCCGGACTTGGTCTCGGGGCTTCAGGCTAAAAAGAAAAGAAGAAACTATCCCCGGCGGAAAATTCTTGCCGGCCGGAGGAGTCGCGAGCCGGACATTCAAGACAATGCCGCCCTTTTCTGCCGGAGGGCTCGCGATGGAATAGGCCTTGGCAACCGGCTCGTCATTATCCGCCCGGATCTCCAACAAACGATTTTTTTCCCAATCCGGCAAATATTCTCTCGGGATATCAAACTGTTTAAAATCAACAGCGTAGACCGGGGCCTCTATCTGGACATAGGCCCCGGCCCGGAATTCAAATGCCGGGGATTCCGGGAGGCCAAGGACTAATTCTTTGATAAACGGAGAAACATTCCTATTCGATTTTACAACGCAAGGGAACATCTTGACCGCGAGAATGTCTTGCGGAATTTTGATTCTAATATCCTTGCGAACTTTGACTTGGCAAGATAGGCGATATTTTTCCTGCCGTTCTTTCCGGGTCAGCTGCGCGCTTTCTGTCGGGAGAATTTCTCCCGCGCCCTCGAACACCTGGCATTTGCAGGCGGAACAAGTGCCCTTCCCCCCACAGGCCGACGGAAGATAAATTTCCTTATCCGCTAAGGTGGCCAACAAACTCTTCCCGCCCATCACGTCTATCGGCGCTCGATCATCATTGATGAATATCCGGCAGGTTTTTTCTCCAACGAACCTTGACCCCACGAATAATAAACCGGCCACAATCAGCAGAATAATTCCGCTAAACACGCCCATACTTAAAAGGATAAAGAAAACAAAAGACACCCGGCCACCCTTCTTTTATGCTTTTAAAAACTGAATAAACCGCAAAAGACCTTAAAAACCGATCCCCGAAAAACACATAAAAGCCATCGCCATAAGTCCGGCGAGCATCATCGTTATCCCCAGCCCCCGAAGCGGAGCAGGGACATCGGAATATCCCAATTTTTTACGTATGGCCGCCATCATGATTATGGCTAACGCCCAGCCGGCCCCGGAACTGAATCCAAAAACAACGGTTTCGCCTAGAGAATATTCGCGCTCCACCATAAACAGAGAGACTCCCAAGATGGCGCAATTCACCGTTATTAACGGCAAAAAAATACCTAAAGAAATATAAACACGCGGGCTAAAACGGTCCATGACCATCTCCACAATTTGCACCAGCGCCGCGATGACTGAAATAAAGACGATGAAATTTAAAAAGCTTAAATCGGTTCGCGGCAACCCGGCCCAAGCCAGGGCCCCCTTCTTCAACAAAAAATGATGAAGAAGCCAATTCGCCGGAGCGGTGATCGTTAAGACAAAAATAACCGCCAGCCCCAGGCCCGCCGCCGTGTTCATTTTCTTGGAGCACGCCAAAAACGAACACATTCCTAAGAAATAGGCCAAGAGAATATTGTCGGAAAAAATACTCTTCATGGCTAAACTTAAATAATCCATCTCTCTCCTCCTCGGCGGAGCCGAAGAAAATTGTTTGTCCCAAAGGCGACGATGAAGACGAAGAAATATCCCCCGGCTATCCGCCCCCGAGATCGCGCTCCCCGTTAAGGGCTCTCTTTATACCCCGAAATAGCCCTTTGTATCCAAATAATCGCGCCCAGCAGGAAAAAAGCTCCCGGAGCCAAAAACATCATTCCGCAATCAGCATAGCCATGATTATAAAAGGATTCCGGAATAAGCTTTACCCCCAGCAAGCTTCCGTTTCCTAGCACCTCCCGGACCCCAGCCACGAGCACAAGCACCCCGCCATACCCCAGGGCGTTCCCCAGCCCGTCGATAAAAGATCTCCAGGGAGGGTTCCGCATCGCAAAACCTTCCGCCCTCCCCATAACAATGCAATTGGTAATGATCAATCCGACAAAAATACTCAATTGCTTGCTGATGTCATACAGATACGCCTGTAAAAATTGATCGGCCAAAATCACCAAAGTAGAAATGACACAAAGCTGGACGATGAATCTGATCTTGGAAGGAATGAAATTCCGCAAAGCGGAAATCACCATGTTGGATAGAGCCAGGACGAAAATCAAGGCCCCGCTCATGGCGATAGCCGTTTCCAGCTTAACCGTGACGGCCAAAGCCGAACAAATCCCCAAGACCTGAAAGGTAATAGGGTTGTTCTCCCATAGCGCATCACGAACAATTTTCTTCTCTTTGCGAGAAAAAATCCCCGGCATATGATCCCTCCGCCAACACAAATTAATAAGACCGAATTTTCTTCAAAAAAGGTTCATAGGTTTGCAGCCCGTTATTGATCAGGCTGGAAACCCCGTTAGACGTCATTGTCGCCCCGCTAATTCCGTCGACATAAAAAGGCCGCTGCTCTTCGGGCATTTTCTCAGAGACCTTCCCCTTGATCAACAAAACCTGAACCTGCCGCCGGCTGGCCGTGTCCCAGAACCTTTTCCCCCGAAACTTTTCCTGGAACCATTCCCTCTCTATCTCTCCGCCCAACCCCGGGGTTTCCTTGTGTTTATAAAAAGTAATCCCCCGGATGGTCATCCCGTCGGGTTCAATCGCCAAATAACCGTAGAGCGTAGACCACAAACCTTTCCCTTCAACCGGAAAGCAATAGGCCGCCACGTCGTTCCCTTCTTGGTAAATGTACAAAGGAAGCCCTTCCTTGCCCTTCCCCTCCTCGCCCGGAATTCTTCCCGGGAGGATGTTCCCCTCTCGGTCGATGACCACGCCGGAGATTTTCTCTTCATAAATCTTTATGATGGTTTCTTGGGGGGCGCGGGCCGGCAGGGGCTCTTTTAAGTGCACGGCCTTCAAGATATTCCTCTTGATCTCGAAACCTTCATTTATTTCTCTTCGGGCCTTAAAACTTTCCGTGACAATCGCCAGAGACAAACTGCACAGGGCGCAGACTACCAAGGCAAAAACGATCGTATAAGAATTATCTTGCCGTCGCATGTTTTGCCCTCCTGCGGATATGGGACTCGACGACAAGATAATCAATCAACGGCGCAACGATATTCATAAAAAGGATTGCCAGCATCACGCCTTCCGGATACGCCGGATTCAAGACCCGGATAACCATAACCAAGGCCCCGACCAAAAAACCATAAATCCATCTCCCCGGCTGAGTGGCGCAAGACGATACCGGATCGGTTGCCATGAAGATCGCTCCGAAAGCAAATCCCCCCATAACCAAGTGCCAATGGGCCGGCAAAGAAAAATAAGTCAGCGTCTGCCCTCCTTGAAAATTCATGCACAGCAGGCCCGTGGTCATTAATCCCAAAAAACATCCGACCACGACCCGCCAATTAGCGATACGCGTCATTAATAAAAGGAACAACCCCAAAAGGCAGGCGGCCTTTGAGGTCTCGCCAATCGACCCCGGAATAAATCCCCAAAACATATTCTGAAAAGTATACCCGGCGTCGAGCAAGGTCTGAACAGCCGCGCCGCCTTTTCCCGAAGCGCTTAAGACAGCTAACGGAGTCGCCCGCGAAAAACCGTCCACGGCCGCCCACACGCTGTCCCCCGACAAATAACCGGGATAGGCAAAAAAAAGGAAAGCTCTCCCGGTCAACGCAGGATTCAAAACATTATATCCTGTCCCTCCAAAGATCTCTTTGCCGATCACCACCCCGAAAGAAATGCCGACGGCCACTTGCCAAAGAGGAATGGAGGGCGGAAGAGTCAGCGCGAACAATATCCCGGTGACTAAAAAACCTTCGTTGATTTCATGTTTACGGATGACGGCAAAGAGCACTTCCCAAAAGCCACCGACGAGATACGTGACCAAGAGAATAGGCAAAACAATCCTCGCCCCCGATAAAAGGGCCGCCGGGAAGGATGCGGCCGCTCCCTGAAACTTTTGAATCTGATAACCCACATTGTACATCCCCATAAAGAGGCAAGGGAAAAGAGCGATGACGACAATAATCATGACCCTTTTTAAATCCACGACATCCCGGACATGGGGAGCCTTTTGGGTTCTGGTCCCCGGTGTTCGTAAAAAATTATCCCAGGCCTCGAATATCGGGTAAAATCTTTCCAAGGGCTTGCCCGGGGAGAATAATTCACTTATTTTTTCAAATCGTTTGTTTACTATTCCCATTATCTAAGAATCTTTCTCGGCCGCTGCTAATCCCCGCCGAAGAATTTCGGCGATATCCACCTTAGAGGGGCAAACAAAAGAACACAGGGAAAAATCTTCTTCCGCGCATTCCAGGAGACCAAGCCTCTCAGCTTCTTCCAAATCTCCTGAGAGAATGGCCCTCACCAAAAAATAGACCAGGATGTCCAACGGAACATAAGGATCATAAATATCATTTAAAATTATTGACCTTTTACTGCCGTGGTTATCCGTATCCAAAGACAGCTCCCGCGAAGAAGGGAAAAAAGAAGAGGCCAGGGTGCGGGTAAGGCTAAACTTTTTAATGCCGAAAGACAACCATCCCAAAAATTCGCGCTTCCCTCCCTCGGGGATGACCGTGACCTGTGAATCATAAAAATGCAGGAAGCCCTCTCTCCCGACGTTCTCTCCGCGAAGAACGCTTCCCGAAATATAGCGCAGGCCGCCCGGGGGAGATCCGGGGATGATGTCGGCGAGCGACGCCCCGATAATTGTTTTCTTATAAACTCGCCTTGAGACGCCTTCTCCCGTCACGGCCACAACCTTTTCGGGGGAAAAAAGACCTTCCCGAAAGAGGCGGGCTATTCGCAAAACATCTTCCGCCTGAAGATACCAAACGATATCACCTTTTTTTATCGGATCAATATAATGAATGTGCGTGCTGACATTCCCCGCCGGGTGCGGGCCGCTAAAGAGGTGCCGGACAACCCCTGGGGCATGGGTTAAAGCCGTTGATTTTGCCGTAGACGAAAAACACAAATGGATTTCTCCTGCGGTCAATTTTTTGATAATTTCCAGGCCCAGCTGAAACTCGGCATCGCGATCGCGTAAAAGGACATCAACGTCCAAGGCCAACGGTTCCGTATTCATGGCTTGGACAAAAATACACTTTGGCCTATCTTGGGGATTCGCGATTTTCGAGAAGGGACGTTGGCGAAGACAAGGCCAAACGCCTCCCCGCAAAAGAACTTGGATAATGTCCTCTCGCGAACAATTTTTTATCGCTGAGGCATCAAATTCCCGGAAGCGCTCAAGGCCCTGCTTCCCGTCGGTCTTTATGATGATTTCCTGCAGGACCCTTTTATCTCCCCGGCGGATCGCCACAATCTCCCCGCTGGCCGGGGAAACAATCTTAATTTCCGGGACATTGTGATCCTCGAAAAGAGGCGTGCCGACCTTAACAGTCTGGCCGGGCTGAATTAACAGTCGGGGAATGACTCCGCGAAAATCCAAAGGCAGAATAGCGACTGTCTGCGGGGGGACAGTCTCCTCAATTCTTTTTTCAGCGGCTCCTTTGAGCCGGAGATCTTTCCCTTTTCGGATATGGATAACATTCATCATCTATTTTCATCTGAGATAAAACTAACGGACGATCTCTACAATGAGAGAAATGGACCCTCCGCCCCCAAAACAAACACAGGCCAATCCCCGGCTTTTCTTTTGATCGATAAGGGAATAGATTAAGGTGACTAAGATGCGGCTTCCTGCCGCGCCTAAGGGATGGCCCAAGGCGATATCTCCTCCCCAGATATTTATTTTTTCTTCCGGGATATTCATTTTGTCTTTTGTATAAAGAACCTGCACGGCAAATGCTTCGCTAATTTCAAACAGATCGATTTCTTTTAATGACAACCGGCTTTTCGCCAAGCTTTCTTTTATCGAATCTACTCCAGCCACAAAAAGATCCTTGGGCGGCAAAGCAATAGAGGCGGACCCGACTATCCTGGCCAAAGGAGCCAAACGTTCTTTTTTGCAGAAATCCTCCGCGGCGACGGCAAACGCGCTCGCCCCGTCACTGGGGGCGCAAGAATTCCCGGCCGTCAGCATCCCTCCCGGACAAAAAGCCGGAGGCAAAGAGGACAAACTTTCTAAAGAAATATTCTTGCGAGGTCTTTCATCTTCCGAAAAGAAACCGCCCCGGGCAAGAGGAACCGGGACGATTTCGTTTTGAAATTTTCCCTCGGCCTGCGCCTGACAGGCCTTTTGATGACTCCGCAGCGAAAATTTGTCTTGAGCTTCTCGGGTGACCCAAAACTCCCTCGCCATATCTTCCGCCAACTCTCCCATATGCTTTCCGGTAAGCTGACAGATCAGGCCGTCATAGATCAGGCTTTCTTTTGTTTGCCGCTTTTCTGTTTCGAAGGAAGGACAATGGGTCGCGCTTTCCGCGCCTCCGGCGAGAATGACCGAACCGTTCCCCGCTTGAATGGACTGCCCCGCAAGGATGACCGACTGCAATCCTGCCCCACAAACATTGTTCACTGTGTAAGCCGGAAGAGAGGCAGGGAGATCCGCCAGCAGAACGGCCTGGCGGGACAAATTCTGCCCCGTCCCTGCCGAGACGGTGTTCCCCAGAACAACCTCATCAATTTTGGCCTCAGGGATTTTACTTCGACGGACAACCTCTTTGAGGACCATCGCCCCCAGCCGGGCAGCCGTAAATTCCTTTAGCCCTTTAAATGGTTTCCCGATGGGCGTCCTTGCACAACTAACAATATAAGCCGGTCTTTGACTCATTTGAGAAAATTATTTTTACGTCACAGGCAATCAAATGTTTTTCAGGATCAGATCGATATCTACGTTTCGCTCGACCAATCGGGTGGCTTCCTGAATTTTGTCTTTATCTGTTTTTTGGATCTTGCAAATCAAGTGCTCCACTTTCCCTGCCACAGTATAAGTGTCGGCATCCGCCAGCAGAACGGGGACACCGCTCTTTTTGAGCATATCGATAATCCTGCTGTCCGGAAGAAGATTCCCCGTCAGGATAATCCCCGAGACCAATCTTTCACTGTCCTGGGTCATCAGATGAGAGCTCACCGCCACCATAATATTGTCTACCCGATCTCCGGAAAGCAGGACCAGAGTGCTATCCTTGAGGTATTTGATCATATTCTGGGGCTCCATGGCGGCGACAATCGTATTGCGGACGCGCCGATGGAGATTTTCTTTCCCGCACAAAACCTTAAGGTTGAGATATTCCCGGATCTGCCCTATCGTCGGAGATATCAACAGAGGGTCAAGCGGAATCACGCCTAACAATCTCAACCCTTTATTTTTTAACCCCTGGGTCAAAGTCTTTTTGATTTTCTTATATTTTTCCGGTAAAACCTTGTTCACAATAACCCCGAGGACATCTACTCCCCGAAGGTCAAACAACGCTTATTGAGCATGATTTCATCGATGCTTTTCCCAATGCCTCCCTCACTAATAATGATCACCTTGGAACCTAACAACGAAGCAACATCCGCGTTAGAAAAATCAATAACTGAGCCCACGCCCGCATGCCCCGTACCTTCTACGATTATCGCATCCTGCCCCTTGGTCAGCCTTTGAAAGGAGTGGATTATTTTCCTCTTTAGAACCTGCTTCTGCGGGTTAAAGATATACTTTTCGGTGAATCCGCGCCCCACCGTGATAGGGCTCATCTCTTTCATGTTTTTTCGGCAACGATAGACCTGGCTAATCAAGTAAGAATCTTTATCAATGCTTAACTGATTGACCTCCACGAACTGTTGTCCCACCGGTTTCATAAAAGTTGTTCTCAGCCCTTTTTCCTTAAATATCTTATACAGCCCGAGGACTATCATGGTCTTCCCGGCGTTTTGATGAATAGACGATAAAAAGATATTCTTTAGGCTCTTTTTCATAATCTCCCTTTGATTAAAACATAATTTTCTAAACTTAGATTTATTATAGTATTTTTTGGCGGGAATACCATCAATTCTGACGTGATTTTGGCTATTCCATGCCGGCCATAGCTTGTTTTGGAACTTCGGACACAGCCGCGGTCACGGCAAGAAATCTTTTAGCTCTCGTAAAGTCTTAAATCCCACCCTCCCGTCCGCCTTGAGCCCCATGGCCTCCTGGAATCTTTTTACCGCTTTTTCTGTCTGCGCGCCGCTCTTGCCGTCTATTTTCCCCGGGCTGAAACCAGCATTTTTCAAGGCCGTTTGCACAATGATCAGGTTAATCTCTCCATTAACAACTAACTGGCTCTCTCGAAAAATATTCAAAGATTCCCAGGTGCCGGCATCAATGAATCTCGTGATCTTAAGATTGTTGTCTTTTTGGAATTCTTCAATAGCATAGCGCGTGTTATGCCCCAAGCGCCCGTCAGCAACTCCGACTTTATAGCCATAGAGCTTCAAAAGTTTTTGCACCTCTTCCACCTTGGGGTTGCTGGTAAAGGGATCCACCTCTCCTATTAAATCTTTTTCCTCGGCGCCTTCTTTCTGCAAAAGACGATAAAGCGCATCACACCCCGTCAGCAAAAACACAGAGAACAAACAAAAAAAGGCGAGAAGGGCTTTCCCGATTAACGAACGGAACCTCTGGTCCATCATCAACACACGACTCCTTTGCCATAAAATTTTTAGCTTATTTTACTTATAGCACAAATGACCCCCCGGGTAAACTCTGCCGGGAGAGAAAAATTTTTCCCGAAAAATTGATTTATAGTTTTTATTTACCCCGGGGCGCTTCCTATGATAAACTTTTTGTAGAAAAATTCTTAAAGGCCAAGAATGACTCCTTATAAAAAATATATTCTTTATGCCGTCCTCGGATTTGCTCTGTTCCTGAACTTTTCCCTGATCCCGCATCTTCATACGAGAAGAGCGAACCGTATCGTCATCCGCATCCTGGAAGGATGGAAAAACGGCAATGCGGCATCCGGGCTAGACTACTGGCAAGATGTCAATAAATTCCCGCCTATTTATAACCTCTCCTCATATAAAATAGAAAAAAAGATGTTTGGCATAAAAGACAACCGCAAACACGCTGTTTTTCTGATCGCCCTCTTTTTCCCGGAAGACAGCCTCACGCCAACGGATAAAAAATGGGCCTGCGAATTAAGTTACACCTCGGAAGGCTGGAAGGTTGTTGATTTTTATCTGTTTCAAGAATAACCGGCGCCTCACTTTTTACGCGGACCCGGCCTAAGTGAAAAGCGGGGGCAGAAATTCTGCTTGTTGAATTTCTGCCCCCCGGAATCACCGCTACACAGGTTTGAAAAAACTTTGCCCCCTCCGTCTCGCCCCCGCCACCAATAAAACTATTCGACGCTTAGCGTCTTGCTGCTTTCCCACAGGCCGTGAATGTTGCAATATGAAGTCGCGAGTATGGCCCCTGATTTCTCGGTTTTTAAAACCACGCTCCCGGTCGGCTCCGTGAAAACAGTGCTCGTGTTGGGCCCTTTGATGGAAGCCCCGTGGGCATTAAATTCACATCGCCCGACCAGATAGGGAAATTTCTCCCCTTCCGGCAAAAAATAAACCTCGATCGAACCGATATGGTGTTCGGTGGTGTTGGGATGGGCAATTTCTTTCCCGACGCTGACGCCGATCGTGACGGCCTCCCCTTTTTTAACTTTCCCCGGAGCCTCGATAACCGGGACATGCTTCTCCGCCTTCCAATCCCCACGCTGATAAACATCTTTGATGTTCGCCATTTTTCCCTCCTTTGCTACTTTCCCTCACGATTTTATCAACTTCTAGAAAACCTTAAACAGCTCCTTTTTAACCCCGCATACCGGGCAAAAATCAGGAAGCCCGCCTTCCTGCGTGTAACCGCAAACCGGACAAATGGAAACCTTGCCCAAAGAAATGTCCTTTTTCTCTTTAGCGGTCTCCTGGGCCTGCGCGAACATCGCAGCATGGATTTTCTCAGCCTCAAGAGCATAGTGCGTAGTTTTTTCCGCCGCTTTTTCTTTCTGAAATTTGGCATCTTCGTTATAAACAGGATACATCTCGTTGATCTCAAATGTCTCTCCGGCAAAAGCCGTCGCCAGGTTCTTCTCGGTATCTCCCACCCCTCCTAAAACCCTTAGATGCCCTGTCGCGTGAACCTGCTCCGCGTAAGAAATTGCCCTGAACAGCCTGGCCATATTGAGCAGACCTTCCTTTTCCGCCTGGTCAGCAAAAATAAGGTATTTCATGTGCGCCTGCGCTTCGCCGGCGAAGGCATTTTGCAAATTCATCCTCGTCATTTCATGCATCGCGTCTTTCTCCTTGAAAAATTTTCACTTGTTTTTTGTTTTTTACCGGCAAGCTTTACACCGGCCGTAAAAATATCCCTGAAAAGCATCAATGGAATGCCCCTCAACCTCCCGTTTTCTTAATGTCGCGCAAAGAGGGATGTCGATGTCGTAAATTTTATGACACCGTTCACAAAGAAAGTGGTGATGCCCATCGCTTCGCGCCTCATACAAAGCCCGATCCGAATCAATCTTTATTTCTCTGATCAGCCCCTTGTCCCGAAGATATTCTAAGACCGAATAAACCGTAGAAAGAGAAACCCCCGGGATGCTTTCCCGAACCCTCTGGAAGACCTGCTCTACGCTCGCATGCGTTCTGGCTTCCCGGACAACGGAAAGAACGGCCAATCTTTGGGGCGTTACTTTTATTTTGTTCTGTCTCAAATTTTCGCTTAACTTTTTCATTTGGCGCTTTTGTTGGCCCTTTTGGGCGGTTTGTCCCCCGGCAGCGAATCAGCTAGATCAATAATATTCTCGATTATAAACTCAATGAAATATTTCGGCCGGGAAGGAAGGCTGGCTTCAAAATGTCCCTTTGAACGAATGCCGGACCGGACACCTTTTACGACTCTTTTCGACATTCTCTTGAGGATGCTCCTCTCCCATTCATCGATCACGTCACTCTTCATTTCTTTCTGGGATAGAATAACTCCCTTGCCCTGCAAGGTATAACCAAGAAAATTGTGTTCGTCAATGGCCGTGATGCTTATCCTGGGGTCCCGTTTTAAATTTTTGAATGTGCGATTGAAATATAAATCTACGATAAAAACCTTTTCTTCTTTCCCTAAAACAAGGATGCCTTTGGCCGAGCAATGGATCCCTCCGTTCGCGTCCAAAGTCGAAACAATAACAAAACCTTGTCTTTTTAAAAATTGCAAAGCCTTCTCTGGGTTTTCCATGTCGCCTCATCTTTCCATTTTCATCTCAGCCGTCAACAAATATCAGCTAAAGATATTATCGAGGATCATCATGATAATAAATCCTACGATAAGCCAAAACGTAGCTAATTTCCCGTTCTCTTTGCGGTGTGACTCCGGGATAATCTCACCGCTGATGACATACAACATACAGCCGGCGGCGAAAGCCAAAGCCACCGGCAGAATCTGCGCTGACAAGATAACAAGAAGAACTCCCAGCATCCCGCCAATGGGCTCGACCATGCCGCTGAGAACAGAGACCCCGAAGCTATACTTGCTCGAATACCCTTCTGCTTTTAAGGGCAACGCTACCGCCGCCCCTTCCGGAATATTTTGAATGCCAATCCCAATAGCCAAGGCTATCGCTTTCTGTATATCCCCTGAACCAAAGCCGACGCCAACACTTAACCCTTCCGGAAAATTATGAATAGTCATCGCTAAAATAAAAAGGAACAGCTTCCTCAGGTGAGAGGCGGAGCCTTCTTTTCCCTTTAGAAAATGTTCATGGGGGATGTACTTATCGGCTATTTCAACAAATACGGATCCCAGAGCAAAACCTATAACGACCTGAAGAATGTGGCCGCGGCCTAAAGCCGGGAGAAGCAAACTAAAAAATGTCGCGGCAAGCATTACCCCCGCCGAAAAACCCAACATGGAGGAATACCATTTTTCTTCTATTTTTTTGAAGAAAAAAACCGGAAGGGCACCAATTGCCGTGGCTAATCCCGCGCAAAATGAGCCAAAAAGACCGAGAAAGAAAATGTTCATAGTCCGTTGCCCTCGCAAAGATATCTGACCATCACCTCAGCGCTGAAGCGATGGCGCCCGCCCATTGCGCTAGATCCTGCAAATCTTTTTCCTGAGGAACAAATTTTATATATCTGCCCTCGGTCATTATTTCAAAACCGTCCACCCGA
>Ga0265297_10009990_pt1 | contig 12067 bp, 11 predicted proteins | sample Munlanlwell13791_FD_192502 | JGI IMG/M metagenome (GOLD analysis project Ga0265297, IMG submission 192502) | Leachate microbial communities from a municipal landfill in Southern Ontario, Canada - Leachate well 137-91 | ecosystem: Engineered > Solid waste > Landfill > Unclassified | place...
TTTTAAACAAGGTAATTTTTAAGCTGTTATCGAATTTTATGCCGATATTCCATCCATCTTACCGATTGCCCGATTCGTTGAGGGAAGAGCTGTCCGCGCCTGCTGGTTTGGCTATTTTTGGTTCGGAAAAACAGGTGGCGGTAAGGTTCAACAAGCTTGTTTGGGATAAGAAGTTCAAGAAAGTGATCACTGTCGGCGATTGCTGTTCTTTAAACCTTGTTTCCAACGTTAAGATATTCGACGGAAAGACCAGGCGCAAGAAATTAAAGGACGATCTGAGCTATAGCCTGTTTCTTTCCAACCCCGCGTCCACCATTCAAAGCGGCGCTTGGCCGGTTTTGAAAGAGGCGATCTTTTTCAACAAGAACGTTTTTGTCGAGGGAGAGGAAGACCTAATGGTCATTCCTTGCGTGTTGCTGGCGGAATCCGGTACGGCCGTTGTTTACGGCTATCCCTTAAAGGGGATCTGCGTGATCGAGGTCACGCCTCCGACAAAAAAATATTTCAACGATCTTCTTTCCAGGTTCGAACCTATTTGACCTTTCTTAATATATTGACCGTTATGCTTCCTCCCGCTCCTCCGATATTCTGGCATAATCCGATCTCGGCGTTTTTTACTTGCCGTTCGCCGCATTGGCCCCGGAGCTGTCTGGTCATCTCGTATATCTGGGCCAATCCGGTTGCGGAAATGGGATGCCCTTTGGCCTTCAATCCTCCTGAAGGGTTGACCGGCAATTCTCCGTCCAAATTGACCTTCCCCGATCTGATCAGGTCGGCGCCATGGCCGGCAGGGGCGAATCCAAGGTCTTCATAAGAGAACAGTTCTATCGGAGTGAAGGCATCGTGCAGTTCGGCCAGGTCGATATCTTTCGGGGTTATGCCCGCTTGGGAATAAGCCTGCTGGGCGGCAATTTGGGTGGCCGGAAAATGGTTTATCGCGTCGCGGCCAAAGGTCAGCAGATAGTCGGTCGCAAAGCCGGAGCCTGCCACTTCGACCTCTGTTTTTTCTTGGGTCAAGACCGCCGCCGCTCCGCCGTTCACCGAAAGAGAACAATCCATTAATCGCAAAGGAGAGGCAACCTCCGGGGATTTTTTGATCTCCTCCAGGGTCAAGGGCCTTTTATAATAGTAGGCTTTGGGGTTGAGGACCGCATTTTGGTGGTTTTTGAAAGCGATCAAGGAAAGGTCGTCCATCGTGGCCTGGTATTTTTCCGCGTATTTTTGCCAGACCAAAGCGTTCTGGGCCGGGAAGATCATTCCTTCGGTCTGTTCGAAAACCCTTTCCGCGGCCGACATGATAAGGTCGGTGGTGACTTCCGTTCTATTGTATACGGATCTTTCTCCGCTCAGCACCAGGATATTTTTAAAGCCCAGCCGGTTTGCCGTCCAAAATGCCACTCCCCCGCCCGAGCAGACGGAAGGGGTCTCGATGATCGGTACGTGGGTTTTGAACAGGTCTGAAAGAAGAGACACTTTATGCGTCTGGTGTTCTCCCGCTCCGGCATTGGAGACGGTGCTTAGGACAATGGCATCCATTTGGGACGCTTTCATCTTCGCGTCTTCCAGCGCTTCGAGGGCCGCTTCGTAAGCGAGCTTCCACCAAGGTTTTTGGCTATAGTCGAATTTCGTCATCCCGACGCCTTTTATGTACATAACTGTGTGAATTTTAAATTTTTAAACAAATACTATATCGGCTACGGTTTAAAAAACAGAGATCAGAAATTAGACGTCTCTAGTCTATTGCTGTCCAGGCGGTCAACAGCGATCCCGGACCAACGTGGACTCCGATCACCGAGTCGGTCAGATTGGTAAAGGAAACTTCGAAGTTTTCCTGGCGGAGCATCTCTTTCAGTCTTTGCGCTCCCTGCGGATTATCGCAGTGCGTTATCACGGTTCTTATGTTCTTTCCTTCCTTCCTGAGTTTTTTGGTCTTGTCTGATATTTCTTTGAAAAGAGCATCGGGCATTTCTTTTGCACCGATCCTGAACCCTCCTTTTTCGATCTTTCCATTTTTGATCGTCAAGATTGCATTGACGCCGATCTTTTGGAAATTTTTCAGCCACTGGGATTGGGTATGGGTTATGCGGCCTCCCCATTCCAGCCATTTCGGGTCTTGGGGTATTCCGTACAATTTTACGGCTTCGGATTCCTTTTTGAGCTCGGAGATTATTTCCCTCCACTCTTTTTGCATCTGGATCAGTTCTATCGCCCTCAAAACGATCAAAGCTTGTCCGGGAGAAGCGTTCAAAGAATCAAAAATATGTATCCTTTGTTTTTGTTCTTCGGGAAGAAGGTCTCTTGCCTGGCAGGCCGAGTTATACCCTCCGGACATTTTCGAGGAAAAATTTATGCAGATGACGTCCTTGAAACCTTCGGCCAGTTTCTTTTTAAACACGTCCAAAAATTGTTTCGGCGCCGGCTGGGACGTGCGCGGCAGGTTTTTTACTCCTTTCGCGGCCGCGTCCTTCATTTTTTGATAAATGTTGTCTCCGCGAAGAAGGTTCTCTTCGGGCCAGTCGTATATATAAGGAACAACGTCTATTTTATAGCGTTCGGCGATCTTGTCGGTCAGATTGGCCAATTGGTCCGTGATCAGGCCGATGGATACTTTTTTCATTGAGGGCTCGCCAAGGATCTCTTTGGTCATATCCTGGGTCCTTAAAGAGATGATCTGGCCGTTTTGTTTTATGGTGTTTGCCACTTCTTCCGGAAGGTCTGTGTGGATGTGGATCTTCATCTTCTTTTTTATCTGTACTATATCCAGGGAGTTGCCGAAGCGCGATAAGGTTTTGCGCATTTCGACGTCATTGATCCTCGGGTTTTCGATCAGGGCGACCACTTCGAACCGGGCGGAAATTATCTGGATGATGTTCTTAACTTTTTCGGAAGGCCTTGATTCGACGGCGGCGGAAACTTTTTTATCCTTTAACGCTTCCAAGTAGCTCTCCAGGACCATAACGAATCCCAGCCCTCCGGCATCGACGACGTTCGCTTTTTTGAAGATAGGCATTTTTTCTCTTGTTTGCAGCAGAGCCTCGCTTGCGTTTTTGATGGCTAATTTCATGATGGCGGCAATGTCGTCTTGCTTTTCAGATTCCTCCTCAAAGGTTCGGGCGGTCGCGCCGATAATGTCGAGAATGGTCCCGTCTTTCGGGTTTTGCACGGACTGCCGGGCGCGTTCAGCTCCTTTTCTGAAAGCTGCTGCCAGTTTTTTCGCATCGATCTCGTTTTGGTCGATCTGCGACAAAAAACCGGCTAAAAAACCGGTATAGATCACTCCCGCATTGCCTTGGGCGCTGGAAAGAGACGCGTCCAAAACGTCGTTGGCCAGAGTTTCAGCGGATCCGTATTCTTTGTTTTTGATCGCCTCGCTTATTCCGGCGAGGGTTTTCGCCAAGTTGTTCCCCGTGTCCTGGTCGGGCACTGGGAAGACGTTTATTTTATTGATGTTCTCTTTATCCCTTGCTATCCTCTCGCAAGAGCAAAGGATCATTTTCTTCAGTTCTTTTGGAGTGATGATTTTCATAATTGAATGGCGAGAGCAGGATATTTTCCTGCTCCCTGCTTTCTTTGTTCAGCTCTCTGTTAAGAAATTTTATCTTTGATCTCGTCCAGTATCTTTTTGGCGAGGTCTTTGCCTCCCAGTCCGAAGGATATTCCGAGGGCCAAGGCCAAGGTTGCGAGAATGGCGATGAAAATGCTCAAGACCAGCGCTTGGGCGATCTGGAGCTGGTACATTATGGCGAGCGTGGCCAGGATCCATATGGAAAGCCTTATCACTTCCCCAAGAATTTTGGAATAGACAAGCTTTTCTCCCTCCACATTTCCGATGATTATTTTGCGGGAAAAATTTTCGGCGAACAGGGCGATAAAGAAGAACAAAAGGGCGAGGAAGATGTTCGGAAGGAAATCGATCATCGCCAGGAAAAGGCCGCTGACCTGCTGCAGCCCGAGGATGTCCGTCGATACCATCAGGACGAAGATCAATATCGACCATTTTGTTATCCAGCCGATGATCTTTGGGGTATCGAGATTGATGTTCTTTTTCGCTATTCTCTCCTGCCACCCGGTCCTTTTGACCAATGCGTCTATCCCGGTCCTTTCCAGCGCAGAGATCATTTTTTTAGAAAAGAAAGAAGCAAAAAACCAGCCCAAGAAGAAAAACAATAAAGCCGGCAATAAGGGCTGCCTCTCGAAGAGAGATTGTATGGGATCCGTAAATTTTTGGATGTCGGTTAAATATTGGTCAAACATTTTTTCCGGTCCGCTGTATGTCCGGTTTCTGACCGTGAACGGTCAAAGGGGGCAGCGGAACCATTATGATACGCCAGCCTTCGCGGGCTTTGCCGACTTTATCAGAAGGGCGAAGGTTTTGCAAGCGTTATGATTATATATGAAAGATAGTCAGCCCCGTTAAAAATGATCGGTTCGGGATGGTTTTGAAACAGTTGTTTTCGGGGGAGAAGAATAGCTTCATTATTTGCTTGTAACAAGCATTTCTAACGGGGTCAATGAAGGTTGTCCACATCGGGCATCATTGTTGTTTTTTAAAAATTCGCTACTGCGTTTTGGAAATGGTCTATTTTGTTCCTGTCCGGAAATATCTCTACCGCGATTATATCTATTTGCCATTTTACGTCCAGTCCGGCGCCCTGCTTTATCAGCCAATTTTCCGCGGTTTTTATCAGTCTGCGCCTTTTCGGAATGTTGGCCTTCTCCTCGGGCCTGATGACGGGGTCCCTTCCATCCTTCGCTTTTATTGTCAGGGTTTTGACCTCTATGAAGGAGACCACCCCGTTTTTTTTGGCGATTATGTCCACCTCCCCTATCGGCCGGCCGAGGGGGATCTTGAACACGTAATTCCGGCCAAGTATTTCGTATCCGTTCTTTTCAAGATACTCTTTTGCTATCTGTTCGCCGAGCCTTCCGGTTTGCGCGATATCCATTTCCGAAAAGATAAGATATAATGATATTGCTGTTTATTGATTTTTACGATATCTTGATTTTACAATAAATAACGCATATTTCAAATTATTTAACCTATCCGATGAACAAAAAACTCATATTTTCAACCGCGGCCTTTCTTTTGACATCCATTGCCGCCATTTCCGTTTTGGCTTCAGAAAGGCCTGCGACAGTAGGAGGCAAACCGGCCGCTCCGGCGCCGGCCGGCCAGATAGTCCTCTACTACGGCGATACCTGCCCTCACTGCAAAGACGTTGAGGCTTGGCTTGAGGCCAATAAGATGCAGGAGAAGGTTGCCTATCAATCCAAGGAGGTGTATAGGAATATGGATAATTCCAATGAGCTCGTTGCTACGGCCGCGGCTTGCGGCATCACCGACCCGAACAAGATACTGATCCCGTTCTTGTGGACCGGCTCGGCCTGCCTTATTGGCGTGCCCGATATAGAAACCTTTTTTACTCTTACGCAAAAGATAAACGAGCAAAAGGCGCAAAATTAACCATTTGGCTTGATGATACCCATGAAAAACAAAGTATTGCTATCTTTCGTCGCCGCGGCGGGCTTGTTGTTCGCCGAGCAGGCGTTGGCGGTGTGCCCTTTGTGCACGCTGGCCGTTGGAACAGGCCTTGGATTGTCCCGCTGGCTTGGCATAGACGACGCGATAAGCGGCCTTTGGATAGGCGCCTTGCTGCTTTCTTTGACCATTTGGACGATCAACTGGCTTAAAGGAAAGAACATCAATTTCCGTTTTATGGGCTTTATTACCGGGCTCCTTTATTTCGGCTTGACCATCGGGTCTCTTTTCTATGCCAGGATCGTTGGCGACCCCCTTGCCTTCCTGTGTTCCTGCTTTAAGGACAAGCTTATCATCGGCATTGTCGCCGGAACTTCCGCTTTTTATTTTGGCGCCACCTTGTACGATCACCTGAAAGCAAAGAACGGCGGCAAGGCCCATTTCCCTTTCGAGAAGGTGGCGATGCCGATAGCTCCGATACTTTTATTAAGTGCTATATTTTATTTTTTAACGAAATAATTCTTAAAATCCAAAATCCAAATGACAAACAAATGACCAAAATCTAAAGCTCAAAAAACGGTTTTGGATTTTGAGCTTTGGATTTGATTTGACATTAGGATTTTGAAATTTGAAATTATCTAATAAATTTATGAACAACCCTATTAAGGATCTCAACGAATTCGTGGCAAAAGTCGATGAAATAAAGAAAAAGGACAAAATGGACCTGTCTTCGGACCAGGACTTGAGTTTGGCCATCATGAATTTGGTCAGCATAGAGGAACATTTCTTTTTTACCGGAGCCAAGACCGGAAAGAACGAGTATTACGATCTGATCAATATTGTCCGGGAGATGAGGAAAGAGCTTTTAAAAGAGATCATAAAAGAATACGAGGGAGAGGTTTGGTGCATTTCCAAGCATCTGCTCGCCGCCTCGATGAGATTGATGGAAGTGGGGACCAAACAGCTCTCGATGGGCAAAAAAGAAGTTGCTTACAGTCTTTTTAACAAGGCGTTCAACCTTTATTCCCTGTTTTGGGGGCTTAATATGAAGCTGATCAAGATCGACGACGTGAAGAAGATGGACGACAAGGCCGTCGAGCAGGTTATGGAATCCGCGAACATCGATAAAAACGTGGAAACACATCCTGTCCAGCCCGGGTTGCAAAAGAAAGGCTTGATGGCCAAGCTGAACGAAATGGTCCAAAAGGCCATCAATTGTTGCATCGAATAACCCTTTATTTATCAATCAAAAAACTGGCAGAGAAAAGCCCGCTTCGCCCGCCGAAGCACCGCAAGCGTGCGGGGCGAAGGAGGGGCCTCTGCCAGTTTTTTATTTATTCAAAACTGGTCAATTTCCCAATGATTTATCTTCGGCTTCTTTCGTCTCTTGGGTGCGCCTCAGCCTTACTTTTTCTTTGTTCCTCGCGACCCCCTCTTCTGTTTTTTTCATAAAGAAATCGTCCAATTTCTCCAAGGCTTTAGAAGGGAGATCGATCAAGGATATAAGGAAATTAGGGGCTAATCTGATCTTTTTAAATTCCGAGGCCAGAACTTTTGCCGCTTCCGGTTCCAGCTCTCCCATGGCAGAGCTTTCAAAGATATTTCCGTTTGCGGTCTTGCCGCTCTCTGAAAGGGAGTCGATCTCTTCCTTGCTTATTTTTTTGAATTCCTTGAGCAGCTCGATGGTTTTGGTCCTTATGGTGGAGGTCCTATAAAGTTCAAGGTCCGGAGCGAAGAATTTTGCTTCCTGGTGGATCCACTCCGCGGTGATCGGATGCTCCCTTTGCATCCAATTTTCAGGGTCGTCTCCATCCGCTTCTTTACCGGAGAGCTCCAATTTGCCGCGAATTTCATTGAGCTCTTCAACTTTTTCTCTTTTATCCTGGAAAATTTCTTGAGGAGCGTTTCGGGATCCTTCCAGGGCTTTTTTGAGATCATCGTATCCTTTTTCCGCGTAGGATCTGGCTTTTTCCGGGTAATTTTTCACAAATTCTTTCCAGTAGAGAGCTCCTACTTGAGATCTTATGGCGAGCCAATCCTCGTCTTTGCCGTTCGAAAGGTCTTTATATATGGAGTTGGCTTTGGCGAATATCTCTTTTGATACAACGAACAAAGCAGGGTCCTTCTCAGGGTCGTCGTATATTCTGGAAATTTCTTTTTCTGCGTATTCTTTGGCCTCTTGCGGATGCAGTTTCTCGAACAGAAGGTCTGCCTCATGCATGTCTTTAGGGGAAAGAAGGGCGATATCGTTCGGTCTCAGATCGGTTTCTCTTCCTTCTATATCCAAGAGGTAGCCTTCGGCAGAGACCTCTCCGGAAAATTTTTCGTTGAATTCGGCGGTGTTATGCTCTTTAAGGGAAGACAAAGCCACTTCTTCGACAATGCTTTGATATCTAGGATCTCCATCCAGGTATTGCGGCCCCTCGGTTTTTTTTATCTGTTCTTTTCGTCCGGCGTCTTTCATAATAAAACCTTTGCCTTCCAAGACCGATCTTTCAGGGCCGTTCAGGTCTCCATCCCCTTTTTCGACGGCTGTCTCCGGTTTTTCTATGTTCATAGAGATAATTTCGTTATTTTAGTTTATTTGTTTTCTTTGAATTTTTTCAGTTCTTCTATCAGCTGGTCGTGAAAAGCGTCAACAATGTAAGGATCATTGGTCTTCCTTACTTCTTTGATCACCCAGCCCATGTTCTTTTTTCCGAAAAGGGCCTCTTTGATAAAGGAAGAGACCAATTTATCTTTTTTTTGGTCAAGGTCCGGAATTGCCGTGCTTTCCGTGTTTGGGGTTTTTACATCCGAAAGCTTCTCCAATATTTCTTTCGACCGGGCGGCCTCGATATCCGAGCTGATCTTCTCGCGGTCAAAAAACTGCTCCGGCTTTTCGGGGCTTTCGGCCATCTGGCCGGTCTTTTCCGGCGTTTGTTTATCTATATTTATCCTTTCCAAATTTTCTTCTGCCATGGTCGGGTGTTCTTTTAGATATTATCAAATGTAGCTTTTTCTCCGTTCGTTTATATCCCTTTCGACTATTTCCCGGCTCTCTCCCCATTTCAGCGAGTAATAATCTTTGATGTTCTGCATCCTCTCGCGGTCGCTCTTGTTGGAGGATAGGTTTTAAGGCTGAAAGGCGAAGAGATCTGGCCGCTGGTCATCACTCTGGCATAGGCGTTGAAGTTGTCTATTTTTATCAGATCCTGCGCGTTGAATACCGGCTCAAACTCTTTTTTCAGGAATTCGGCGTCTTCCACTCCGACGCGGAAGGAAATGACCGTGCCTATATTCCCAAAAACGCTGTCCCTTATCATTTCGGGCAACTGGCCGATGAATTGGTGGGAAACGCTCAGGCAAAGTTTGTATTTCCTGGCTTCGGACAGGATGGTGGAAATGGTGTCGGTCGCGAAATTTTGGAACTCATCCAGATACAGGTAGAAGTCTTTGCGGTCTTTTTCGGCCGTATCCACGCGCGAAAAAGCGGTAATGGCCAGCTTGCTGGTGATGATCAATCCGAGAAGGGAGCTGTTGAGATCGCCGAGCCGGCCTTTGCTCAAATTGACCAGGAATATTTTTTTGGTGTCCAATATTTCCCGGAAGTTGAAGGTGCTTTTGGTCTGGCCGATGATGGGCCGCATATAATCATTGGAAATGAAAGTGTCGAATTTCGAGGTGATATAGGGCACCAGGTTTTTCAAAGAAGCTTCCCCTCCGGCCTGCTCGGCCTGTTTTTCCCAAAATTCTTTGACCATCAAATTGCGGCATTTGGCCAGCAGATGGCGGCGGAATTGCTGGTCGGCCAGCACTTTCGGAACCTCCATTAATGTGTAGGTTTCGGCCGGGTCGTCCATTAAAAGCATCAAGGCGTTCCTTGTATATTGTTCGAAGATCGGTCCCCCGGTCTGTTTCAGATCGTATAGCTTGTCGAAGATCTTGATGAACTCGTTGACGATAAAGGTTTTTTGTTCGGGGAAGTTTGGGTCGTATTCAAGCATGTTCAAACCAAGGGACCGCTTAAGGTTGGTCGGATCGAAAACGATAGTGTCTTCCAGCCGGTTGTTCGGGATCTTTCCCAAAATGTCGTCGATCAGATCGCCGTGCGGATCGAGAACCCCCACTCCTTCGCCGTTCAAAACATCCTGCTCTATCAGGTTGGAAAGGAAGGCGGATTTTCCGGTTCCTGTCTGGCCGATGATATAGACATGGCGTTGGCGGTCGTCCCTGGCGATGCGGATGTCTTTTTTGTCCCCTCTGTATTGGTTAAAGCCGAGCAGTAAGCCTTCGGCCGGCAGATAAGCCGGAGCAGGCGCGATCTTGGCATTGAGTATCTTGACGTTCGGGGTTCTCATCATCGGCGTCGGGAAATGGAAAAAGCTCGTGATCTCTTCGGAGCTCAGGACGGAACTGGTCTTCGGATCGAAGTTCCGGAAGCTGTAATCGTATAAAAGTTTTTTAGCTCCTCCCCTTTTGACCCTGACGGCTTGGAAGCTGTTCAATTTGGGGGAAGAAAATTGGTCGAACGACCCGGCCAGCTGGGAAAAGACCTGTTCGCTCCGGAACTTGTCTTTGATGGAAACCACTATCCTGATATTCGTTTCAAAACTGTTTTTGGCAAGCTTGTTCTCTACGGCTTTGAGCAGTTCCTCGTCCACTTTCTGCTGGGTGCCGCGTTTTTGCGCTTCTTCCGCTTTTTTCGCGCTGGACTTGGGGGCGTTGAACGGACTGGTTTCGGACAATGCTTTGTAGAAACTTTGCCCTTGCGCCATTTCGTCAACAATGGCTTTCCCTCTGGCATGCCAATCATTTGAAGAATTTCTGACGGCGATCTGCACGACCGCCTCTTCTTTTTCCTGTAATTTGGTCAGCACGTTTGTAATGCTAGACAGAGGGTCGGTTTCGATGGAGGTATAGGTTTTTATGGGCAAAAAGACCGGTTTGGCCGTTTTAAGGTATCCGCAACAGACCTCTTCGTTCGCCCCGAAGATGTTAAAATCTTTGCATATTTCCACTTCGGCGTCCGGATAAAGGCCGTTGATCTTTTTTTCTATGAATCCGGCGTATTGGTTCGGGGCCGCGGCGTAGAAACAGATCTCTTCCCTTACTTTGGCGATCTCCAAAGTTATCCAGGGATTGAGCGCGAAAAATTTCCTCTGTTTCAGGGAAAGAAGGCTGTTGTAAAAATCTTCCATTATTTTTATCCAGTCTTTTTCCTGCTTGCCGGACTGCTGGACCTCTTCCGCCGTCTTGTTGGGGATCCTTACCGAGAAAAGGGTAAAATCAAGGGACTGTTTGAGCTCTTCCGATCTTTTCTTCTTGTTGAAAAAATAGAGGACCAAAAGGGCGGCGGCAAAAGATCCGATCAAGATCAAAATAGAAACATACGAAATATCTTCCGGCAATTTTATGTTCGGGTCCATTGGTTTAATTTTAAGCCCTTAACGGCAAAAGTCAAAATGCCGGAGCTATGATATTTTAACGATTTTGAAAGTTTCGGGGTCTATCTTTATCCTGTCGCTCGTTTTAAGGTTGCCGGACAGCATTTCTTTGGCGATGATGTTCTCGATCTTTTCCTGGATGGCCCTTCTCATTTGCCTCGCTCCGAATTCCGGATTGAATCCGACCCAGGCCATCTTTTCGACCAGTTCCGGCGTAATGGCAAGATCTATCTCTTTTTGGGAGAGCCCGTTTTTTATTTCTTCGAGCATAAGCCGGGCTATTTCCCGGAGGTCGTTCTCCGCGAGGGTCCGGAACAGGACGACCGCATCGAACCTGTTCAGGAATTCCGGCCTGAAAAGGCCTTTTTTCAGAACCTCGTCGATAAATTCTTGTTTATACGCGGACAGGTCCTTGCCGTTCTTGACGGCATCCCTGACCAGGTCCGCTCCCGCGTTCGAGGTCGCGATGATGATCGCGCTTCTGAAATCGACCGTCCGTCCGACCCCGTCGGTGCATCGGCCTTCGTCCAATATTTGCAGAAAAAGGTTCAAGACGTTCGGGTGGGCTTTTTCTATCTCATCAAGCAGGATCAGGGAGAAAGGGTCCTCCCTTACCATTGTCGTGAAATATCCGGGATTCTCTCCATCGCCGATCAGCTTTTGAATGGAACTGATCTCCTGAAATTCGGACATGTCCAGCCGTATCATCTTTCTTTCCGAGCCGAAATAGGCCCTTGCCAGGCATTTGGCGGCTTCCGTTTTACCTACGCCGGTCGGTCCGAGGAAAAGAAAGTTGCCCAGGGTCCTTTTGCCGCTTTTGATATCGGCTCTCGCGCGGCGCAGGGCATTGGCGATCTCGGAGACGGCTTCTTCCTGCCCGACGAGGCGCTGGTGGATGATCTCCTCGAGATTCAACAGGATATCTTTCTCTCTTTGGCTTGCTTCGCCTACCGGGATCTCGATCTTCTCGGAAACCAGGGCGTCGACTTCTTTTTTGAGGATCAAATTTGATCCCCTTTTTCCGTTCCTTATTTTATAGACAACGACCCCGTCCAAGATGTTCAGAGCTTTTTTGGGGAACGGAACATTTGATATATACCGGTCGGCCAGTTCGATTATTTCTTCAAGGGCCGGAAGAGTGACCAATAGTTTTGTCTGCTTC
>Ga0265297_10009991_pt1 | contig 12066 bp, 10 predicted proteins | sample Munlanlwell13791_FD_192502 | JGI IMG/M metagenome (GOLD analysis project Ga0265297, IMG submission 192502) | Leachate microbial communities from a municipal landfill in Southern Ontario, Canada - Leachate well 137-91 | ecosystem: Engineered > Solid waste > Landfill > Unclassified | place...
CGGCACTCTTTTTCCGATATCAGGTAGCCGAGAGCCGTCGGTTTGAGCGAAACATAGGCGGTCGGCAAGTCGCCTATCTTCCCCTGGATCGACATGTACATGTCAACCCAGGCGCGGCAACGGTCAGGATCTTTTGAGGACTCGCCAAGAACATCAAGTGTGCACCAGAGCTTGCGTTTCGACCAGAGCTTCCGCGCTGCAGCGATTGCATGATCTTCCGTTGCTCCGGCAACGTACGGCCGGGCAAACGTCATGACAAGCCACGTCGGGGAAACGTCGGCAAACCAGTCTCTGGTCGAGGTGTAAACGCCCATTCTGCCTCCAAAAGAAGCGAACTGCGAGGATTATCTTCGGTGTTTGGAACCGGTTCGTCAGGCGGAAACTACTTCGCCGACTTCTCTTCCTCGCCGACAGTCGCGTCCCACAACTCCGCGAAATCGCCACGAACAGGCGCTATGGAGATGATGTGTTCGCGCTTGAGGTACAAGGTGGAGCCGGTGCCGTATTGAAGGTCATCTTCCTGCCGGACGACGATTTCCTCGAAGTCGTCTTCTTCGTCGCCTTCTTCGTCATCCTCGACATCGTCAACGAGTTCCGCAAGGAGCTTCTTGTCTTCTTCGGTCAATTCCTCCTCGCACTCCTCGTCTTCGCAGTCGCAGTCGCAATCGCAGGCTTCGTCATCGTAATCGAGTTCGCCTTCTTCTTCGGGAAGGTACTCAATCCAGCGAACGTCCGCCAGTTTCACGAAGTCCGATTCGTTCTTCTTGAGGACGTCCTTTTCGATGTCCTCGACCCATGCGACCAGTTCGCTTTCGCCATCCGGTGTCCAGTAACTGACTCGAAGCCACTGCTTCTGCATTGTTGAGTCCTTCCTGCGTGCAATACGCTAACTTGCTTTGTGGTAAGTAGTTGCGAACGATGCTTGGGGCTCATTGCCCAGACGATCCATTGTCCTTCTTTTTGGCCCGGAGGCAAGCTCGCGGGCTTCCCTTCAAGCGAGGGCACACTCGGCGGATAGCGCAGGCCTATCTGACGGCCCGCTCAAAAAGCGGCCAGAGAACAAGCACCGGAACGCCCAGAATATCCGAAGCGGCAACGCAGCCCCAACTGCGGCTGTCTGTGATTTCCTGCCCCTGGTCGTTCAGCACAAAATAAGAATCCACAGGTACCTTGACCACGGAACGCGAGCCCATCGAGTAGAGACCGCGCGAGGATGTATAGTACTGATCCCGGAAGATCGAGACATCATCCACCACAAAAGGCCCGCCCTCGGCCCCGAAGGCCAGCTCGAACGGGGGGTTGGAGAAGAAGCTGATATCAACGCTGAACGAAGCCGAATAGTCGCCCGCGATGACCTCCACGTAGCCATCGTAGCACTGAAAGGAGAATTTCTCCGGGACATTCAGCGAGACCTTCTTTGGGATGACTACTTCGTCCTTGCTGTCCGGTTTTTCCAGCTTTACGACGCCTGACGCGGCGTCAATCCGGAGAATCAGGGGAACATTGTGGTAGGCATAGCGCAGAAGGAAGCTGCCGGTTGCGCTCTGCATGGTCAAAGTGAAATCGACGCGAACATCATAGACCGGATTCTCTCCACCGCTCAGCGTGAAGACCGGCATGGTCGCTTCTTCGCCCTTTGTCACTGTCTGGCCACATTGCCTGCAAGCGTTCACCGGGACCTTCAGGGGGGGCTCGCCCGCGAAGGGCTTGCCGCAGCGCGGGCAGAAGCGCGTGGCCTTGGTCCCTGAAATTCCCCAGTAGACAGGCCTCCCACTTCGAGACCTTTCCATGACGAAATTCGAGGGCAGGGGCTCGAACGGAGTGTCGGTTCCCTGCACGGTGAAGTCGTCCGGGCCCGCCGATACAAGCAGGTCAGTAATGCCGGAAAAATGGGAGTAGGCGGATTTGTCCGCTGGCGGTGCAAATGCAAGAAAAGTCGGCACACGGCTCGACACTCGCAATGTGCCTTCGCGCGTAACCCAATCGTTGCTGGTTGCCTGCCAACCCCGACTGGTCGAAGGCCCCTCGAAATCTTCTCTCGCGACAGGGATCCATATTTTCTCTTGAACGTCAGCAGGCTTGGTGAAGATCTCTCCGCTCTCAAAGAAGAACAAGTCGCCGCCGACTATCTCCAACCTTTCGCCTGGCAGCCCCCAGATTCTCCCGCACCACGCTTCCGCGCCTTGCCCGCGATTTACGTACTTGACCGGATAGAACCTCTCGACGCCGCCAATTCGGCTGAGTATGCTGTCGTAGAGAACATACGAGCCTGCTTGGAGGGAGACTGTCGAGCCGGTTGCCTTGTCGGCGCGTCCGACGGAGAACATCGTGGGCGACCAGAAGAAGCGAGTGAAAATCAGATAGGGAGGCGCGAAGACGGCGCTGAAAACAGCAAACGCGAAGAAGCCCCAGACAAGCCCTTTTTTCTGAATTGCACCGAAGTATGATGCCACAAGGAAGGCCAACACCAGGACGAACAACACGGTGAAGAAAGTCGGCAAGCTGGTGCCGTTAGAAATCAGATTTGGCCATACTATTGAGACAACGCCTGCTATGATGAGGAAAAGAACTGATGTGCGCACCAATAGAGAGAGCGCCATGAAGCTCTCCCGGAGGGTGCAATCGGTTCCGATCACCCTGGCAAAAATGTACCTGTAGAAAAATGCCGTGAGTGTGATGATAAAAGCTGCGGAAAGAGGTAGAATTACCAGGTACAGATACAGGTAGAAGTGGGGTCTTCCTCCGACGGAGATCCCAAGGAGAGGAACGCAGGTCGCGGCAAAGAGCAGAAGCAGAAGCACGACGGTGCCTGAAACCAGTGGCCCGTGCGAGAAGCTTTCCTGCAGCGTTGCTGGAATTGACGTCAGCAACGCTCTTGCTCCTGCGGCCAAATCACGTGGTTTCATGGCGGACATTATCCCGACTGTGAAGCCGGGAGGCAAATCAAAGCCTTCCTTCCTTGACATGTAGCGGGTATCTGTGGTAAAATCAGGCTCTATCGGAGGCTCAGAATGTACACGCTCGAAGATCTTCTGAAGGCGATGGTTGACAAGAACGGATCCGACCTGCACATCAGCGCGGGGTCGCCTCCGAGAATTCGCGTGGACGGAGAACTGAAGCCCGCAGGAGAGGAAGTACTCACTCCGGACGACACCCAGCGCCTTGTCTACGGTATTCTCGACAGCGAGCAGATCGCCAAATTCGAACAGGAATGGGAGCTTGACCTTTCGTTCGGAGTCAGCGGACTTGGAAGGTTCAGAACCAATGTCTTCTATCAGCGTGGCGCCGTCGGCTCGGTCCTGCGCTCGATCCCCTACAAGATCCGCACTTTTGATGACCTTGCACTGCCGAAGCCTATCTGCGAGAAGCTCTGCAAGTTGCCGAGAGGGCTCGTGCTGGTGACCGGTGCCACAGGCAGCGGAAAGTCCACCACTCTCGCGGCGATGATCAACTACATCAACGAGGAGCGCGGGGGCCACATCATTACGGTCGAGGATCCGATCGAGTTCGTCCACAAGAACAAGAAATGCCTCGTCAATCAGCGTGAGGTCGGGGCCGACACCAAGAGCTTCCATAACTCGCTGAGGCACATTCTCCGGCAGGACCCTGACGTGGTGCTGATCGGCGAAATGCGCGACATGGAGACAATCGAAGCCGGTCTGAGAATCGCCGAAACCGGCCACTTGACGTTTGCCACCTTGCACACCAATGACGCGACACAGACCATTAACCGCGTTATCGACGTTTTCCCGGCTACCCAGCAGACGCAGATAAGAACGCAACTTTCGTTTGTTCTTGAGGCTGTGTTCTGCCAGGCCCTTCTTGAGAAGAGGGGAGGCAAGGGCCGAGTGCTTTCCATGGAGATCATGATCGCCATCCCGGCAATCCGGAGCCTTATCCGAGACAACAAGCTGCACCAGATATACTCCAGCATTCAGACCGGCAGCAAGATCGGCATGATCACGATGAACCAGTCCCTTTACGACTTGTTCAAGAGGGGATTGATCACGTTCGAAGATGCTTTGAGCGCATCGAGCGATCCCGAAGACCTGAAGAGAGTCGCAGCGGTTTCAGGTAACCGCTGAGATAAGAAAGGCAGTCTGATGGTTCGTCTGGTTCGAGCATCGAAGAAGAAACTCGGCGAGATCCTCATGGAGGAAGGGCTTCTGACACAGGATCAGGTTGAGAAGATCCTGAAGGAGCAACGCGAGACTGGCGAGAGATTCGGAGACCTGCTGATTGACCATGCGATAGTCGACCAGTACGACATCGCAAAGGCCGTTGTCACGCAATTCCACCTGCCGTTCATTCACCTCCACAACGTTGAGGTGAACCCCAATGTGAAGGGAATCTTCACAGAGGCGATACTGAACAGGAACCAGTTTGTCCCGTTTGACCTCGTGGGAGATATCCTTCTGATCGCAATTTTCGGTCCGATGGATGCCGAGATCCTGGAGCAATTGGAGCAGGCGTCCGGCAAACAGATCAGGGTGTTTGTCTCGACTATCACGGAAATCAGAAAGGTGATTACCGAGCAGTTCACGGAGAAGTCCGAAGTATCGTCTCTTGGCCAGATGCTGGGAATAGGGGGCTGATATGGCAACCGCCTGGGATCGAAGGCTGAGAGATACCCTTCTGAAGCGCGGGCTCCTCGGAACGCTCGAAGACGCCAACGAGCATCTCACAAAGGCAGACTCCACAAAGAGAAGCCTGTCCGAACACCTGATAGCTTCGGGAATACTCAAGGAAGAAGAGATTGTCGGGTCCATATGCATCGAGTCCGGCCTTACCCCCATACTTCTGGACCACGTTAAATTTGAAAAGGACCTTGTAAACCTGCTGCCTCAACCGATGGCGGAGAGCTACAATGTCCTGGTTCTCTCCAAGATAGGCGACTTTCTTACGCTGGTGGTGTCGGATCCGTACAACCTCGTGGCGCTGGACGACCTGAAGAAATTCACCGGGAGTGAGATAATTCAGGTGGTGACGACAGACTTCTCCATCAAGAAGAACATCATCCGCGCGTATCGGGCGGAAGAGCAGAAAATGGAGGAGTTCTACCGCGAGTTGGAGGGCGACGATGCGACAAACAGGCTCGAAACCATCGAGGAAGCCGAGGAAGAGGAATTCGATATCTCGCAGGTGACAGACGAAGAGTCGCCGGTTGTGAAACTCGTGAATCTCATCGTTGTCAATGCCTTGAAGCGCGGCGCGAGCGATATTCACATCGAACCCTTCGAGAAGTACGTTCGGCTCCGCTACCGTGTTGACGGCGCCTGCGCTGAGGTGGAGCCGGCTCCTCCGAAGAAGATGCAGAACGCCGTTCTGTCCAGAATCAAGGTCATGTCCGAGTTGGATATCGCCGAAAAGCGGAAGCCGCAGGACGGCAAATTCAGAATCAAGTACGAAGGAAGAGAAATCGACTTCCGCGTTTCGATCCTTCCCGTCGTGCATGGCGAGAAGGCCGTGCTCCGAATTCTGGACTCTTCGTCATTGACTCTGAACCTCGACAGTCTCGGATTCGAACCCAAGGCTCTCACCGATTTCAGGAACGCCTGTAACTCAGCCTACGGCATGGTTCTTGTCACGGGACCCACGGGATCCGGTAAATCAACCACGCTCTATTCCGCCATTCGCGAGGTCATGAACATTGAGGACAACATCGTCACGGTTGAAGACCCCGTCGAGTACCAATTGGAGGGTGTCAACCAGGTACCTGTTAACCCGAAGAGGGGCCTGACCTTTGCGGGTGCACTGCGTTCGATATTGCGCCAGGACCCTGATACGGTCATGATAGGCGAAATCCGCGACCAGGAAACGGCCGAAATCGCCGTCAAAGCGGCACTCACCGGCCACCTGGTATTCTCCACCCTGCACACCAACGATGCTCCTTCTTCCATTACGCGTCTCATCGACATGGGAATTGACTCCTTCATGGTCGGTTCCTCCGTTCTGCTGATTTGCGCTCAGCGCCTTGGACGCAAAGTGTGCAAGCACTGCCGGGAGAAGATCGTGGTACCCCCCGAGAAACTCCGCAGCCTCGGTTGCTTCCAGGTTGATTTGGACCAGTTCGGAGTTGACAATGTCTTCCGGCCGAATCCGAGCGGCTGCGCGAGGTGCACGAAGGGATATAAGGGCCGGTTCGCGTTATTGGAGACTCTGCCAATGACGGAGGCCGTCAGAAGGATCGTGGTCTCGGGAGGATCCGCCATGGATATCAAGCAGGCTGCGCTGAACGAGGGAATGATCACTCTGCGCCGCGTCGGCATGCTAAATGTCCTGAAGGGCATTGCGTCGATAGAGAACATCACCGCCAACACTCTCGGAGACGAGGAGAAGGCAAATGTCTAAGCTATATCGCTACAGCGCACGCGACTCCGGCGGCAAGTCGGTAAACGGTACGATGAAGGCGAACACGGATGCCGAAGTCGGCAATGCGCTGAGGCAGAAGGGCCTCTCCCCGATGACCATCCAGGTCGAGCGGGGCGAGGGCGGCGGTTTCTTTGGACCGGGGAAGGTCAAAGCTTCCGAACTGATGATCTTCACCCGGCAGTTCGCGACTATGATCAGTGCCGGTATCCCTGTCTTCGAGTGCATCTCCATTCTCCAAGTGCAAAGCACCGACAAGAACTTCCGGAAAATCCTCACGAAAGTATCTGAGAAGGTGAGAAGCGGCGGAGATCTGTCGGACGCGATGAGGGATTACCCCAACGCCTTCCCCAGGATTTACGTCAACATGATCGCTGCGGGCGAGGCCTCCGGTCAGCTCGAGGAGATCTTGCTGCGGCTTTCCGAGTTCATTGAGAAGTCGGAAAAGATCAAGAGAGAAGTCAAGGGCGCTCTGGTTTACCCCGTGGTCAGCCTGACCCTGGTTTTCGGCATCACGATCTTCCTGCTGATCGGTATCGTGCCGAAGTTCAAGGAGATATTCGACACAATTGACATTCCGTTGCCGTTCATAACGAAGTTTGTTCTTGGAATCTCGACGCTGCTGACCGCTTACTGGATGTACTGTATCGGCTCTCTCGTCGTCTGCATCGTTGCCCTGATGATGTACAGGAAAACTGAACAGGGAGCGTATAACTGGGACTGGGCAATGATGAAGATGCCGGTTTTCGGCACCCTGTTCCACAAAGTCGCCCTGTCGCGCTTCGCCAGGACTTTTGCCACCCTGCTGCGGTCAGGCGTTCCGATTCTTGGTGCGCTTGAAATAGTCAGCGGAACTGTTGGAAACAAGGTCATCGAGGAAGTCGTCATGTCGGCTCGGCAGGCGGTCAGCGAAGGTGAACCCCTTGCCAAGACCCTTGAGAAATCCCCTGTGTTCCCCCACATGCTTGTACGCATGGTTGAAATCGGCGAGCGGTCGGGCGCTCTTGAGGCATTGCTTCTGAAGTTGTCCGATTTCTATGACGAACAGGTCTCGGCGACGGTCGAGGGATTGACTGCCTTGATCGAACCCTTGATGATCGCAGTAATGGGCTTTGTGGTCGGGGGCATTGTCCTCGCGATTTTCATGCCCATCATGAAACTGCAGTCAGCTTTGTCGCAGGGGTAGGCTCGCACCCATATGGGAGCGAGGGCCTTATCTCCCTTCGAGACCACGAACGCATTGGCCATCGGCCATCTTAAGCGGCTGGGCTACTACGTTTCGTTCTCGCGTCTCGCTTCGCTGATTTTCCTGGTCATCATCCTGTCCATCCTTACCCCGCTCGTACAAGGGTATCCTGCGTGGTTGCCCCTCCTGCCGGCGTTCTGGATCGGGCTCTCCGTTCTCATTTTTGCGCTCAATTACTTCTGGGGCAACCGGAGGGCGTTCTTTGTCTTCCAACACGTCTCGGACATCATCTTCGTCTCCATTCTCATCTATTACACCGGGGGCGTCGACAGCGAGTTCATCTTCCTGTATTTTGCGGTAATCCTGAGTGTGGCTTTCACTCTGGCTGACTGGACGAGCATGATTTTCGCTTCCAGCGCGACGCTGCTCATCTCGACGAAGACTCTTTTCACGCTCCTGAATCCTGGTGGCGAACCCAATCTGAACAAAATGTTCGCGTTGCTTCTGGCGCAAAGCGTGGCCATGCACGTGGTCGCCTGGCTTTCTTCACTCCTTGCCATAAACCTGAGTCGGCAACGAGTTCTCAATGACCAGGTCCTTGAGAACATCTCCGACGCCCTTTTTGTCGTCAGTCCGCTTCACAGGCTGTCATATTTCAATCCCATGGCTCAGGAACTTCTGCGGCTGGACAGTCGCTCGAACGGCAGGCTTGTTGACAGTGTTCTTCAGGAGAAAGGGCTGACCAATCTCCTCGACTTCATCAACCTGGCTACGCGCGACAATGTGGAAATGGAGATCGAAGTTGCCCCCGGGAAGATCAAGCCGGTGCATGTGAGGGTTTCGCAGATGGGGGCCAGTGCAGGACAGGATGTCTGGAAAGTCGTCCTGATTGAGGATCTCACGGATTCCCGGAAGTTGCAGGAAGTGGAATCCAGTTCCCGGAGGCTTGAGGAATACAGCGAAATAGCAGCCGGTGTGGCGCACGAAATCCGCAACCCGCTTTCCTCGATCAAGGGCGCTGCCGGGGAAATTCAGCGTGATATCTCCGATCCCGAATTGTCCAGAATGGCTTCGATAGTCTGCAAGGAAAGTGACAGGCTGAACAGGATCCTGTCTGACTTTCTGCAGTTTTCCCGCATACGCAGTCCTGTGTACCAGGATACGAAAGTTGACGAGATGCTGTTCGACGCGCGCGACACCTTCATGTCCCAAACGGGCCATTCCATAAGCTACGTTGTCGATGCTCCTCCCGAGCTCAGGATTCCTGTGGATCCCGAGCAGATCAAGCAGGTGCTGCTAAACCTGTCGCTGAATTCATTGCAGGCAGCGGGAGAGAACGTGAAAATCAAAGTGTCGGCGCGGAAGCAGAACCTCAGAGATTTCCTTCTGGAGAGCCGTACCCGCGCGAGAGGGGTGGAGACATTCCATAGGGATGGCGTTGTCATACTCCATGAAGATGACGGCCCGGGCATCCAGCAGGATGCTCGCGAGAAACTCTTCTGGCCGTTCTTCACCACCAAGGAAAAGGGCACAGGCCTGGGACTCGCAGTGGCAAAACGAATCATCGACTCGCACAATGGCAAAATGGTTGCGGATCTGAGCACCGATCACGGCGCCGCTTTCCGGCTCTGGATTCCAGCCACCCAGTATACAGGGGTCTAATGAAAGGGAACACCGTTCCAAGAGTGCTCGTGGTGGACGATGAAAACAGCATCTGCATGATCCTGCAGAGGCTGATCACCAAGCATATCAACTATGCCTGCGACATCTTCAGCGACCCCATCGAGGCTCTGGAGTCTTTCAAGCCTGCATTCTACTCAGCGGCCATTATTGATGTCAGGATGCCCAAAATGGACGGCCTGACGCTGCTGACGAAGATCAGAGAGCAGGACCCCGAATTGCCCGTTGTGGTTCTTACGGCATCCGATCAATGGGAAACGGCGGTGAACGCACTCAGGCTGGGCGCCTTCAACTTCATCACCAAGCCCTTCGAGCATGAAGATGTTTCGGGAGTCCTGCAGCACGCCGTCGAATCCTATCAACTGGCCGCGGAATTGCGCCAGGCCGGGGCGGATTCGGACGCGATTGTACATATCATCGGCAGTTCCGCACCGATTCGGCGCGTGCTCGAGATCATCAAAAGGGTCTCACCAACGGATAGCACGGTTATGGTGAGCGGAGAGTCAGGAACGGGCAAAGAACTGGTTGCGCGGGCAATACACCTGGGTTCTCCGCGCATGCATCATCCCTTTGTAGCAGTAAACTGCGGTGCGTTCCCGGATAGCCTGCTCGAAAGCGAGTTATTCGGCCATCTGCGGGGCTCTTTCACATCGGCAGTCAGTGACAAAATCGGCATGTTCGAGATTGCGGACAAAGGGACGTTCTTCCTGGACGAAGTTGGCGATACATCCCAGATTATCCAGGTGAAACTGCTCCGCGTCCTGGAAACCAGAGAGATCAGGCCGGTGGGAGGGACGACCAGCAAGAAAGTCGACGCGAGGATTATTGCTGCAACCAATCGCAACATGGAAGATGAAGTGGCCAAAGGCAACTTCCGCTTCGATTTGTACTACAGGCTGAATGTCATCCCCATACACATTCCTCCGTTGCGCGAGCGAAAAAGCGACATACCCCTGCTCGTAGGTTTCTTTGTCTCCAAATTCGCAGCAAGAACCCGGAGAAAGCTCACCGCGGCCAACATCTCCCAGGCAGCTTGGCGGGTTCTCGAAGATTATCCGTGGCCTGGGAACGTGCGCGAACTCGAAAATGTGATCAGTCGCGCATTTACGCTGATGCGCGGGACTACGATAGAGCCTGATGACCTTGGCCTGCAGTATGTGAGCGGTTTGTCCGCTCCTGTCTCAGCCATGGATTCAATGAAGACTCTTCCTCAGATCGACAAAGGATTCGATTTGGATAAAGTCCTTTCCGAGGTCGAGGTCGTCTACATCCAGCGGGCGCTTGAGGCTACAGGTGGCAGTCTTACGGAGGCTGCCAAGGTGCTCGGTGTATCGTTCAGAACTCTGAGGTATAAGGTGTCGAAGTACTGTCTCAGAAAGTAATGGAGGCGCTATGGAAGGCTTCAGTTCTGAACATGTTGTCCTGGCCGGAGACGGCGGTTTCTTCCTCAGCGAGGAGTACATCCTCAAGCCGGGAATCACATACTCGATAGGCAGAAGCTCCAGCGCGGACATCTCGATCAAGAAAACACATCGATACGCTCATCTCGAGGAGGATGGCATCCTCCTCGATGACGGCTTCCGTTCCGTTTCGCGGATTCACTTTACGATGCGCGTGCAAGACGATTGCGAATTCGCTGACACATCCTCGCAACTTCGGGTTCGGGTCAGGGGCTCGGTGAAAGTCGAAATCCACAGCCTGTCCAGAAACGGCATCACCGTTGACGGCGCAAAGGCTACCGATGTGATTATTCCCGAGTTGTCCGCCGGTCCGCACATCATCGAATTCGGTGCTGGAGAGCGGTTCAAGCTCTTTCTCCGTCGCATTCCTTAACGCGGTGCCGGATGAGAAACTCCCGCACAGAACCTCCTGATGTTTCTGTGATTGATGCGGTTTTATGAAGCTCGCAAAGCAACCTTGATGGAAAGGGAACGCCCTATGACCGATGATCACGAACAATGCTCGTCATGTGGCTCTGGAGAGCCTTGCGCCGCCGGAAATGAGCATCAGGCTGATTTCGAGTCCAACATGAGGATATTCGACCGCCTTAGGAAGATCGACAAGATTATCGTAGTCCTCAGCGGCAAAGGCGGCGTAGGCAAGTCCACCGTCGCAGTGAACATTGCAGCAGCTCTGGCCAAAATGGGGCGGAAGGTCGGTCTTCTTGACGTCGATATCCACGGACCCACCGTGCCTCGAATGTTCGGCATCGCCGACAGCCCTGTTGTGCCCTCTGGCGACTCGATATCGCCGGTCGAAACAGAATCCGGGGTGAAGGTTATGTCGATAGCCTTTTTCCTGAAGTCTCTGGATGCCGTAATCTGGCGCGGTCCTCTGAAAATGGGCATCATCAGGCAGTTTCTCGCGGATGTCGAATGGGGAGAACTCGACTACCTGATTGTCGATTGCCCGCCCGGAACCGGCGATGAGCCACTTTCCGTGGTGCAACTTCTTGCTGTCCCCGCTAATGCCATTATCGTAACTACCCCTCAGGATGTCGCGGTAGACGCTGTGCGACGCTCCGTGACCTTCTGCAAACAGGTTGGGCTCTCCCTGGCAGGGATCGTGGAAAATATGAGCGGCTTCGTCTGCCCGCATTGCTGGAGAAAGTACGAGATCTTCGGCAAGCAGGGGGGCGAAAAGCTTGCAGGCGAATCCGGAACAGAGCTTCTGGGCTCGATCCCGATAAGCCCTGATGTACATGCTTCCGGTGACTGCGGGAAACCTCCCGCTTTGGATGAAGCGAGTCCGATCGGGAAAATCTACAGGGAAATCGCAAAGAATCTGGATGCCAAGTTGCACAAATGATGATGCCGGGCGGGAGCTCAAGG
>Ga0265297_10009992_pt1 | contig 12065 bp, 12 predicted proteins | sample Munlanlwell13791_FD_192502 | JGI IMG/M metagenome (GOLD analysis project Ga0265297, IMG submission 192502) | Leachate microbial communities from a municipal landfill in Southern Ontario, Canada - Leachate well 137-91 | ecosystem: Engineered > Solid waste > Landfill > Unclassified | place...
ATTAATTATAACGCTTTTGGCGACGTAAAGGGTGCTACCCAAACCAATGTTTTGGGATCGGTGGCAAAAAACGCGCCCACAGTGAAACAAAAGAACGTAGCGCAAGACAGAGTGGTTTCGGCGATATGGTCTTTAATTACTTTGCTTTTGGCCGGCTTAGTCATCGTTTTGGTTCTCGGCAAAAAAGCAAAAGATATTGAAAAAGTGATATCCGGAAGCGTTTGGAAAACATTCGGGATCGGGTTCGCGGTCTTGATCTGTACGCCAATTCTCGGCATCATTTTTCTCATTACCGCGGTAGGGGCGTATATCGGAATCATTTTAATTTTAGTTTGGGTGCTAATGCTTTTATTCGCGATGTTTTTCGCGGCCATCGCCTTTGGGCAATATTTGGCGAAATTGATAAAAAAATATTCTCCGCAGAGATTTTTGATCAATTCCTTGGCCGGAATTTTGGTGGGATATCTTTTATTGTTGATCCCGGTTGTCGGATTCTTGGTCGGCCTACTCGGTCTGTGTTGCGGTATGGGCGGAATGTTTTTGTCATTCTTGGAGAGCCGAAAAGAATAGTGGTAGCAAAAAGAATATAACTAAAACATCCCCCAAAGGGGGTGTTTTGATTTGCAATTGTTTCCTAAAAAAATTTTAGCCGCACGGATCATGCGGCTAATTGATGGACGATAACGCGGATAGCGATCCGCGTATTTTTGAGCAAGTCTTTGAGCGTTGTTTTCGGCGCTCAGGGGTGTATCGTGGTGTATCCATTCGATTTTTTCCCAGGGCGGTTTTAGATAGGGCTCAATTTTCTTTCCCGATGTTACCAACGTTCCCAATATAGTTCCATTTATCGAGAAACAGGGGGCGATTAATACCGCTATTAGCCCGCACACGACATTGAATAAAGGTGAGAGCGGTGCGAATACCAAATACCCACCGATAGCGCTCAAAATCGCCGCCACCGCCATATAATAGCGTGGTGCGTTTTGCGGGCTATACCATGGATCTTCATCGGCCCAATTTTTGTTCGAACTTCTGTGCAACTTTTGGCCCGCAATAAACAGCGTGATACCACACAGAAAAGTGGTAAATATGCTGACAGCGGTGAAAAACATCGCGACCTTTATGAAAGGATCTATTACAACTGGATCTACCATTTTCGTCATCTCCCAAAAGATTAGTAAATGACTAATTGCATCTTTGTGCTTTTTGCCGTTTTTGTCAAGAATGGCGTTTTCCTGGTTTATTGCCAATTGCTGAATTTTTTGCTAGATTGACAGCGGTGCATTTATGACCAGCACATCAGTTCAAAGCAGGCGTCGGCAACGGAGGGAGTTGCATGACAAGTTTGGCATCGCCTTGAAAAATCATCCGGATGCTATAGACCGGATGAAGATCATTTACAGTAATTTTGACTTCGACAACAAGAGCCTTGAGGAAAATATTAAATCATTCGCGGAAGAGCTTGGTATGAACTACGATTATATGGCAAAGTACATTAATCGTAAGATTGACCAAGAGATCAGGAGGCGGCTCAAAGCGAAAAATATGGAAGCCCGCGATCTTTATGGCAAATTTGTCCGTAACGGCAAGTCACTCGAGGAAAGCGTTTCCTTGCTTTCAAAAGAAGTCAATGTGCCATACGAATTATTAATTGCGTATATTCGGCCTCGAATCGCGGAGGTGAGTATGGTGGCAGTCCGTCTCTACGCACTCGACGAGCGAGAGATCAGGCTCTCTCTTTTCGAAGACCAGTCAGAGGAGGAAATTAAAAGAGTTTCCGAAGCGATCCATATGTCGCCAAAGAGCATCAAAAATTACATAAGAGTATTGAATAAGGTCATACGAAGACCCGATTTATCAAAAGATGCGGTTAAAAAATAATCGCATTTTTATTTTGTAAAAAGCGCCTTTACAAATCATTGGCAATCAACTATAAATAAAAAGGTTGTTCTTGGCTAGAAACCTCGTGAAGGCTTAAAAATTTTATGATTTGGTTGGCAGAAACTGCCAGCTATGGGAATGCGACCGCTTAAGCACCTCTCGTATCCTCACTTGTGCTTGCTGAACCCTCGTCTCTTCCCGTCCTTCTTTCCCGCTAGCATGCTCCTTTCGTAGCCGGAACAATCCTAGCTCTTTAATTATTATTTTTAAAACAGTGCTTCTATAACGAAGTGCTTTTTATTTTCTTACAAATCAAGCTTTACAAAATATTGTCAATAAACTATAAAATAAGCGGAACTGATTTTCCGGGCTAGTCGCCCTAACTGGCCTAAAAGGAAGCTATTCCATCTTAGGCGGTTGGCAGAAACTGCCAGCTGGTAGAAAAGATTAATTGGTTTTCGAAGACCACGTAGCCTGGAATCATTCCACTGTTCGTTTAAAAGAGGAAATCATAATGACCGCATACAGTTTGATTAAGGAGTTAGAAAAGGCCGTGCCTTTGATTGCTTACAAAGAAGCAAAAATTCCCAAAAATGCCGGCGGGTTTCGAAAGATTTTTATTCCCGCCCCCGAATTGAAATTGATCCAGAAAAAGATAATTTTGCGATTTTTGAGAAAGCTGATCGAAAGAGACAGACTGATTAAGATCAACGAGTTATTATTTGTTTCTTGGTACAGTCCCAGGGCTTACAACGAGTCGTATGCAAAACACGCGAAACTTCACTCGGATTCGCGATTTATTTTTCAATTCGATATAAAAGACGCGTTTCCCTCGGTATCATCTTCAATGATAAGGGGAGTGGTTCGCGGATTGATTGATCGTTATCCGGGAGTTGATCCGGAAGATCAAGAGAAATTGGTCGATCTGATCGCGAAATTGACTACATTTAACGGGTTATTGCCGCAAGGGGCGCCAACATCACCGCTATTGTTCTATATTTTCGTAATCGAGAGCGGACTATACGGAGATATTGCCGCGCTTTGTCATCCGGGATGGAAAGTGTCTTTCTATGTAGACAATTTCGCTATCTCCGGAAAAAAGCCGGTTCCGGAAGAGTTGAAAGAGCAGATCTTGAAACGCGTCAATGAGTCCGGATTGAAGGTTAACGAAGCGAAAACGTATCGATCGGATTGTCGCCAGGGAGTACCCTTGGTAACCGGAGTACGAGTTGACGGGATCAAAGAAAGAATCTCCTTGTCAAAAAAGACGATCAGAAAATGGCGCGGAATTATTTATAAGGCCGCGATAACCAACGACCCGGACTTAATAGAAAAAGTGGAAGGATTTGTTTCTTCTCTGCGCCCGATTTACGGTAGTGATTTGCCGCCGCAGATAGCGAAACCGCTTGTTCTTTTGAAGAAGAAAATACAGGAAAATTATCCGCGGGAAAAGAAAGAAACTGATTTTAATTCAAAGAATTTCTATCCTGTGAAAAAAGGAATACAAGCTCGTTTGACCAAATGGTCATAACGAGTTTTTTTATTGATGATTGGCCGCGCAATCATTCAGAACTTTGAATTGGAGGGAAATAGGTGCAGAATTAGTTAATTTTAACCAAATGACAGAATATTGTTTATTTTAAGGGGGAAGAGTATAATTAAAATATAATAATTAAAGTATAAAAATATGGAATTTGAACAACAACGAGAGCCGGAAGATAACATTGAAGATGTTAATGAAACCGAAGATTCTCAAGAAAAAAAGTCTAGCCCGGAAGAATTAGCTAAAATAAGGGAAGAACTTATAGACGAAATTATTGAAACTCAAAAGGATATAGATGATTTAAAAAATAAAAAAGGTCCATATTTTGAAGTGTTAAAACGGGAGAATTGCGAAGATAGAATAGAATTTTTTGTCGGTTGGATGGAAAGTCATATAAAAAAATTAGAAGTGGCAATTTCCGTTTTGAAGTAAAATTGAAACGAAATAAAGTTTCAAATGAATTAAATCTTTTCCGTTTTATTTAAAAGCATCTACATTGCGTATGTTTTTAAGTGCTCGCATTTCGCTATTCTTTTTGTTTGTTTGCTTTTGCAAAAAGGGGATAGTATAATTATGGTATGGATAAAATATTCAAACAAGTTTACCCAATGGAACGTATGCAATTTAATCGGGGTTTTACTCTGATTGAGCTATTAGTCGTGATTGCTATTATCGGAATCCTTTCAGGCCTTATCATTGTTTCAATGAGTGGGGCAACGGAGAAAGCAAATATCGCCAAGGCGCAAGTGTTTTCTAGTTCGATGAGAAATTCATTACTGATGAATATTGTCGGAGAATGGAAATTAGATGGAGACGGAAAAGATTCTTGGAGAAGTAATAATGGAATAGTTGCTGGGGTGACATGGGAAACAAATCCAAATAATTGTATTAGTAATGGTTGCGTTATTTTTAGTGGAAATCTTGCTGACTATATTCAATTAGCTGCTATTACGGAACTTACAACTGGAAAGCCTTTTACGCTTTCGGCTTGGGTCTATCCACAAGCTACCGGTACATATCGGACAATTATGGGTTTTTCTAGCACCAATCGTTTGTTGATATATGCTAATGGCGCTATGCTTTCTCAACAAGATGGAGATTTTAATTCAGCAGCAATTGTTTTGGATAATAAGTGGACGTACGTCGTTTATTGGAATAGCGGGACAGAAGAAAGGTGGTATATTAATGGATCTTTGTCGGGTTCTCCTCATGGCACCACTAATGCTGAATGGGATGGAAGTTTTTATTTAGGACAATATGATTTAATACATTATTCTTTTAAAGGTAAAATGGATGATGTTCGCATATATAACGCGGCTATGCCCACTTCTCAAATTAAAGAACGGTTCTATGCGGGATTAAACAAGCTATTAGTTGGTGGTGGAATAGCTCAAGAAGAATATCAACAAAAAATAGCTGAATTAAAAAATAATTTAGCTCAGAAGTAGATCAATATTATTTTTGGTATAATAAACTAAAACACCCCATACGGGGTGTTTTAAAATACGATGGGTCGGTTACGTGATACATTCAGAATTTTAGACTGGGAGGAAATAGGGGAGGGGTTGCGACTACTAAATTTAAAATAAAAAAATAGACATAGATATCCTATGCCACTACTTATTTAATTGCTCAAGTAGTTGGTGAGCTTTTTCTCTGATAGCGCTATTTTTTTTGGACACCTTTATTATCCACAAAAGATCTTCGTTTTCTGGCCCTTCCAGCATTCTTAAGAGAATAATTTCCTTGAACATTCTTCTTTTTCTGACATAGTATATTTTTTTCAATTGCTTGGAAGAGAGATGATCTTTTTCGAGAATTTTGCAAATAACTATGTTGTTGTAGTTTATTGTTGCTCCGTTACAGAGATTGTATAGTTCGTCAAAGTCGTCAGTTTCATCAACTTTTTTCATGAAAATTATTAGTTGCGATTTTTCGATAATTTTCATGAAGGCCCTTTTTCTTTCTATTAAAGATAGGCCGCCGAGAAGATATTCTTCTTCCATCATGAGTTGCCTTCCGGAAGTAGGGCACTGGCCAAGATTTTTTTCATTGCTTTCTGATTGCTGTTCCATCCTTCTGCTATCGCCTGGTCAATCTGTCCAGGCCTTGGTAATTGTCGAAGCACATTTGCTTGAAATTCAATATACCATCCTGGGATCGATGAGGCTGTTCCATCATTTTTCATAATAGCTGTACCTCCTTTATTAATGTTCTTTCTTGGTTTCGCCAAGACGATGCAGATTTACTGCATTCATATAGTAAGATATAAAGTATATTTTGTCAAACAAGTGGGTGACTAACGGGAGTTGAACCCGTACTTAGACCTTCACAGGGTCCCGTGCTGCCATTACACCATAGCCACCATAACTTATTAGGAGTGAAGGGAATCTCACGCGGCGCTTTGCGCCTTTTGAAAACCTCTCGGTTTTCAATACTTTCCTACACGTGAAAACCCAGGTTTTCCCGACCCCTTTCCCGGTTCGATTCCTGCTACTATCAGTCAATAATGATACCCCGAATATTAATTCGGGATATCATTATTACTGGAGCGGGTGAAGGGAATCGAACCCTCATATACAACTTGGAAGGCTGTCGCTCTGCCATTGAGCTACACCCGCTTATTTTATTTTTCGTGCTGTCGGGGCACCATTGATCGGAATTTTGTCCGCACAGCTTGTGGGCAAAACACGACACAGGGTAGCCCTGAAGCGTGCTTTGCTCTGCTGTCGGGGCACTGAGATTCGAACTCAGAATAAATCTTCCCAAAAGACTCGTGATAGCCGTTTCACTATGCCCCGTATAGAGTATTTTATATCATTTTTCGCTCCTCCAGTCAAAAGATTTTCCTTTATTTTCCTTGCTTTTTAGCCCCTTTTTTGGTATTAGATATATATCATACTAGTCCCCGTAGCTCAATAGGACAGAGCGACGGACTTCTAATCCGTAGGTTGTGCGTTCGATTCGCGCCGGGGACACCAGCTATTTTCACTACGTTCAAATCGCAGTAATTAGTAGTTTGTAATTTGTAATTAGCGTAATGAATATTAGGATATAAAAATCGCTGTGTTTAAGCCTTAATTGTCCTTTTTCGTATTTTTTGATATTATACAAGAAAAGAGCAACACATAATAAGCTTATAAAATATGAAAAAAATAATTTTTTCAGCGGCGTTATTTTTGTTTTTATCTTTCGGGTTTACAAATAGTGTTATCGCGCAAGACGGACTATTGTTCGGACAAAACCATTTTTATACGGTTGTTTTTCGTGGCAACGGTGAAGCGATCACATACGCCAAAATAGCGCTTACCAACTCAAACGATACACCAATGACCGAATTTTCTTTTGAGGTTCCCAAAGCGTCACCGAGCGAAATGACCATTTATCAGATGAAATTACCGCAAGAATGTGTTAGCTATAATTACAAAGATCCGGCTCGTCCGTGTTTGGAATATCGCGATCCCGATTACGCGGAGCAATATTATTACTATGGTTACAGTAATGGCAAGGCGGAATATCAGAAGATACAATACAAGAAAACCGGAAACCAATATAGTTTTACTTTGCCCACTCCCGTTGATCCCTTCAAATCCACCGCGATCATCGTCGCTTACGCCACAAAGGGTTATGTAAATCAAAGCTTCGGTCTTTCTAAATTTAACTTTGAAACACTAAAGGTTTCGTCAAGAATTCAGGAGATCAGGGTTGTGGTGGACGTTGATAGCGATCTGATCCTAAAAGGGAAGCAATCATCCGTGAATTATAATACGGCAAGCTCGGAAGTTTTTTCTTCGGCCGCTCCGCAGAGCGTTTCCAGTAGAGAACTTGACGATGTCGTCGGGCAGATCGGTTCGTATGGTTCGCTCGTCAAAGAAGCAAAGAATCTCGCGCCAAATGAAAGTTTTGTTGTAAAAGGTGAATATGCTACAAGCTGGTTCAGATTGTATCTAAATTCAATGCTTCTCGCCATTTTCATTATTATCGTGATTATTGTCGCGATATACTTTTTGACAAAATTTCTAAAAAAGCGACGCACCGCGTCTTTATCCGAAATGAATACGCAAACGAATCCGCAAAATCCTCCGAGAACGGTTAGTTTGTTCAATATTACCAATGCTTTGGTCGGATTGCTTTCCGCGGCATTGGTGATCGGACTTACGTACGCACTTAATCTTTTAATGGATTCGGATGTAATCCGATCTTTTGATATGGAGCCGATGTTCGCGATGGTTGGATTTATTGCGATAGTATTATTGTATATTTTGGTTATTTTTGTTCCGGCCATTGTGGTGGGCGCGAAATCCGGCTGGAAATCGTTTGTCTCGGTTTTGATTGCCCAATTCTTATGGTTTGTTGTTTTTCTTATAATTTACCTGGTCTTTTTTCTGCCACCCGTCGATTATTACGGACACCCGATCTTATAAGATTTAATTTATTGGAATATAAAAAAAATGAAAAAGGAACTTACGCCAACGCAAGAATTGGAATTGTTGTCAGCTCTTGAATCTCGCGCCGAGGTGCCTTTCAAATTTGCTTATATTGGTGAAGGAGCGAAGAATTGGATCAAATATGTCGAGGAAAGCCGCAAAAAGCACGAATTGGAATATAAGGAAGACGGATTAAAAACAGAATCGTTGCCATTTATTTTTAGGGAAATAGACAATCAAACTGATACAGTTAACATTATCGATTTTGGCTGTGGCGATGGGGTGCCAATGTTACCCATTTGTGAATATTTGAAAAACATATCCAATATTTCGATTATCCGATATATTCCGGTGGATATTAGTGAAAGTATGATCGCGGAGGCCATGGCAACAATAAGCGCCAAATTTCCCGAAATAGAGATTATTCCGATAGTTTTTGATTTTGAGAAAGGAGAGATTTTGGAAAAAATCATTCAACTTGCTAAAGCGGGTCGTGCGCGCAACTACTTTTTTTTGCTCGGGAATACGCTTGGTAATTTTGACAATACGAAGAAGATCCTTTCAAACCTTAAACTGTCTATGTTTTCCGAAGACAAATTAATCGTTGGAAATCAGGTGTCGAATTTTCTCGCTTACGTTAAATTGGTTGAATATTATAAAACGAAAGAAGTTTTCGATTTGTTAGTGGGGGTACTAAAACGATATGGAATGGTTTGTGATTTCAATGAATACAATGTTCGTTGGAATAATGAAAAGAAACAGATAGAATGTTTTTTGATTGTTGAACGAGATAAACAAATTATGATTTCCGATCATATTGTTAGATTTGAAAAAGGAGAAGAAATATTATTGGCAATCAGTAGAAAATTTATGGAAGAAAGCATTGTGGAAATTTTCAATAGCGTCGGTTTTCGCATAGATTTTTTCTCCACAAACAAGCAAAAAGACACCCTTATTGCCTCCGTGTCGCCAAGCCGCTACAAATCTTAGAGATATGGAAATAAAAAATCTTAAAATAGCCGTGATTGGCGGCGGAATAACGGGGCTTTATCTATCTTGGAAGCTGGGAAAACAGGGACACAACGTCTCTGTTTTTGAACGTAAAAGTGAAGACAAGGCGGGAGACAAGGTTTGTTCCGCCTTGGTGTCTGAGCGAATCAGAGATTTTATTCCTCTTGGCGAAGCTTGCGTTAAAAACAAGATCAATAGTTGCTATATTAATTTTCCCAAGAAAAAAATAAGGCTTGTTTTCAAGCCGAGCCACTTGGCGCTTGATAGAGAAATGTTAATAAGAAGATTGATCGAATTGAACCGTCTCGTGGGGACACAAATATTTTTTAATCACGAACTCAAGGAGCTACCGAAAGATTTTGACTACATTATCGGATGTGATGGTGCCGGATCAATGGTGCGAAACTCTCTCAACTTGTCAAAACCGGAAATCTCACTGGGTATTCGCGCGTTCGCGGATAAAACTGATGACTCTAATTTTGTTTTTACTTACCCAACAAAATCGGGATTTTGCTGGAAAATTCCAAAAAGCGATTGCTTGGAATACGGCGCGATGGGAAATATGAAATATGCGAAAAAAGATTTCGATGATTTTTTAAAAAAAGAAAATATAAATAATTTGGAAAACTTATCTTCCGCTGTGATCCCTCAACCGAAATTTTCTTTTTTTAATGCCGGCTTGGTTTTGCCTGATGAAAAAAATATTACGCTTTGCGGGGACGCTTGCGGACTTACAAAGCCCTGGAGCGGGGGAGGCATAATCTGGGGGCTCACCCAGGCGGATATTTTGATCAAAACTTTTCCCGATTTTAAAAAATACAGAAAGGAAACGATCAAGCGCTTCCAATCAACTATTTTAAAGGGACAAATTTCCAAAAAATTGATCTATTTTGCGGGGAACTATTTTCCGTTTTTGATCCCGTCGAAAATAACATATGATAACGATTTTCCATCGATCTTGGAGTCGCTAAAATCCTTGTTAAAACAAGGCTGATCGCCACTATTTGTTTCTTTGCTTTTTTGCCGTTTTTGGCTATAATATAGCTATGCAGAACGCAATAAAAATTGTTCTTATTTTGGCGCTAATTCTGATTTTGGCGGTTTGGGTATGGTTTTTTCTGGGAACTCCGAAAAAGGCGGAAAAGGTGACTTGGGGTATCAATTTTTCCCTGAAGCAGACTGAGTATTTGGGCCTTGACTCAAAGGAGGTTTACTTGGCTTATCTTGATGATTTAAAAGCGAAAAATATTAAAATATCCGTGCATTGGAGTTTGATCGAAAAAGACAAAGGAGTGTATGATTTTAGCGATTTGGATTGGCAGGTCAAAGAAGCGGAAAAGCGGAACGTAAAATTGATTTTGGCGATCGGGATGAGAACGCCACGCTGGCCGGAATGCCATATTCCTCAGTGGGCCTTGAATAGCAGCAAAGAAGAGCAGCAGACAGACATAACGACTTTATTGGAAAAGATCGTGTCGCGCTACAAAGATTCGCCGTCCCTCTACGCATGGCAAGTTGAAAATGAATCGTTCTTAAAATTCGGAGCGTGCCCTTGGCAGGATGAGGATTTCTTGAAAAAAGAAGTTGCCTACGTAAAACAGCTTGATCAAAACAAGCACCCGATAATTATCACGGACAGCGGAGAAATTTCTTTATGGTGGAAGTCGGCGCAGATCGGAGATATGGTCGGTTTTACCACTTATCGCCGCGTGTGGCAGGACCAGCTGAAATTTTATTTTTCTTATTGCAATATTTATACCCCGATGTTCTATTACAGGCGTTCGGAATTGGTGAAGGCGATGTTTGATAAAAAAACAATGGGGGTGGAGTTGCAGGCCGAGCCGTGGTGTACCAATTCAATAACAAGCACCACCATTGAAGAACAGCAAAAAACAATGTCTTTGCAATATTTTAAAGATAATATAGAGTTCGCGAAAGCAACGGGAATAGACACGTTTTATCTTTGGGGCGGGGAATGGTGGTATTGGATGAAAACAAAACAAAACCATCCCGAATATTGGGACGAAGCGAAAAAAGTTTTCGCGGAATAATACTAAAAGAAAAATTTATGCTAAGCGTAATAATACCAACCTTAAACGAAGAAAAGAATTTGCCTTCTCTTTTGGCGTCTCTTACCGAGGACAAGCTCGATAATGTGGAAATAATCATTGCCGACGCGGGGTCAAAAGATAAAACCGTTGAGATCGCTAAAAGCTTTGGTTGCAAGGTTACAAAAGGAGGGTTGCCCGCCGTCGGGAGGAACGAGGGAGTGAAGGCTGCTTCGGGCGATGTTTTTTTATTTCTCGATGCCGATTTGAAATTACCAGCGCATTTTCTTAAGAATTCCATAGCTGAATTTGAAAGCAAAAAATTTGGCATTGCTTCGTATAATTTGTATCCGATCAAGGGTAATATCTGGCTCAACCGATTTACCATTTGTCTTTTTTACAATTGGCAGCAGCACTTGCTAAAAAAAGCTTTTCCAATGGGAGCGATGGGTATTATGGTAAAAAAAGATATTTTTAATCAAGTCGGTGGATTTGATTCCACGATCAAGCTTGCGGAAGACGTATATTTCGTGGGTCAAGCCGCCAAGCTTGGGAAATTCGGAATTATCCGCTCCACCGTAATATATATGCCGACAAGGCGCTTTGATAAGGATGGGTATTTTCGCACGGGCTGGAAATATCTCCGATGCGCGATTCAGATGGCTACCAAAGGTCCGGCCCGGGAAGAATGTTTTAATTACAAATTTGATCATTACGACGAAGAAAATAATAAAAAGGGTTAAGTTTTAAAAATATGTATCAATTACCAGAGCTTAATTTGAAACAGATCGAGGGCCCGGATCCGGTGGGCGCCCCAAAGGCTCAAAAGAATAATAATATTTTTGCTGTCGTTCTTTTTATTGTCGGTTTGTTTGCCGGTTTGATCTTTGGTTATTATTTTTATAACGGCGCGATCGGCACTAATATTTTAAGCAAACTGTCGCAGCAGAATCAAACATCAACTGAGCAGTATGTGCCGCAGACCACACAGGAACAAAGAATAATTCAAGTGGTGAAAGATGCTTCTCCGGCGGTAGTCAGCATTATTATCAGCAAGCAAGTGCCTGTGTATCAATATCAGGCGCCCTCCAACCAGTTTGACCCATTCGGGCTGTTCGGTATTCCGCAGAGAACTCAAACCGGCACTCAGTTGCA
>Ga0265297_10009993_pt1 | contig 12061 bp, 9 predicted proteins | sample Munlanlwell13791_FD_192502 | JGI IMG/M metagenome (GOLD analysis project Ga0265297, IMG submission 192502) | Leachate microbial communities from a municipal landfill in Southern Ontario, Canada - Leachate well 137-91 | ecosystem: Engineered > Solid waste > Landfill > Unclassified | place...
AATTCGTTTCAATGCTTCCTCATCATTCGAATTACAAACCAACCGACAATAAGCAATTACATCTTTGATTTCTTTCCGTTGATAAAAGGATAAACCTCCGTAAATACGGTATGGAATACTTTGTTTTCGTAGAGCTTCCTCCATTACACGCGATTGCGAGTTGGTGCGGTATAAAACAGCAACGTCCTGAAAGCGATAGTCACTCTCGTACTTCAGATCGGTAATGTTATTTGCAACAACGAAACCTTCTTCGTAATCGGTGAAAACACTCAGTACCTTGATCGGTTTTCCCGTTTCCTTTTCTGAAAAAACAGTCTTTTTTATTTGAGCCGAATTCTTGTCAATTAAGCTGTTGGCAGCCTTGACAATGGTTTTGGTGGAACGGTAATTTTGTTCCAGTTTAAAGATCCGGGCATTTTTATAGGTGCTTTTAAATTGCAGGATATTATCGATATTGGCACCTCGAAAGGAATAAATACTTTGGGCATCGTCACCTACCACGCAGATTTTTTCGTGCTGTTCAGCCAGTTTTTTTACAATCAGGTATTGTGCAAAATTGGTATCCTGATACTCATCTACCAGAATATACCTGAAAATTTGTTGGTACTTTTGCAAAATAGCCGGATGGTTTCGAAAAAGGACATTGGTTTGCAGTAACAAATCATCAAAATCCATCGCGTCGGCTTGCTTACAACGGTTACAGTAAATTTTGTAAATGTCCTTCAACAGGGGAATGCGTGCACCGGTATCGGCTTTTATCAGATCGGTATTAGCCAGATAGGAATCGGGAGTAATCAGGTTATTTTTAGCATACGAAATCCGCGATTGAACAAAACCGTGTTTATAGACCTTATCATCCAGCTTCATTTCCTTTACGATACTTTTTATCAGACTTTTCGAGTCGGCAGAGTCGTAAATCGTGAAGTTTTTGCTAAACCCGATATGTTCCGCTTCCGAACGTAATATACGGGAGAATATGGCGTGAAAAGTGCCCATCCAAAGGTAACGGGCGGTATTTACCCCGACCATGGCGGCAATACGCTCTTTCATTTCGCGTGCGGCTTTGTTGGTAAAAGTAAGCGCCAAAATGGAGCCGGGTGCCATTCCTGTTTTAAGCAGATAGGCTATTTTGTAAGTCAACACACGCGTTTTCCCCGATCCTGCACCCGCAATAACCAGTGAGGCACCGTCGGTATATTTAACCGCATTTTGTTGACTTTCGTTTAAATCATTTAGAAATGGAAAATCCATGAATTATTTTGTGCTAATTAAAGAAATAACGTCAGAAGCCGATACCTCCAAGTAAAAAATCTTTTTCTGTTTGCAAAGTTAGCAAATTCATTCGTTCGTTGCTAAAATAGTTTTCAACAGCGTATAATTTGTCATAAAAGCTGTATTTTTGTATTCGATTCAATTATCAAACTAAAAAACATGCAAAAATTCAGTCAGTGGATATTAAAGATTAGCGGTTGGAAAGCCATCATAAAAGTGGAAGAACCTGCAAAAAGCGTTATTTGCATAGCACCACATACCAGCAATTGGGATTTTCTGATTGGTAAACTCTATTATTGGTCGGTGAATCGAAAATCATCATTCTTAATGAAAAAATCATGGTTCTTCTTTCCTTTGGGAAGTCTGCTTCGTTCCATGGGTGGGGTGCCCATAGACCGTTCCAAACGGACTTCAGTCACGGACCAAATGGCAGAAGAATTTAATAAGCGGGAGAATTTTCATTTGGCAATTACACCCGAAGGAACCCGCAGTTTGGTAAATAAATGGAAAATGGGTTTTTATTATATTGCCGTCAAAGCCGGTGTTCCGATTGAACTGGCCTATTTTGATTATGCAAAAAAAGAAATGGGGATCACAACCGTATTTTATCCGACAGGAGATGAAAATGCGGACCTGGAAAAAATACAGAATTTTTACCAGAATGTAACCGCCTGTCATCCGGAGCTATTTTATAATCCCGGCAAGCTGCTTAACAAATAAACTTTTCAAATACTTCTGATTATGCGCATTTCATTGATTCAGGACACAATTGTTTGGGCTGACAAAGCGGCTAATCTGAAAAAAACAGGTGAGCAACTGGCTTTATTGGCAGGGCAAACCGATCTGGTGGTGTTGCCCGAAATGTTTACAACCGGATTTTGTGTTGATGATCTTCATTTGGCGGAGACCATGGAAGGTAAAACCATGCAGACATTGCGCAAATGGGCTGTAAAATACAAACTGGCTATTACCGGAAGTTTCATTGCTTCGGAGAATAAAAGGACTTACAACCGTGCTTTTTTTGTCTTTCCTTCGGGTGAAATCGAAACGGCCGACAAACGTCACTTATTTAGTATGGGTGGAGAACATAAGCATTTTTCGGCCGGTGATCATCGATTATTGGTGAATTACAAGGGATTTAATATTTGTGTTTTGATCTGTTATGATATCCGTTTCCCGGTTTGGGCGCGAAATGTAACCAACGAATATGATTTATTGATTTATGTGGCTAATTTTCCACAAAACCGTATTTCTAACTGGGATATTTTATTAAAGGCCCGTGCCATAGAAAATCAGGCTTATGTATGCGGAGTAAACAGAACAGGTACCGATGGGTTGGGAATAGAGTATAACGGACATTCCGTATTGCTCGATTATAAGGGGGGTACATTGCTTGATTTCCCCGAAAATAAAACGGAAATGCAAACGGCTGAAATCATGTTTGAACCCATGGAACACAACCGGAAAAGGTTTCCCGTCTGGCTGGATGCCGATGAATTTGAGATAAAATAAGAATGGCTAAGAACAAAAATAATTTTCGTTCTTAGCCATTCTTATTTTGCATTCATTATTTTACTTATCGTTAAACACCTGATTCTTCACCATTTTCTCAACATCATATGGTGCAGGTTCCCCTCCAAGGTATTTATGGAACCAATCCAGATGGGCATCGTAATACAGTGGCATCGATTTCACCGTATTGGGCCAGTGTCCGTCGTTCTTCAGAATAATCAAACGGGATGGAATACCCAAAGTTTGTAATGTTGAGAAATACTGCAGGCTTTGTGTATACGAAACCCGGAAGTCAAGCTGTCCGGTAATAATCAAAGCCGGAGTGGCAAAATTACTTACATATTCCGATGGTGAAAATTTCTTATATAAATCGGAGTTCCAGGGTTGTCCTTTCAAGTCGAAATTCGGAAACCAAAGCTCCTCGGTGGCTCCCCACATGGAACGCAAATCGTAAAGTCCCATCATGGACGCCAGGCATTTGAAACGTTTCGTTTTAGCCTGAAACCAGTTCATCATATATCCACCATACGACCAACCCATGGCACCCATACGGGTCGAATCGACGTATGAAAGATTGGCAAGAGCATCGGTCACCTTCATCAAATCTTCGAAAGGTTTTCCTCCCCAGTCACCCGAAATTTCACGGGTATATGCCTGTCCGTATCCGGTAGAACCGTGAGGATTGGGAAATGCAAGCACATAACCCGCACCCGGATAAACCTGCCAGTCACCGCGGAATGAATTCATCCACTGACTCTGCGGACCACCATGTACATTCAAAACAAGCGGGTATTTTTTATTCGGATCAAAATTATGAGGTTTCACAATAAAGACTTCCACCTTCACTCCGTCGGCTCCGGCAACCCACATCGTATCAGCGGGACGAACATCAACCGTATTTTCAAATTCTTTGTTGAATGTGGTCAGTTCTGTTTCTTTTGTGTTGTCTGTTATTTTTTGACGGTACAAAGCTGTTGGTTTGCCAATCGTACTGGCAGAATAATACAGATAACCTTTGGAATCAAAATCAAAACTATAAATTGATTTTTCTCCGCTTACGGGCGTTATTTTAGAAGTATTGATATCAATACTGTAAACCGGTTGACGACCGATAACTTCAGCCGCGAAAAAGATTGATTTTGAATCGGCATTCCACTTGATATCATCAATCCAGTTATCGAATTTCTCCGTAATGATTTTTGATTCTCCGGTTTGTCTGTTATACAAAGCGATATTGAATTTGTCCGATTCGTATCCGGGAATAAGTTGTTTCCGGTAAGCAATGTATTTTCCATCGGGTGAATAAGTTGGAGAACCATCCCATGCTTCGTTGGTTTTGGTGATATTGACTGCCTCACCACCGCTAACAGGAACCAGAAAAAGATCGGCATTCGTCGTCGCTTCGGGATGTTGGGTATGATTGGAGACATAACAAAGTTCTTTGCTGTCGGGCGAAAAATTGAAACCAACCCCACCACCCAGCATAAATACCGGCGAAACAAAATTATCGGGCGTTAAATCCGAATAGCTTTTTGTAACCGTATTATACAGGAGAATGTGCGAATTCTTTCCGGCAGCATAATCAGTCCAGTGACGGTACAACAAATGATCGGCCACGTAAGCCTGAACCGGACCGTGTGTTGCCAGCGAATCGGCTTCGGCATTTTTCTTACTGTCTGCTCCGCATTCGGGATATACTTCCGACGAAAAGGCAATCAGTTTATTATCGGGTGAAAGTACCGGATCAGACACACCCATGGAAAAATCGGTTATTTTAGCGGTTTTGTTGTCATTGAAAGTATAAAGGTAAACCTGTGCCGAACCGCTTTCGGTCGAGACAAAATAGATACTCTTACTATCGTTGGTCCAAAGCGGATTGTAATTCCCTTTTCCGTTTTCTGTTATCTGTTTTTTGTTTTGTCCATCCGGATCCATGACGTAAATATCAGTCATTGATTTTCCTTTGGACAAATCGTAACTTGTAAGCGTAAATGCAATATGTTTGCCATCGGGAGAAACTACCGGTGCCCCCACGTTTTTGATCTTATATAAATCATCAATGCTAAAAGCCTTTTTCTCTGCAGAAACAGTTCCTGCCGACAAACAAATAAAGACGGACAATAAATAAATAATTTTTCTCATTATAATAATTTTATTAGCGTGAATTACTCAGGGTGAGTTTTAATAGAATCTGTAAGTTGACTAAAATCGGAATACTTATGCAAAAGTACGAATTTAACCTTAATAGAAATGGGGTTGGGGGAGTGAAAAGTAAAAATAATCTGTAAATTATCAGAACAAACTATTATTTATTTTAAGACAGACTATTTTATTTAGAAAGAACAATTTGCAAACCTCAGGAGTAAAACAGGATGACTTTATATCACTATCATCTTTTGTTCCATGATTAAATTTGATTTGGAAATCACGCAAAGATAGATTCCCTGTTTAAAATCAGGTCCTTTGACCCATTTTACCGTGTGGTTTCCGGGAGTTTGTTTATCATTGAAAATTGATTCGACTTTCTGACCGGCTAAATTGTAAATACTTATATTCACTATACCGTCAGCAACCAGATTATAACTAATTGTTGTCGAAAAACTGCAGGGATTGGGGAAAATACTGAAAGTTGAAGGGGTTAATCTGAGTTCATTCATTGCGGTAAAGGCAGATGTTTGATAGATCTGTGCGGTATCCATGTTACTGATTTGAATGTTGTCGAACCAGAACTTCTTATTAGTCAAAGCCATTTGTTCAGCTACAATTTCAAACCGATCGACAGCTTTCCAGTCGAAAGCACTTATGGGATTGTACCAGCTTCCATCCCACGAACCACCTTCAACAAAACGGGACAACGGAATATAAACTTTATGCCAGCGATTATCCCATTTTGCGGTCGTTTCATTCATGGTGAAATTCATTCGCCAAGGATGATCCATAGCACTTATTTTGGTATCGGTGAACCGGAGATCGAATGTTGTCCCCGGTGAATTTCCTCTGACAAGGAAACTTAATGCGTAATTCTGTGCTTTCAACGTCGATAAATCTTTATCGGGCGAAAAATTAAAACCGACCGTTCCATATTGTGTACAATTTGTCCATGAAAGGCAGAAATTTCCATTATTCGGTTTATCAGCAGCATAAAAATCAACCGTTCCTCCACTCGCGCTACTGGCTTCGGTCATTTTCTCCCCTACAAACTCGGAATAAATATTAAAACCGACCGAATCGGGTTTCATAACATAAACCTGTTGTGCAGGAGCAGTTAAGCCCAGCGCATTGACCATTGGGATATTCAGGTCGTAATTAAATTGCTCATTACTTCCTTTTTTAAATAATCCGAAGCCGCCCTGATAATCCCAAATTGTCCAGGCAATTCCTTTTTCTTCGAGGTATTTCCGCACTTCGTTATACCAGTTAACCCGATCGGCATCTTTGCTATTCAGATTATATACCCCGAATTCTCCACAATAAATATTGACGTTCCGACTTATTTTAAAAGCCACGGCAATATCAATAAGCGATTTGACTTTGGCAACCGTACCATCATTCTTATAATTATTTAATGCACTTCCAACCCATGTTCCGACCAAATCGGCAGGAACCGATGGCATCGTTGTTGCATTATAGGGGAAAGGGACATTTGCCAATGAAGCCATCGACGGGCTTGGCCAGGTGGCACCCTGATGTGTGAAAACGAACGGATCGTAAAAATGGAAAGTATAGAGCAGATTCGTGTCCGTGTAAACAGGAAGTGATGCCAGTTCGGTATAACTATTGTAGCCTGCACCACCCACCACAATGGTATGTTGGTTATCAATTGTCCGAATAGCTGTAATGGCGGTTTGTTGTATTTTTCCCCATGACTGTGTCGTAATTGATCCATTCGGTTCGTTCAGTATTTCGTAAAGTATATAGCCGGAACGGGCCTTGTAATGATCGGCCATTTGAGTCCAGACCTTAGAAAGTACCGTTTCCAGATTTGGATTCTTACTTGCAATATCATCCGATGAATGGTTATCGATGATTAAATACATCTGTAAACTTTCCGCCCAGTCCACAGCCTGATCCAAAAACGAAAAAAACAAAGGATCGATGGTATAATCGGGACTTCCGTTGGTCATATAAAACAGATTAATGGGCAACCGAATCGCATCACAACCTAAACTTTTGATATTTTCAAAGTCTTTTTTGCTGTATTTCGAGAACTGAATCTGGCGTGTATTCGAGGTCTGAAACCATCCGGTCAGATTCACTCCCCTGCTAAACGGGGCTTGTGCCCGGGTCAGCTCCGGTATTCCAATCAGAAAAACACAGACAAGAAGTAAAGTTGTTTTCTTCATTTTATTAATTATTAATTATTAATTATTAATTCTAACAGCATAAACCAACTCATCAACAAACTCACCGTTTTTGAATAATGCCTTTTCAAAACGGGCTTCGAGTGTAAAGCCGGCTTTCTCCAAAACCCGTTGCGAAGCTTTATTGGTGCCAAAGGGTCGCGCAAAGATACGTGTAATATCGAAGGTCTCGAATCCATACCGAACCATTTCTTTAACGGCTCCGGTCATAATGCCTTGTCCCCAGTAATCTTCGGACAGCCAATAACCCATTTCGGCATTCAAAGCATGTATATCCGTTTGTTGATAGATGCCTATCGAACCGACAGCTTCGCCGTTGACATCAATGGCAAAAATAGTGCTTGGGTTCTTACCGGTAGCCATATTCAGATAGGCTTCAGCAGAAAGGATGGTGTAGGGATGTGGAAATGCATCCGTCAGGTTATTGGCGATGTGAATATTGTTTGCATGTTTCATCAAACTGCCCAGATCGGCCCGGGTCCATTTACGTAGGATGAAGTTCATAGTATTTATTATTTCTATGATTTATTCTTTCTTGTGATACAAAGTAACAGATTTATTATGAATAAAACAGAATAATTTATTAAAATTCAAAGGTTATTGATTGATTCTTTTGAAAGAATTGCATTTGAAAGATGTTCAGGTAATAATGAAAACTTATTTTTTTAGCTCCTGAAATAATTCTTCCAGTTTCGGATGATTGGTGATGGTATAAGAACTTTGTCCGATCATTTTCCGAATTGTTTTTATACGGTCGGCAGTCATAGGGTGAGAACTGATAAAGGCCGGCACAACAATCGTTTCGTCGGTTTGCAAACGCGAGAACAAATCGGTCATACCCCTGGGATTGATGTGATTTTGAATCATAAGTGCGGTTCCCTGTTCATCGGCCTCCCGTTCGAATTGGCGCGAATAGGAAAGCGATTGCAGGTTGTGGACATTATCGCCAATCACGGCCATGATGCCATTTACATCGCTGAATACCGCCGATATAAAAATATACCCCGATAAATTGCGGCAAAGCATCTTCATGGAATGCCGGTTGTTGACATGGCTTACCTCGTGCCCGATAAGTCCTGCCAACTCATCGTAATTCTTCATTAAGTCAATCAGTCCGGAATAGACAATGATATCGCCGTTGGGCAAGGCAAAAGCATTCACCGTCCCCGAACTGACAACCATAAAATGTAGCGGTCGGGTGTTATTCAGTTGAAGTTGTTGTGCAAAGGCATTCAAGGCATCGGTTTTAGCTGTATCTATATCATTCTCCGAAACATATTGATTGAGGAAAGTATTGCCAAGGCTTGTATCGTAACTCCCGGGAATAAGCATCACTGCTTTTTCAGCCACCCATGGAATGACGAGCAGATACCCTCCCACGATGAGTCCCAGAATGAGAACTGCCATGCCAATATAAGCTTTCATCCCCAGATGCAGCAACTTATAATACCACCCGATCTGTCCGTTATTACGCAGACAGGCAATGAAACCGGCAATAAAATCAGCATCGCTCACCTGAATGAACGATGCTTTATTAGCTTCACGCCTGATCTCGAGCGAGTCGCCGGTATGTTCAAATGAAATTTCAGCAAGCCTCCATGTTGAAACAGGAATATCCGACGATTCGAAAATCAACCCGACAGCCTGTTCATCAAGAGTCAGTTCAATTTTTTGGGGCGTGGAAGAGATTCCATCAAAATAAATGCCTGTGGTTTTATGCATTAAAATATAAGATCAATATTCAAAAAGTCGCTCATATCCTCGCCGGTAGCATCATTGTAGTCTGCTTCGGTTTGATTGATGGTATCCAAATCAATATCGCCTTCCATTTCAATATTACTGAAAATAATGTTCATGGAACGCGTCACCACCCAGGCATATCCCAATCCGAGTGTAAATATCAGCAATAAATAATTTACTACAACCAACGAAAAGATATTGCCGGCCGTAAGTGTGGATTTGAAATTTATCTTCTTCCCGTTTTTGTATAAGGACATGTTATCTATATAATAGGCAAACAATTGTTTGTAAAACCAGAACGAATAGATACCAAGTGTTAGTATTGTCAGTACAAGTCCTTTCAATCCCAGTAAAAAATACTCCAGTCCTTTTCCATCATACCTGAACTCAATATCACCAAGGCGTATGTTACCGATAAGGTATTTTCTCAACTTCATTTCCATCCACGAGCCATAAATTCCGAGTGTAATGATGGTAAAAAAGAACCATTTAAAATAATTGATAAATAATTCGGTTCTGTCGCCGCGGTATCCAAAGCGAATGCCGCGCCACGAAGTGCGGGACATACGGTAACGGTACGAACCATGAATAATAACGGGTAAAATGGCCAGAAATGTAAAATAGAAGAATATTAAACCGGCATAAAGGAAGTCGAAGTAAATGGACAAAATAAGTACACCGTATATTACGCCGAAAATTACCAGCGCTTTAATGTAACCTTTAAACATTTCCTTCCCTGTACCGGTAAATGCAAAGCGGTCACCGTTCAATGTAGTCGCACCGTACATGAATTTCAGTTGTTTCGCTTTGGCCCAGGGGTAATAAAAACCTAGAGTAATAACTGTCAACAGCCAGTTGACGATAATAATTCCAAAAAATGTACCTCCTTTACCATCAAAACCCAGTTTAAAGTTTTTTGGTTCCGAAATTTCGTTCTCCATGATTTTTTTTTATTTAAATATGAATTTAATGCCGGATTCAAGTCGCTTCAGCAACTTCATTCCTGTTAATTTGGGGACAAATATACAATTTTTTCTATAATGTTTAACAAATATCTTATTTTTTACCAATATCTTTTCCAAAGTTCCAAACTTTGGAAAATTAATCAGACAAAAAAAGCCCCGCATATCTGAATATACGGGGTATCATTGAGTCAATTTATCTTCTTTTGAAAATACAATACGATGAATATAGCTGATTACATGTTGACAAAGGGATATAGATAATGCTATACCCTTTTCATACCGCGGATAAGATCTGTTTATTTAAATACTCAGGCCATCAATAAATAAGTAGAAATCATAATAAAACTTCCTATAGAAATAACGAAAAGAGAAGCCAGCTTTAGCATTCTGTTTTTCGCTGAATCCATAAATTGTAAATATAATTTCAAAGTAATGATTGATAATACACCAAATATTGTAATTAATATATATATCATTGATCAATATTTATATAAAGATTTATTTTAAAAAAAAACGACTTGAATAGTTGTATTCAGTATGTCATTAAAAACCAGATCGGTTTTTAATGATTTAATTTTGTTCTGGTAATGCGACCAATCTTATAACCTTTAAAACCATAAAAGAATGTAACTACAAAAGATACAACCAATATAGACAATCCAATGTTCACCGGACTGATTGCCGGTAAAACACCTACTAATAAAGGAAACATTCCTCCACCTACGATAGCCATAATAATATGTGCTGAAGCCCGCTTTGTCTTATAACCCATTTTTCGTATTCCCAATGAAAATATTACCGGAAACATTGTACTTATGGAGAGAGTCAACAAACATAATGCAATAAAAGAAATAATTCCAAGGTTTAACCAAATGATCATTGAGAATAATAAGGAAAAGACAGATGATAGTACCAGTAATATGTTCGGTTTAAATTTAATCAATATAAAACTACCTATAAATCGACCGACAGTATACATACCCATCCCTATAAAGATAAACAGAACAGTTGCAACGGACTTATATACAGTCTCATTTAATTCATTTGTCTTAGCAATTAGATGAACTATTTTCAATAAGAATTCATTTCCAATCACCGAATGATCTGACAGACTTTTAAATAAATCAAGCAAATACATTATATAAATACCAAAAACGGCGGTTTTTGCAGCCATATAAAAAAACATGGTAATAAATGCCGTAACAAAATAGCCTCTTTTGTAGATTGAAATACTTTTTTCTTCGGGATTATTCAAAGTAAGAGATCTCACCTTCTCTCCATTTATATTGGGTAAATCTGTAACTAATAACATAACAACGATTAACACTACAAGGATTCCTATTCCTACATAAGGAACAGTCATCGCTGTAAATTCATTTGTTTGTACAATTGACACTTTTTCCCGAACATCAAATAGTATGCTGGCACCAACAAAAGGGCCAAACAACCAACCAAGTGAAGTGAATGATTGTCCTAACGTTATACGGAATGTAGCGTATTTGGGTTTTCCAACCAGAGTAGTATAAGGGTTTACAACAGTTTCCAATGCGGCCATTCCCATTGATATTGCAAATAAAGAAAATAGAAATAACGGGAAGGAATGAAATTGGGAAGTAGGAATAAACATAAATGTACCCGTTGCAAAAACGAGTAATCCGAAAATAAATCCCTTTTTATAACTATAACGTTCTGCAAAAAGACTTGCAGGTATCGGCATGAGTAGATATCCGGCGTAATAGGTCAACAACATTAAAATATGCTTTGTAGAATCTAAAGCAATGAGTTCCCCTAAATGCTTATTCAATACATCAAACAAACCCAGCATAAAACCCCATAAGAAAAAAAGAACAAGTAATAACGCAAATACTTTAAAAAAGGGAACCCCGATTTTTTCTTCAAAATACGAAATGATTCTAGTCATTATTAATCAGATTTAAAGTTTTATTTAAATTAGCCGGATTCAAGTCGCTTCAGCAACTTCATTCCTGTTATTTCGGGGACAAATATACAATTTTTTTTGTACTGTTAAACAAATATTTTGCTTTTTACCAACATCTTTTCCAAAGTTCTAAACTTTTGAAAAAATTGCAAAAAAAAGCCCCGCATAATTGAATATGCGGGGCTTTTAAAAAACGGCGGCTATCTACTCTCCCACCTTGCGGCAGTACCATCGACGTGGACAGGCTTAACTTCTCTGTTCGGAATGGGAAG
>Ga0265297_10009994_pt1 | contig 12060 bp, 22 predicted proteins | sample Munlanlwell13791_FD_192502 | JGI IMG/M metagenome (GOLD analysis project Ga0265297, IMG submission 192502) | Leachate microbial communities from a municipal landfill in Southern Ontario, Canada - Leachate well 137-91 | ecosystem: Engineered > Solid waste > Landfill > Unclassified | place...
CTCGTGCAGACAGGCGACTTCGTGAAGGCCGGAGATCCGCTGACGGAAGGCCCGCTCGACCCGAAGGATCTTCTGCGCGTGTCCGGTCCTGAACGCTTGCAGCGTTACATGCTGGACGAAGTCCAGAACGTCTATCGCAGCCAGAACGTGAGAAACGACGACAAGCACATCGAGATCATCATCCGGTCTATGTTCAACAAGGTCGTCGTCACCGATCCGGGCGATACCGAACTGCTTCCAAACCAGGAAGTTCCTCGCTCCAGAATCGCTCAGATCAACGCCAAGGCTGCCTCGGAGAGCCGCCATACCGCTTCATTCCAGCCTACTTTGAAGGGCATTATGAAGCAGGGCGTTCAAGCCGAGTCGTTCATAAGCGCGGCATCGTTCCAGGAAACCAGCAAAGTCCTTACTGACGCGGCCGTTGCGGCCAAGTTCGACAACCTGCGCGGCCTCAAGGAAAACGTCATCGTCGGTCATATCATCCCTGCTGGCACGGGTTTCGAGAAGTTCTACAACGCGAAAGTCTTGTACGCCGGAGAGCCCGTAGACAGCTTGCCTGCAGAAGGCGGCGATGACCTTTTTGACGGCCCCGCACTGTGAGTTTTTCCTTGCAACCAGGGAAAAGACACTATAATTCTTCGCTCGCTTTGTGCTATTCGGAGGAAGCATGCCCACAATGAACCAGTTGATCCGCAAGCCGAGGAGGCACCAGAAGTCCCGGACAAAGGCTCCGGTACTCGATCAGTGCCCCCAAAAGCGCGGAGTTTGCCTCGCTGTGAAGACAATGACGCCCAAGAAGCCCAACTCGGCCCTCCGCAAGATCGCCAGAGTCAGGCTTTCGAACAACAAGGAAGTCACAGTCTATATCCCAGGCGAAGGTCACAACTTGCAGGAGCACTCGATCGTCCTCATCAGAGGCGGCCGTGTTCGCGATCTGCCAGGCGTTAAGTACCACATCATCCGCGGTACTTTGGACACTCAGGGCGTTGAAGCCCGTCGTCAGAGCCGGTCCAAGTACGGCGCCAAGAGACCGAAATAGCGGAGTAAACGATGAACAAGGTAAAACAACTTCGCTTTTCCATAAAGCCTGATCCCAAGTACGGAAACGCTCTTGCGGCCAAGTTTATCAACTCGATCATGTGGCAGGGCAAGAAGTCGATCGCCGAGACCATTCTCTACGACGCAATTGACATCATCGGCAAGCAGGTGAAGGACGAGGATCCCCTGAAGGTCTTCGAGGAAGCCATCAAGAACATCATGCCGGTCGTCGAAGTCAAGAGCAAGCGTATCGGCGGCGCTACCTATCAAGTTCCCGTGCAGGTAAATCCACGCCGTCGTCAGTCTCTGGCTTTCCGTTGGATTCTCCTGGCTGCCCGCTCGAAAAAGGGCAAGCCCATGGCTCAGAGACTCGCCCACGAGTTGATGGATGCCTACCACAAGGAAGGCGCTGCTTGGACCACGCGCGAAAACACCCACAAGATGGCTGAGGCCAATAAGGCTTTCGCGCACTTCGGCTAGGCATCGGGGCTTTCATGGAGCCTGAGTCCGGCGTCGAGATCTCCGACATACGCAACATCGGGATTGTAGCGCATATAGATGCCGGAAAGACCACTACTACCGAGCGCATCCTTTTCTACACGGGCGTTGAGCACAGGATGGGTTCGGTTGACGAAGGTACGACGGTAACCGACTACCTTGAGGAAGAAAGAAAACGCGGCATAACGATCACTTCCGCCGCGATTTCCACCTTCTGGCGGGGCAAGATGATAAACATCATCGACACCCCGGGACATGTGGATTTTACCGCTGAGGTCGAGAGATCTCTCAGGGTTCTCGACGGGGCGGTTGTTATCTTTGACTCGGTTGAGGGCGTTGAAGCGCAGTCCGAGACCGTTTGGCGCCAGGCTGACAAGTACAAGGTGCCCCGGATTGCGTACGCCTCGGTGTGGTTCCTCTGCCGATCCAGATGCCAATGGGCATCGAATCGTCCTTCGTGGGAATGATTGATGTGATTGGCCGCCGCGCCTTCTTCTTCGATGAAGATGAACTGGGCGCGAAAGTTTCCTCCCGGGAAGTGCCTGAGGAATTCCGGGACGAAGTCGAAATTAGACGGGCCGAACTTGTCGAGAAAGTCGCCGAGTTCGACGAAGTGATCCTTGAAAAGTACATAGACGGAACGGAACCGTCCGAAGAGGAACTGATTCAGGCAACAAGGCGCGTCACCCTTGCGTTTCAAGCGGTCCCCGTGCTATGCGGGAGTTCGCTCAGAAACAAGGGTGTGCAGCCCCTGCTCGACAAGATTGTCGAGTTGCTGCCATCGCCACTTGACGTCCCTCCGGTCAAGGGAGTTGATCCCAAGACAGGCAGGGAGGAGACCCGCGAAACCGATCCCTCGGAACCAACGGCCGCTCTTGCCTTCAAGATTATCGCCCTTCCAACCGGCGACTTGACATTCCTGAGGGTTTACAGCGGTTCGGTGAAGCCAGGCGCAAGGCTCTTCAACCCGAGACTCACCAAATTCGAGCGAATCTCCCAAGTCTACAGAATGGCCGCTGATCAGCGCAAGGCAATGGCCGAGTGCAGATCGGGCGACATCTGCGCGGTGACAGGCCTGAAATTGACCTCCACGGGCGATACACTGTGCAACGAAGCCAGAAAAATCCTGCTTGAGAAGATGGCTTTCCCGGAAACTCTCGTCTCCGTGGCGATTGAGCCCGAGACGAACGCTGAAAGGGAACGCCTTGAGGTGTCTCTTGGCACCATCTCTCGCGAGGATCCGACCTTCAAGTACGGCTACGACAACGAGACGGGCCAACTGCTGATCTCCGGAATGGGCGAACTCCACTTGGAAATTATCACCCATCGGCTGATTGGCGAATATAAGGTCCGACTTCGTTCCGGCGAGCCCCGCGTTTCATACCGTGAGACGGTGACGGAGGCTGCCCAGAACGAAGGCGTTTTCGAGAGCATTGTCGGCGGAAAGCCGATGTACGGAAAGGTTCTGCTGATGGTCGAGCCAAATCCCGGAGTGCTTGCTCCGACCTTCGATTTCCGCTTCTCTGATCCCCGGCTGACTGAGGATTTGAGGAAAGCGATCACCGAAGGCGCTTTGGGCGCGGCCGCTTCAGGAGTTCTGGCCTCCTATCCGAGCATCTACTTGAAGGTGCATTTGGTGGGAGCTGAGTTCCGGGAAACCGAGACTACGCCAGCGGCGTTTGCTGCTGCTGCTTCGGCGGCCTACAAGAACACGTTCGAGGCGGCTCATCCCGCCCTTCTGGAGCCGCTGATGTCCTTCGAGGTCTCGACGCCTGAGGATTACCTCGGGGCAGTGATCAACGACTTTGGCCGCAGGCGTGCAACGATAAGCCATGTCGGCTCTCGGGGCACAAATACGCAGGTCGTCAAGGGAACCGTTCCGCTGTCTGAAATGTTTGGTTACGCGACCGCTGTCAGGTCTCTGTCCCAGGGCAGGGCGGTCTATACGCTTGAGCCCTCAACGTACCAGCGAGTACCTGAGGAAGTCGCGAAGAAGATATTGCTGGTCTGACCAGCTCTCCCGGCCGCCGGACAAGGCGCACCTATCGGCGGCCAAAAGCATCTCCCGGATGAGCGCGCATCTCGCCGGGAAAAAGCTCGAAAGAGCTTGACCGTTTCCAAACGGTGACTACAATTCGCGCCCTTGTTTTGCCGCTTTGAGAGAAGCGGGTGTTGTCTTTGTGTCCTTCTCGTCTGGAGTGACTATGTCATCCAATATTCGGATTCGTCTGGAGTCCTTTGACCACGAGGCCCTTGACCGGGCCGCGCGCGATATCGTTGAAAACGCCAAGCGCACCGGTGCCCGCGTCGCCGGCCCTGTGCCGCTGCCAACTAAGCTTGAGCGTTTTACGGTGCTTCGCAGCCCGCACGTGGACAAGAAGTCTCGCGAGACGTTCGAGATCCGCACCCACAAGAGGTTGATTGTGATCTCCGAACATACTCCGAATACCGTTCCCTCGATCGATAAAGTGGAGATCCCCGCTGGCGTCAACATCTCCATAAAGATGTAGCCGTTCGAAATCCGTGTGAGGTTGCTATGGTTGACATGATGTTGGGCAAAAAAATCGGGATGACTTCGCTGTTCAGCGAAGACGGCAAGTTCGTACCCATCACGGTTATTGAGTTGGGTCCTTGCGTGGTCACCCAGATCAAGACCAAGTCCAAGGACGGCTACGACGCCGTGCAAATGGGATACGGCGATAAGCGCGAGAAGCGCACCAAGAAGCCGGTCCTCGGACACTTCAATAAGGCAGGCGTGACCCCCAAGCGTTGGCTTCGCGAAGTTCACGTCCAGAAGCCCGAAGATTTTCAGATCGGCCAGGAGATTTCCGTTGCGGAGTTCAGCGAAGCAAAGAATGTCGACGTCATCGGCACGATGAAAGGTCGCGGTTTCGCTGGCGCTATGAAGCGCTACGGGTTCAAGGGCGGACGCGACAGCCACGGCTTTACATGGCACCGTGCCCTGGGCTCTATCGGCTCCAACACAGATCCTGGTCACACACTTCGCGGAAAGAGAATGCACGGCCATATGGGTAACGTCCGCCGCACCGCCAAGAACATCAAGGTCTTCAAGGTTGATACCGAGCGGAACCTGATTCTTGTTGTCGGTCAAGTGCCGGGCGCCAATCAGGGCTTTGTGATGGTTCGCAAGGTCCAGGGCAAGCAGAGCACTTCGGAGTAGATATGGATATCCAAATATACGACTTTGAAGGCAAATCAGCCGGCACCGTGCCTTTTGACACGGCTGCTCTCGGCGACAAGATTTTGCCGCGTCTGATGCATCAGGCTATCGTGATGTACGAGGCGAACAAGCGCGTGGGCACTGCAAAGGTGAAAACCCGCTCGGAAGTGCTTTTTACTAAGCGCAAACCGTGGAAGCAGAAACACACTGGTCGCGCCCGCGCTGGCCGCTTCAGCTCTCCCCTGTGGGTAGGCGGCGGTCGTGTGTTCGGTCCCAAACCGCATGATTTCTCTCGCGGTATGCCCAAGAAGGCCAGAAGGTTGGCTCTCCGCAGCGCTCTGTTGTCCAAGTTCCAGGACAGCGAGGTCTTTGCGTTGACCGCCTTCGACATCTCCGAGCCCCGCACCAAGCTTGTCGCTGGCTTCCTCAGAAACTCCGGCATCCCTGGCCCCAGCATTCTTTTCGTCACCAAGGATGTCGACCCCAACGTCGTGAAGTCAGTTCGTAACATCTCCAAGGTCAGCATTATGCCTGTCGCCGATCTGAACTGTTACGATGTGCTCAGGCACAAGACGATTATCTTCACGGCTGACGCCCTGGCCCAGCTCGGGCAGGAGGCAAGCAAATGAGCCCCCTTCAACTCGATACCTATGAAGTCCTGAAGAGACCCATGGTGAGCGAGCGCTCGATGGAGCTCGTGAATACACTCAACGTTTACGTTTTCAAGGTTCACCCCGAAGCGACCAAAGAACAGATCAAGAAGGCCGTCGAAGTGGTCTTCAGTGTCAAGGTCTTGGCGGTCAATACAACGAACCGCAAGGGGAAACCGCGACGGATCCGCTTCCGCGAGGGCAAGAGGTCCAACTGGAAGAAGGCGTACGTCAAGCTGGCTAAGGACTCCAAGATAGACCTGATCTAAGGGATCGGAGCAAAGCGAAAATGGTACGCGTATACAAACCCACAAGTCCCGGCAGAAGGTTCGCTTCGGTCGCCGATTACTCGGACCTGACCAAAAAGCGTCCTGAGAAGTCGCTGACCATCAAGTTGCCGCATTGCGACGGCCGCAACAACTACGGCCATTTCACTTCAAAACGCAAGAGCGGCGGCAACAGGAAGCTCTACCGGATCATCGACTTCAAGCGTGACAAGCATGACGTGCCGGCCAGGGTCGCGGCTCTCGAGTACGACCCTTACCGCTCGGCCCGCATCGCCCTTCTTCACTACAAGGACGGCGAGAAGCGCTACATCATCGCACCCGAAGGCCTCAAGGTCGGGCAGATGATCGTCAGTGGACTGTCGGTGGAACCCGAAATCGGCAACGCAATGCCTCTTCGCGCGATACCGGTTGGTCAGCGCATTCACAATGTCGAGCTTACACCTGGCCGCGGTGGTCAGATGGTCAAGTCCGCTGGCTCATCCGCCAGGCTCGTCGCCAAGGATGGCGACTATGGCATGGTCGAGCTTCCGAGCGGCGAAATGCGCAAGGTTCACCTTTCCTGCTATGCCACCATTGGCGAAGTCGGCAATGCCGACCACTCCAATGTCCGCATCGGCAAAGCTGGCCGCAGCCGCTGGATGAATCGTAAGCCCACCAGCCGCGGCGTCGCGAAGTTCCCTGCCGCGCACCCGATGGGCGGCGGCGAAGGTCGCACCAAGGGCGGCCGTCATCCTTGCAGCAGAACCGGTGTACTATCCAAGGGCGGCAAGACTCGTTCTCCTCGCAAGCCTTCCGGCAGTTTCATCGTGCGCCATCGCACAAAGTAATCAGGAGCTGTTATGGGTCGCTCGGTTAAGAAAGGTCCGTACGTTTATCTCAAGCTGTACCGCAAGGTAATGGCTCTTGAGCAGCAGGGAAAGAAAGAGCCCCTCAAGACTTGGGCTCGCGCCTGCACCATCACCCCGGAGTTTATCGGCCATACCTTCATGGTCCATAACGGCAGGAAGTTCATGAAGGTGTTCGTAACCGAAGATATGGTCGGTCATCGCCTTGGCGAGTTCTCGCCGACCAGAACCTTCCACGGACACTCTTAAGTCACAGGCGGTGAATGAGATGGAACAGAAGAAATTTTCAGCTCACTTGAAGTTTATCCGCATAGCCCCGCAGAAGGTGAGGCTTGTGGTCAACTTGGTTCGCGGGATGAACTGCAACGAGGCGCTCGCAGTGTTGGAATACACTCCCAAGCGCGGCGCGTACTTCATCTCCCGGCTCCTCAAGTCCGCACTCGCCAATGTCAACCATCACAACATGGAACACAACGCGGACTACGACGTGGAGTCGATGATCATCAGCGAAATACAAGTCAATGATGGTCCCCGGTTTAAACGCTGGCGCGCAGGCCCCATGGGAAGAGGAATGCCGATCCTGCACCGGATGTGCCATATCTCCCTGTCGGTTTCGCTGCCGAAGTCGGCTGAGGAAGAGATTGAGCCGGTTCCCACGGCATCAGTCGAGCCCGTTTCCGTGCCTGCGGTCGAGACCAAGTCCGAAAAAAAGGCCGAGAACTAACGCAGTCCGCGTAGGAGGATAGCTTGGGTCAGAAGACGCATCCGGTAGGTTTCAGAGTTGGCGTTACTAAGGACTGGCTGAGCCGCTGGTTTACCCACAAGAAAACCTTGTTTGGCAAACTGCTTGTCGAAGACCAGAAGATCAGGCTCTTTATCAAGAAGAAATTCGCCTTTGCAGGCATTTCGCATATCGTCATCGAGCGCAAGTCGCCGGAAGACGCCGCGAAAGTCATCGTCTACGCCGCGAGGCCTGGAGTGATTATCGGCAAGAAGGGCGCCAACATCGAGGCTCTTCGTACGGAAGTCAAGGCTTTGATCGGCCGCGCCATCAATGTGGACGCTGTCGAGGTGACCAGCCCGGACACGAATGCACAGTTGCTCGCCGAGAATGTCGCCGACCAGCTTGCGCGTCGCGTCAGCTTCCGCCGTGCGATGAAGAGAGTCATCGAGACCGCGATGAACTCCGGCGCCGAAGGAATCAAGATTCAGTGCTCCGGACGTCTTGGCGGTGCCGAAATGTCGAGATGCGAGCACTACACCGTTGGACGGCTGCCCTGTAACACGATTGATGCTGACATCGACTATGGCTTCACTGAGGCCGCTACTGCGTACGGCAACATCGGTGTCAAGGTGTGGGTAAATCGCGGTATCAAGACGGGCATGTCCCGGACCGAAGGCTCCAAGGAGTAAATCATGGTTTTACAGCCCAGTAGAACGAAGTATCGCAAGTCCCACAAGGGCAGGATCCGCGGAAACGCTACCCGCTGCAACGAAGTAGAATTCGGCGAGTGGGGCATTCAGGCACTTGAGCGTGGGTTCATCACCGGTCGCCAGATCGAGGCCGCGCGCGTCGCGATGTCCCGTGTGGTTGGTGGTGTGGGCCAGTTCTGGCTGAGAATATTCCCGCACAAGCCCATCACCAAGAAGCCGAACGAGAGCCGCTTGGGTAAGGGTAAGGGCGATGTTGACCACTATTCGGCCGTCATTAAGCCCGGCACAGTGATCTTCGAGCTTTCGGCGGTATCCGAGAACCTCGCCAAGCTCGCCTTCAATCGTCAGGCTCACAAGCTGCCGCTCAAGGTTCGCTTGATCCGCAGGAGGCGCGTATGAACCGCCATCTTCGTGAAATCCACGAGCTGGATTCCGAGTCTCTCAAGAAGCAGGTTAATGACCTCCGCAAGGATCTTTTCATGCTTCGCTACAAAGCAGTGACCGATCAGCTCGAGCGGAACACCGACTTCCGCAATACCAGAAGGAAAATCGCACGCATTCTTACAGTCCTTCGCGAGCGCGAGTTGGGCGTCAGAGGTGGAAAATGAGCGAACGCGGCAAACGCAAATCAGTCACCGGCATTGTGGTCAGCGACAAGATGGAAAAGACCATCACAGTGCGCGTCGAGCGCCTGGTTCAGCACCCGAAGTACAGGAAGTACTTGCGTCACTGGACCGAGTTCAAGGCTCACGATGAGAACAGAACCGCCAAGTCCGGTGATATCGTTGAGATCACTGAGACCCGCCCGCTGAGCAAAACCAAGCGTTGGCGCTTAGTACGTGTGGTTACGAAGAAAGAAACCGTTTAGCAACTCTCGGAGTTTTTTATGATACAGATGCAGACTGTTCTTGATGTCGCAGACAACTCCGGGGCGAAGATCGTCCGGACCATTAAGGTCCTCGGTCACTCTCGTATGAGATACGCCCACGTCGGAGACATCGTCGTAGTCAGCGCCCGCAAGGTGCTGCCCAACGGGGCCATTAAGCAGGGCGAAATCCTTAAGGCCGTGATCGTTCGCACGCGCTTCCCGATCAAGAGGGACGATGGCTCGATCCTGCGTTTCGACGATAGCGCCGTCGTGATCATTGACGATACCGGCAACCCCAGGGGCACGCGCATTTTCGGCGCCGTCGCCCGTGAACTTCGCGCGAAGAACTTCACCAAGATCCTCTCCCTGGCCGCCGAAGTTGTATAAGGGAGCGTACTATGCTTAGAAAAGACAAGACTCGTATCAAGACGTCCCTTCGCAAGGGTGACCTCGTTCAAGTAGTCAGCGGCGCCGAAAGTGGCGTCAAAGACCCCAAGGGCAAAGCCGCTTCCGACGTCGGCAAGCGCGGCCGCATCAGGGAGATCAACTACTTGACCGGACGCATTATTGTTGAAGGCATCAACATGCACAAGAAGGCCGTTCGGCCCAATCCGCAGAAGAACCAGCAGGGCGGCATCATCACCGTTGAAGGCTCGATTCACATCTCCAACGTCATGCTTGTCTGTCCGAAGGACGAGCGGCCGGTTCGGATTGGTGTGAAGGCCCTCAAGTCAGGCAAGAAGATCCGTACCTGCAGGATTTGCGGCGGCAACATCGGCGAGGAGTACTAACATGGCTCGGCTTCACGACTTATACAATGATGAGATCCGCGCCCGGCTCTTCAAGAAGCTTGGTTGCGACAACATCAACCAGGTCCCCCGGTTGCGCAAGATTACGCTCAACGTCGGGACTGGCTACAAGGGCGTTCAGGAAAAGAAGATCGTGGATGAGGCTGTCCGGACCCTCAAGACCATCTCGGGTCAGGCTCCTGTCGTCACGAAGGCCCGTATCGCCGTGTCCAACTTCCGTATCAGGGAAGGCTGGAATGTCGGCGTGAAGGTTACCCTTCGCGGCAACATGATGTACGAATTCCTCGACCGGCTTATCTCCCTGAGCATTCCCCGTATCAAGGACTTTCGCGGGTTGAATCCGCGTTCGTTCGACGGGCACGGCAACTACGCCCTTGGTGTTGACGAGCAGACGATATTCCCGGAAGTCAACATCGACAAGGTCGAGAACGTCCACGGAATGGACATCATTTTCAGCATCGAGAGCATGAGCGACAGATATTCCTATGCCCTTCTGCGCGAGTTCGGCATGCCGTTCCGCCGTGAAGGCGACACCGTCCACGGTTACAACTCGGAAAACTAAGTCCGATCTGGAGAGAATATGGCAAAGAAGTGTTGGAGACTCAAACAGCAGATGGAGCCCAAATTTTCCGCTCGCCGCTACAACCGTTGCGGTCTTTGCGGGCGTGCTCGGGCCTACTATCGCAAGTTCAACGTTTGCCGCTGCTGTCTGCGCAAGCTTGCGCTCGAAGGTAAGATTCCCGGCATGCAGAAGGCAAGCTGGTAGTCCTTAGGAGATATTATGAGCTTAAACGACCCAATCGCTGACATGTTTACCCGCATCCGCAACGCCAACCGAATCGGCGAGAAGTCGGTAGCTATGCCTTCTTCCACGATTAAAGTTGCCATCGCTGACGCTATCAAGCGGGAAGGCTACATCGAGGACTTCAAGGTTGAGGAATCTCAGCCTGCCGCCATCCTCAAAATATGGCTGAAGTACGGCCCCCGGCGCGAAAAAGTGATGCAGAATATCCAACGCGTCAGCAAGTGCGGCTGCCGGTGGTACGCCGGCGTTGAGGAACTCGATCCCGTTATGAACGGCCTCGGTGTCTCAATTCTTTCCACTAACAAGGGCATCCTCAGTGACCGCGAGGCCCGCAAGTTGGGCGTGGGCGGTGAGGTTATCTGTCGAATCTGGTGAGGACACCATGTCACGTATCGGAAAAAAACCAATCCCGGTCCCGAAAAACGTCGAAGTGAAAGTCACTGGCAACCATGTTGCCGTGAAAGGTCCAAAGGGCAAACTCGAGGACAACTTCAATACCTTTGTGACCATCAAGTTCGAGAAGGAGCATGACCATATCGTAGTGGCTCCTATCGAGGACAATGCTCAGGGCAGTGCGATGCAGGGCCTCTGGCGCGCACTTGTCAACAATATGATCATCGGCGTCACCGAGGGTTACTCGAAGTCGCTCGAGATCGTTGGCACGGGCTACAGAGCTGAGGTGAAGGGCAAGAAGGTAATTATCAACATCGGCTTCACTCACCCTGTTGAGTTCACTATGCCCGATGGCATCACCGTTGCCACACCCACGCCCCTGGAAATTGTTCTCACATCCTGCGACAAGCACGCGCTTGGTCAGCTTGCCGCGAACATCCGTGCGGTACGTCCGCCCGAGCCCTACAAGGGCAAGGGAATTCGTTACAAAGGCGAGTACGTCCGTCGTCTCGTCGGTAAGAGTTTCGGCAGCACTGCTGCAAAGTAGTGGAGTTAATATGAGACAAACACTTCGTAAGAGACACAACCGTCAGCGCAGACACCTGCATGTTCGCAAGCGAATCGCCGGAACTTCCGAGCGTCCCCGCTTGAGTGTCTTCCGCAGCCTGAATAACATCTACTGCCAGATGATCGACGACACGACCGGTCGCACACTCATTGCAGCGTCCACTCAGTCGAAGGAACTACGCGACAAGAAGCCTGCGAAGGGCAAAGCACCGTTCGCTGCTCTCGTCGGGAAGCTCGTCGCTGAGAAGTCCCTTGCAATGGGAATCAAGACTGCCGTGTTCGATCGCGGACCTTACAAGTTCCACGGCCGTGTGAAGGCGCTTGCCGATGCCGCTCGTGAAGCAGGTTTGACTATCTGATTGAGGAGACCCGAAGTTGATGAAGCCGAATTTCCCTCAGAGTAACGAAGGTCCCGAGAGCTTCGAAACCGTAGTAACGATCAAGCGTACCGCCGCCGTTGTAAAGGGCGGCCGGCGCTTTTCGTTTAGTGCCCTGGTTGTTGTCGGAGACGGCAGCGGCAGCGTGGGTATGGGCTATGGCAAGTCCCGCGAAGTCGCTGACGCCATCCGAAAGGGCGGCGTTGAGGCCCGCAAGAGCATGGTCCGGATCTCCATGCGCGGCGACACTATCCCCCACTCGATAAGCGCTCGTTTCTGCGCTTCTACCGTCCGGCTTATGCCTGCCG
>Ga0265297_10009995_pt1 | contig 12060 bp, 14 predicted proteins | sample Munlanlwell13791_FD_192502 | JGI IMG/M metagenome (GOLD analysis project Ga0265297, IMG submission 192502) | Leachate microbial communities from a municipal landfill in Southern Ontario, Canada - Leachate well 137-91 | ecosystem: Engineered > Solid waste > Landfill > Unclassified | place...
AGATAAAGAAAATAAGAGAAATGTACCAACTAAAAAGATGAATATTTTTTTTGTCATTTGTCACCTATCTATATTTAAGATTTCCTCCTTTTTAATTTTTTCTTTAAACGTGATCTCGCCACAAAAAATAATGAAAAAATAACGATGAGAGATACGAAAGTTATTAACACTGCAATAATAGGTACTCCTGCAATAGAGTAAGATAAGTTATAAACTCTTGGTACAAGAGATATTCTTTTAACTTCAATGTTTTGGGGGTCTGCATCTGAAACTACAGAAATTTCCCCCTGAAATATTTTATCAAAAAAATCAGAATCTTCAATTACAAAAATAATCTTAAAAGAATTATCAGATAAAATTTCACAAGTAAGGTTTTCTCCAGAAATAACTAAACATTCTCTTATCTTTTTATTAACTGTAAAAGTATATTCAATTTTTGGATTTTCTTCAAATTGAAAAATTATGAAGGGTCTATCTAATCTTGGAGGGTTAACAAGCATCTCATTAGTTATCCCTAAAACAGAGGTGAATAAATCATAAGTTTTTACTATGTCTAAAGTTTGATAAGTCTGTTCAAGTTCTCCTTCATTAAATTTCTCATAAAATAAAATCATGTCATTTAACGTTGGAGCAAATCCCTCTGAAATTAGATTCCCAAGAATAGATTCCATATCTGATTTTTTAAGAGAACATTCTCCAGAAAAATCTTGAACTGCTAATGTTTGCTCTGTTTTTTTAATTGAACAATAAGTGTTAATTCTTGCATAAAAAACTGCCCTTTCTAATTCTGAATATAAAACAGTGCTATCAATTTGTTTAAGTGCAATAGTTGGTATTTTTTCAACCTCTATCTCAGATCCACCTCCCCCTCCCGAAGAAAGTTGTGATACTGTAAAACTTTCTGTTGTTGAATTTTCATTTCCTGCTAAATCAACAGCAAATATAGTAAGATTATAAGTTCCGTAATCTGTTACTGTTGCAGAAACATTTGTTCCACATGAAAAAGAAACATTATTATTCAACCCATCTATATTTCCGTCTGAATCAAATATGGAATATTTACAACTATCTAAATTTGTGTCATTTGCAGTATTATTAAAAGAAATTGTTTGAGATCCTGCTGTTGTTTTTATTGGTAAATCTATTGAGATAGTTGGAAAGATTGTATCTGTAGTAAAAGTATAATTTCCATACTGAGAATATGCAGAACTTCCTGTGAGAGATGTGTTACACCAAACAGTATAGGAATAACTTGTTTCTGAAAGATTTAGTTTAAAAGTATTAATTACGCCTTTTGTAATACTATTATCTGTTTGATTTTTAGCCCAGACTCCTGTAGAATTACTATATAAAATACAAGTGTCTATATCTTGGGTTGAATGTTCAGGAGTATAATTAAATTCTACATTAGTTTTATAATTTAAATAAGAATTATCTGAAGGATAATTTAATGAGATTACAGGACTATTTATATCCACATTTATTGTATAATTATTATCTGCAGAAGTAGAACGAGAATTATTATTTGTTGCTTCACAATTCCAGTAAAATGTATCTGTGGAATTAAATGTCATTTGATAAGTTGTTGAATTTGAGATACCTGTAAGATTTTTTGTTATTGATAAGTTTAAATCGCCTGTTGAATTCCAAAAATTAAAAGTTATATTTGATAATTGAATCTCATCTGTTGCTGAACAAGTAAAATTTTTTACTGATGGAGAAAAGGAATTATTCTCTGGAGATTCTAATGTTACAAATGGTGCAGGGATGTATTCTATATCTATCATTGAATATTCTAATACTCCCGTTGTATCTGAATGGAAAATAAATGGGATAGTACAATTATTTCCTGATAAAAAACATCCCTCACAATCACACGCTCCTGAATTGAGGGCATTATTTAACACAGAAGAAAAATTTAAAGTTTTATCTGGCGAATAAGTTGAATTAAACTCCCCTGTGTGATTCCAGATCTTTGTGTTGTTAATTGAGATATATGGGGAAACGAGGGGGGTATCCCACCATAATGATTCACTTGCAATACCACAATTATCACTTCCATACCATCCCTGTGTTCCTATTCCTGAATTAAAAGATGCATAAGTCGTCCAATCACCATCTATAAGTTCGGTTACTGTTTGATTATGAGGAAGACCATACTGGTTATTTATATGACATCCAATATGACTAAAACCTGTTCTTGAATCCAATTCAATCCAACTTGACGAGTCATAACATCCAACAGAGTAAGATCCCGTCCAATTCCAAAAACCATCATAACGAACTGTAACTTTATAATAAAATCTGAACTGAATAGGGTTTAAATTAAAACACCCATTAGGCACAGAAATATTTTTTAAAGTTATAGTCCCATTCGCCATCCTATGTTTATATTTTAATTCCCCACCCAGTACATTAATATTAGGTTTAGTATAATTAACATAAAAATAATTCGTTGCAAAAGAGTAATCTCCACTATAATTCAATCCAGCACAATTATCAGTTCCACTTTGATTTGAAGTGTTTGCACTTTCCTGATAACATTGTCCTTGATATCCACTCAAATTCAAATAAGCACTTGTAACAATTGCATTTTTTGGAATTATTAAATTTCTTGTTATGTTCTGACTATCTATAAAAGTTAAATTCTCTGAAGATAAAGAATTGCTGAACTGGTTTAAAACACAAGAAGAATTAACAGATAAAATTAAAAACAATAAAATTAAAATTCCTCCAATAAAATAGAATACTTTTTTTATCATCTGTCACTTATCTATATTTAAGATTTCCTCCTTTTTAACATTATATAGTATGATAATCATATTATATAAACATTTCTTATTGTTCCACAAACCACCACATCCCCTCTTCATAAATTTCTCTTGCACCTTCTATAAGGATAGTAGAATTAGTTATTGGGTTTAAAATAAAATTCCATTCTCCGTCATAACATTCTGCTGTATTCTTAAAAATACCAAGAACACCAGGAGAATCCATTCTTAAAATTAATTGTTTTGAATCATAATTCCAACAATTTTCTGGGATAGAAACATTTTTATAAAATAAGTGATGTGGTTCTCTTCCTCTTTTAATTTGCCATAAACTTGAATTTAATGCCCCTTTTGGTTTTGTGTAATTAACATAATAATAGTTTGGTCCGTTATTTGATCCATAAGCCCCATAAGAAGCAGTATTCCAATCCCCATCATATAAATTTGATATTTTAGAACTCTCTAATGGAGACCATTCTGCAGGAAAATCTACTTTAGATTCTCCATTGTATTTTAAACCACAATCTTCTGTATCTGTCCCCACCTGATTAGGAATATTTGCAGATTCTTGATAACAAAATTTTTTTTCTTTATCTTTGGAATTAAAAGAGAAAAAGAAAGATCCCACCAATAAAACAAAAATTAAGATAATTGCTAATAGAAAATTATTTTTCTTCTTCATTTTTTCCTCCTAACTAAAATTATCATAATTACAATTAAAATTATTAAAAGAGAAAAAGAAATAAGGAGAATATTAAAAAAAGATTTAGTTGTGTAAAAAGATTTACAAGCACCTTCTTCACACCCATAAGGGCATTCTTCTCCAGCAGTCCATTGATTATTTGAACATATTAAAACATTTCCATCTTCATTACACATTTTTTCTCCAGCATCACAAATTTTATCAATACATACTGCTCCCCCTCCAACAACATCTTGACATTGATAAGAACAAGTTTCTATAAAAACATCCTGAATTGAAGTAGAACATTGATAATTTAAACAAGAATTATCTGTCCTTGTCTCCATTATATCATTCCCACTACAAAATCTTTTACTAATTATATCTTTTGGACAATCTTCATCTAATTTACATTCAGCACCACACTTTCCAATAATAACTCCACTACTCTCCCATCCATCAACAAATTTTTTTAATTTATTTTCAGCACAAATAAAAAATTCTGCTCCTACACATTTATTTTCAACAGAAGTGTGTGAATTAATATAAACTAAACGATTACATTCTGAAAGTCTTGTATAATAATTATCAGCAGTGGGTATTCGTATATCCCAACAGTTATTACTTGAAGCCTCATGAAATGGATGGGTTGGAGGACAACATCTATGACTACTATAATCTGCTACCCACCCTGATTTATAACAACACCAGTCTTCTCCTGGAATACAAGATAATTGGGGGTTATTAAAATTAGCACACCAATCAGGAGACCCACAAACTGAAGGATCATCAGGATTACAAAATACATGTCCTGTCTCATCACAACACCATTTTATTTCTCCAAAAAATTTACATTCTCCAATAGCAGAAATAATCCCTATTAAGAAAACGAGAGTAACAAAAAAAAGAAAAACTTTTTTAATCATATCACACCCCCCATAATTCCACCATCACCAGATGGAACAGGTGAATTACTAATAGAAGAAGATAGAAAAGGGAATTCAAAGCCTACAATTTTTGCAATAAAAAATAAGGCACCTAAAATTATAATAAATGTTATTATTATTTTCATTGGCGTCCAAAATTTTTTTCTTTTTTTAGCCATTATTTTTTATAGTTTTATTACCTTATAAAGTATTCCTATTAAAAAGTGATAGGGGAATTATTTTTCAATTTTTTTCTTTTTTTTACTATCTTTTAAACCATATAATTCTTCAAACTTGTCATTAACATGCGTGGAAAAAGATTTCTTACCTCTTTCATCATCTATTTTTTTATAGATTTTCTCTTTAAAAGATATTGTTTTATGAATTCTTACCATTTATATAGTATGACAATCATACTTTATAAATGTTCCTATTCCTCCTCTTTTCCCCAGAAAAAAAAGTAAATTTTTCTTTTCCATTTTAATTGCACTCACAAATATAAATTTCAACATTATAGTTATAATTTATTTGACATTCTGGTAAATTTTCGCTATATGGGTCTATAATCAATTTCCACTGGTTCACTCCATCCCAATTTAAAGGACATAAATCAATATTGTGTGACTGTGGAAAAGCATCTGCATAAGACCATGCTATTGAAGAACTATCAACAAAAACCCAATCTACTCCTTGCTGTCCTTGAACTCCAGAACATTTGTCATTTGCATATTCCCAATTAGTATAAATTTTTGCTCCAAGATAACAATTTCCCCCAACAGAAACATCTCCTAAATCAAAAACTATTTCTGCTTCTTCTGAGCCTGTTAAACTTCCGCTTCCTGATCCACCTCCAACAACATCTCCTACATCATAACCTTCATCAATTGGAGGAGTATCTGGTCTCGGCAAAACATTTAATTCAACTTGATTAGTCAAACAATCTCCAGTATCTACTCTGTTGTTATTATTTTGATCACAAATTGCTCTGAACATAAAATTTCCCACAACATTTATATTTCTTGTATTAACCAAAACCCCATTTGCATCAGTATATCCTTCATAAACTTTTGCCCATGAAGTCCCGTCGTTTGCAAATACTTGACAAAGAGAATTTTTACCATCTATAATAGACCCAGTTGTTCTATCTCCAACATAAATTGTATTCGGAGATAATGCAAGAGAGCATGAATTAGAAATAGTTTCTTGGGGAGTGTTTAGGTAATTTACTATATCTGTATTTTCAATTACTGCTAAAGATTTAAACCAACCCCTTTCCCCACCAATAAATAATACCCCTCCAATAAGAATGACTCCAAAAATTATAACAAAAACCCACCAGTTTGAGATATTAATAGTATTACCCCTATTAAGATAAATTTTTTTCTTCTCACATTTCCCCCCTATTTTTTTATATCCTTTTTTACATTTCATTTTTTATATCCAATAAAATTTCATTATGGTTAGAATATTGATAACCATATTTTTCTGATAGTAAAGATTGGAAAAATTTAGTCCAGTGTAACCTGTTAAAATTAACCTCAGAATGACATTTTCTACATAATGAACAACAATTTTGGGGGATTGTTAATTTTTTGTCATAGTTAATATGATGAACAGATAAACTTCTATTCTCTTTTTCTTGATGCTTCCCACATTTAATGCAAACATAATTATCTCTTTTTCGGATTGCTCTTTTGAAAATTCTTCCAAAATTAGGAGAATAATCTATTTTAAAAGAACTTCCATTATTCCATGAAGGGTTTTTCTCTCTCAGTTTAGATAACCTAAGTTTATCTCGCACATCCAATCTTTTAGATGGGTTCATATCCCCAATAAGATGAGATCTATTAGTATTTTCCCTTATTTTTTTTCTTATTTCATCCGCTTTTTTCTCTCCAAAAATCTCTTTTAGTTTTAACCCTTTTGTTCTTGAGGGAACCATCTTTCCATTAATATAATTTTCTTTCATAGTCTTTCTCATCTTCAATCTTGTTTCTGGATTATCCATAGGATTATTTTCAAAATTCCTCTTACTTAAATCTGGTCTTTTCTTTCCAAGTTTTGAATTTCTTATTTTTTCTGCTTTTTTTTCTGGATTTTTAGCAATTCCTTTAGGCATTTTATTTAAAGATTATTTTTTGTCTTGAATAGAATCTAAAATTTCTTGTGCCGAAGGAGATTTTTTTCTATTCTTACATTTGAAAGTTACTCTTCCATTAGTCTCCTTTATCTCCATATCACAACTCCCAACATTTTTATGAATTATTTTTCCCATTCTTTTTTTCTCCCTTTCTTTTTTCTATTAAAGATAAAGGTATAAGGGACCCAAGAAATTAAAAAATACATTATAATTGGTTCAAAGAAAATTGCTATGAATACCCCTGCATTAAAGGTTTGATAAATAAATATAAGATTGTAAAGTTCTTTAACTAAATAAGCAATTCCTGGAATCAACATTAATTTTTGAATATTTATTTTATTTTTTAAATTCATAATTCCATAAACAATAAGAGCCATAGTTTCAATAAAGATTAATTGAAAAATCCAAACACCATTAGCAAGATGAGACCATCCTCCATAACCTACTCCTTGTAAAATCCACTCAAAAATCTTTGTTAATATTGGTGCTACAAGAACAAAATAAATAAAATATTTTCTTTTAACTTTCATTTGAACTTCCTCCAAACAAAATAAGATAATATCCCAAAAACTAAAACCCCTGCAATGAAAGCAGATACTTTATTGTCAAGGTTTCTCATAATCCCTTCAATGATAAGAGATGTTCCTCCTGCTAATCCTACAATTTGAAAGGGAAGACTTGTAATGAACAATCCTACAACTGCAAGAATCAATCCACTAATTACAAAAATATAAAAAATATTATTTTCATAAATATCTCTCGCTTGTTCATATTCGGTATTACATTGTTGATACTCTTCTCCTCCTATTGTGAGAGAGGAATCACAAAAATCAAGATATTCAGGAGAATCATAAAAAGTTGCAACACCTAAATTAAATAATCCAAAAAATATTAAGGATAATGCAATTCCTAAAAATATTTTCATACCATTACTTTTAGAATATCTCTTTGTCTTATTTGGTTTACTAACACAAAACCCCTTTTTCAATTGCTTTCCTTTTGGGCATTTTTTTACCATTTTGATATATCAGAATATACTTTTTAATTTATAAATTCTCCCTACTAATTTTTGATAGGTGAGTTTTCTTTATAACTTTATAACAAACAAAGAAGGTTGGAACAAAACAAAGTGTCATTGCTGGATTTGATATTATCATAGGAATTGAAACCAAAAATACAGCAACAGAAAGACTATATGCAATTAAATTTAATCCTAAATGGAATACTACAACGAAAACCAAATTCTTTATTCCATCTCTTGTCACAAACCAACCAGCAAGAATTGCAAATAAGAATGCTACAACAAACCCAGAAATATTTGCTAATACAGCAGCCATACCTTCTGTAAATCCTGGATACATATAAAATCCTGAAACATATGCTCCCAAATGAAATAATGAAAATCCAAACGCTTGAACAATTATTGCAATCCATTTCTTTCTTTTATCTTTTGTTAAATCAAAATTGCTAACCCAAGCATACAACGCACCTTGAAAGAAAATTGTTTCAACAATTGGTGCAACAATTACAACTAAGAAAAATTTAAGTGAATCTGATATTGATGCTGGAAGAGATGGAAATCCTATACTCATTCCAGGAACAATTAAAGTAATCAAGAAAAATAATGCTGTAAAAATTACTCCATAACCAATTGAAGGTAAGATATTTGTCCATTTTACACCAATAAGATCATCTTGATATTCTTCTGCACGATAAACTAAGAAGGCTATCACTAAGAATACGAGGTTTATTCCAACAGCACTCTTTGCAGGGGGATTTATTACCCGAAGAAGCGCCAGAATAAAAGTCATTCCTATGATAATAATTCTCACCGTAAGATTTTCTTTCAATATTTTACCTACCATTTTTAAGACTAATTAAGTACCCATCTTTCAATTGAGATGAACGCCATACATAAGAGAGACACAATACCCACAATTCCCTTTAATTGTTCTGTTAAAACATTCATTACAGGCATTGATAAAATACCAACAATAATTGTAAACAAACCAAATATTAATGAAAATAGATAGGGGATTTCTGGTCTTTGTATTCCATCCTTTGCCCAATTCTTTATAGTCATAACTCTCCCTTCAAACATTAATCCTGCACCAGCAAGTATCATCACAATAGTTGTCATCCAGGGATTTAAATTAAAAGAAGTGAAAGAGTTTAAAGCAAGGGCTAAAAAGAATACTAAACTTATAATAGTTAAAGCATCATCAAAACTTTTCCTTGTTTTTTTCTTCTCCATTATCGTTTTTTATTCTGACCTCCTTTCAACTTTGTAACGAGAAAAATTACAATTATAATTAGAATTAAAAATACTCCTGCAATCAAACCAATAATTAATCCCATCCCAGATGATTTTTTTATACAATCGTGAGAGTCTGCAATTTCATTTTCTTCACAAGATAATTTAACACAAACATTTTCTTCACAAGTCTCGTCGTAAGAACATTGTCCATCTGTTCCACATTCACAAGAGACAGTCTCTGTAAAGGATCTATATTCATAGTTAGTGTTAGTATTACATTCATAATTTGTTCTAAACATTTCTCCATTATTACACTGAGACCAAGAACTTGGTTGCGGAGCAGTTGAAGGACATTGAAGTTCTATGCACTGACCATTTTGACAACCGTGCTGACAAGTTTCAATATCCTTTATTTCAGTGGTACAATCTGTTTTTTGATGTTGTTGAACAATTGTATTACCACTACATAATCTACTTCCTATAAACTCTTCATCACAAACTCTTACACATTGGGAATTTTGACATACTTCATCTGCATCACATCTTTCATACTCTTCTTGTTTTGTCCCACAAGAATTAAACCAATAAATAGAAGTTCCTTCACATTTCTTTGTAGAATGATCTGTACATTGTTGTTGCTGACAAATCCCTCCTAAACAACCATAAGGACAATTAGTAACTATTTCCCAAACTCCTGAAGAACTACATTGATAAACACTATCACCAGTACATTTCCTCTCTCCTGAATCTGCTCCTCCAGAACATTGAGTTGTTGGGACTTGACAATAACATTGTCTGTTATAATAATTGTAACCAGTAAAAGGATCATTACAATAAGAAGTTGCCGATGCCCAATTATTTATTGAGGACATACTATCTGCATGATAAGTACACATACTTGCAACTTCTCCAGAAGCACAAGGATTACAATCTCCAAGAATAGGTAACATTAAACATTCCCTAATACAAACATTCCAATAAGAATTTGTAGTTGAAAAATATCCTCTTCCTCCGTTTGCTTCAAGAATTGATTGTTTCCATTCTTCAAATGAATTGAATCCGTCGGGGATTGTGGTTATTTTTTCAGAAGCATTAATCAAAGTCATCATTAAGATTAAGGTTATAAAAAAAATAGAAAAAAGTTTTTTCATTTCTTTCTCCTTACTTTTCTCAAGATATTTAATCCTGGTATGAAATTAGTAACAATCCTAATTATTAAAGAGATTATTACTATAACTAATCCAACATAGAACATAAAATAAGTTAATAATGCTACAAGGAATGCGAGGATGATACTAATTAACCAAGTTAGCCATTTGTATTCTCCCTTCATAAATCTATTTATTGTTTGAATTCCGAAAAGCAAGGATAAAATAAAGAATAATGGGACTGCAAATAATCTTAGAATTGCTCCAAGACAGAAAAATCCATTCTGGAAAGTTTTACCAACACAATCTTGTGACTTGAAAATTTTACCAAATATTAAACCTCTTGCATAAGCATCACAATCTTCACAATAATCAGATTCTCCTCCTGAATTAGAAAGAACACAAACAGGAAGACCCTCATCATTATAATCACAAATCTCAAAAGATTGACATGTTTTTGTTACAACCATATTTCCATTCTCACATGTTTTTATAACATGGTTATCTCCAGATATTGCACAAGTTTGTCTCCCTTCCACACAAGTGGAAGGTTTTGTAACTTCAATTGAAACAGTACAAGTATCTTTTAATCCAGAAACAATATCTTCTGCTTCAATAATACAAGACCCTTTAACATTATTTAAATTTTCTAATTGTGCAACAACACTTAAATCCGCATTTTCTAAAACTCCTCCACCTAATTGGAGAACATCTGAAATTCCTGGAGAGATAAGATTATTTGTACAAGATTTAACTTTAACTAAAAAATTACTTTGTGTTTCTCCTGTATTCCTTAAACCAACTTCAAACTGCCCCCCATATAAATCTCCCATATTAAAATTAACATCTCTATCAGGAATACAATACCCTAAAAAATCCTTAGATAATTCTGGAATACCTGTATTGATTTCTAATTCCAAATAATCACTATCAACAAATAATCTAAATTTAGGAAAGATAATTCTTTTTCCCAATTTAACTTTTAATTGACCTGATGAAGCACTATAAGAATCAATAATTGGATTATAATTTAAAGATCTTGGAGCAACTGCACTACTTGCAAGAGAATTTATTATTTGTTCTGCATTATAAACACTTCTTAATCCCTCAACAGTCTCCTTTGCTAACAAAGATAAATCACTTAATTTATTTTCATATTTAATATAATTTAAACGATCAGTTATAACCCATTTAAAGGTATTCGGATTATAAATTAAATATTCATCTGCTCCAGTTGGACAAGTTTCTCCAGAATTAAGATTTCCTTCCCAAAGAACATAAGCATTATTAGAAAGTAATTCCGAAATCCCATTAGTAGAATGACTTGAAGAATAGCTTAATGTCTTTGTTATATCTTCTTTTCCTTCTGCACTTAATAAAAATTTAGTTTCAAAATCATATCTCAAATTTTGTAAAGAACCTGCTTGTCCAAGAGTATCCCGAATGGACCAACATGCACCATAAATTTTCCTTGTGATTGGAACAATTACATCTTCTGATTTAACATATCCTTGAAGACTTCCTTCTATAACATCACATCCAATATTACTTGCTATTTCAAGAAACTTTTGAACTTGTTCTTGTTCTGTATCCACTTCCCATAACCAAAAAGTTTCTTCAAATTCTTTTAATTCAAATAAATAAACATCAGATCTATCTGCTTCCCTATTTATATCATAAGTACAATAGTTCTCTGAATTTTCAATCCTTATAGAAAAATCTTGTTTTGCATTTTTTTCATTAACTTCTAAATCACTATCTTTATCAAAATTTGCATTGATTGTTTCAGATGTAAAACCATTATCCACCCAACTAAACACCCACACACCATCTGGTTTATTAAAAAGGGGACATAAATTATTAGGACAATTTGAACTTATATCTACCTTTGAAAATCCAGAAACTCCTGCACTAACAGATTCAATCAAAATTACAAATAAGAAAATTCCCAAAATTACGGGCAATACATTTATTTTAGATTTTCTTAAAATAGCATTCTCCATTTTGGCAGTATATAGAATAACCTTTTGATTCTAAAAATCCATCAGGCATTCCTTGTAGATTTAAATAATTAAGACAATCATACTCTGTTGTGCAGAAATCTAAAAAAATCGTATCTTCATTAGAAGGATTATC
>Ga0265297_10009997_pt1 | contig 12059 bp, 11 predicted proteins | sample Munlanlwell13791_FD_192502 | JGI IMG/M metagenome (GOLD analysis project Ga0265297, IMG submission 192502) | Leachate microbial communities from a municipal landfill in Southern Ontario, Canada - Leachate well 137-91 | ecosystem: Engineered > Solid waste > Landfill > Unclassified | place...
ACTATCACTTTTCTCTCTTCTCCTTCTCCCGCGCTCTCGGTCATAACGTCCGCCCTGTCCGCCAGTTCCATATGGACGACCCTCCTGTCAAAGGAAGAAGTGAAGGGGAGTTCTTTCTCTCTTCCTGTCCTCGCAACCTCGTCAGCCACGCTTCTCGCCACGTCCCTCAAATAATCCTCCTTGTTTTTCTTATAATTGTCTATGTCCAAACTGAGATAAAATTCCTTACCCGTCTCTTTTTTGATGACCTTCCTCAACAACAGTTGAGCATCGGCTAAAACCAGTCCTTGCTTGCCGATCAATGTCTGGGCTTCGGGGGTTTTGATATTTATATCAAGAATATCTTCGCCGTCCCTTTCCATGAAACCGCCTTCGGCATCGACGACAAATCCGGCCTTGAGGAAAAAGTTCTTGACTATCTCTTTTATCTTCTCGAATTCTTCTTGATTGATCATGGTTGTTTCTTTTTAAATAAAGCTCTCTGCTCAAAAATTGAGAATGCTGTGGTTACCAGCCAGTAGAGTCCCAGAGCAGAGGGAAGGGCATACAGGACGAAAAAAGTTATCAACGGTATGAAGAATATCATCTGTTTGGTGACCATTTCCGTTATCTCGGTCGCCCTGTCTTTGGTTCCGGTCTGGGGAGCGGGCGGAGTGGCGGTCTTCGCCTGGAAGTACTGGGCTACCGCCGTTACAGCCGCCAAAATCATATTCGGCTGAGAAAGATCCAGTCCCAAGAAATAAGGATTGATGTGTTCGGGAAAAGAGACGAAGGAATACATCATAGCCGGGTCGATCGCTATTCCTCCCCTGAAAACATAGAAGAGAGCCCAGATAATGGGAATCTGGAGGAAAAGAAGGAATATCCCGGAAAAGGGGTTGAATTTCTTGTCCTTATATAAAGCGATCATCTCTTCGGCCTGCTTCTTTTGGTCGTCCTTGTATTTATTCTGTATCTCCTTAAGGCGCGGCTGGATTTCGGCCATGGTCTTCTGTGACTCCAAGGCCTTTTTGTTCAAGGGATGGATCAGTACTTTTATAAGTAAAGTCAATCCGATGACGGCCACCCCGAAATTGTTCGTATACACGTACACCAGCACCAAAAAATTCAGCATGGGCTGGTAGAGGACGCTATTGAAAATGAGTGAAAATATATTCATTCTATTTAACCAATTCTTCCTTGCTTAAAATCTTAACTAGGTCCTTTTCTATCTCCTCGTATCCGGCACCGGCTATCCGGGGCAGGGCAATGATAATAATACTCAATCCGTCCTTGATGCTTCCTTTCCTCAATCTCACAATCTCCCTCATCCTCCTTTTGGCCTTGTTCCTTTCCGTCGCCAGCTTGGAAACCTTCTTGCTTGTGATGAACCCGACCTTGGTCTTGTCAGTCCCGTTGACCAGATACCTCAAAAGGACATATTCCCCCCTGAAAGTCCTTCCGCCCTTAAAAACAGCTTCGAATTCCTTCTCTTTTTTCAACCTGTTCTCTTTGGGCAGCATACGGAAATTAGACGGTCAGCTTGGCTCTGCCTTTCCTCCTCCTGTTGGCCAGGACTTTTTTGCCGCTCTTGGTCGTGCTCCTTTCCAGGAATCCGTGGGCTCTTTTCCTTTTTTTCTTTTTCGGCTGATAGGTTAAACTCATGTTCTTATTTTTATGAAATTATACTTCGACTATATCAAAAAAAGAGTCCTCGGTCAATCAAAAAAACCGACTGATTTTATTAACCTTTTATCCACAAGCTGTCCACACCTCCCGTTTCCGGCCTTGATTTTACAACGTTTTTTGCTTTATTGACATTCGATAGGGTATAATGAGGCATAAGATAAAAAGACAAATATGCCCAACGAAGAGCTTTGGCAGGCGGTACTGGCCCAGATACAACTGAACATTTCCCCGGCGAATTTCGCCACCTGGTTCGCCAACACGAAGATATCTTCGATAGAAGATAATGTCGTGGTCGTTTCCGTGCCTAATTCTTTCTCTAAAGAATGGCTGGAACAGAAACACAACAAGGAAATATTGAAAATACTCAAGTCCATAGACGATAATATCAGGGGGATACAGTACGTCGTCAATCCGGCCAACATCAAAGTGGCGACTATTGGGAAAAGAACGAAAAAAGAGGAAGATCCGGTCGAACAGATGGGGTTTTCCGAATTGGAGGTGAGCAAAGAGACCAACCTTAATCCCAAATACACTTTTGACAATTTCATCACCGGACCCTTCAATGAAATCGCTTATGCCGCGGGAATGGCCGTTGTCGAAGAACCGGGCAAGAGCTACAACCCCCTTTTCATCTACGGAGAGGTCGGACTGGGAAAAACCCACTTGGTCCAGGCGATAGGGAACAAAATAAAAGAAAATCATCCGGACAAGAATGTCAAATACATCCCCGCGGAGAAGCTCATCTCGACCATAGTCAGCGCAATCAGGGGACAGAGCGTCGAAGAGCTGAAGAAGAATCTGAGGGACATCGATGTATTAATTATCGACGATATCCAATTCCTTGCCGGGAAAGATAAGACCCAGGAAGAATTCTTCCACACCTTCAATTCGCTGTATCAGAAGAATAAACAGATCATCCTGTCGTCGGACAGGCACCCCAACAATATCCCGGCCATTACCGAAAGGCTTAAGTCCAGGTTCAACGGAGGGATGATTGCCGACATAAACATTCCCGACTACGAAACGAGAGTGGCCATATTAAGGCAGAAAGCCGAAGAGAAGAATGTCTCCATTCCGGCCGACGTCGTCGAGTATATCGCCAACAATATCCAGAAGAACGTCAGAGAGCTCGAAGGAGCAGTGAGTCGGCTGGCCATATACAAGAAAACGAACGGAAAAGTGGTTGCCCTGGAAGACGCTAAAAAACTGCTGAAAAATATCGTTACAGCCCCGGCCAAAGTCACCAACTACAAGAAGATCGTCGAGGCGATTACCGAGTTCTATGATATCCCCTCGGGAAACATGTTTTTCGTCTCAAGAAAAAAAGAGTTCGCGAGACCCAGGCAGATTGCCATGTATTTATTGAAAAAAGAGTTGAAGATGTCGTATTCCGAGATAGGCAGGAAGTTCGGCGGGAAAGACCACACGACCGTCATCCACGCCTGCCAATTGGTCGAAAAAGAATACGAAGAAAACGAAAAAACGCACCAGGAAATAGAATTGATACTCCAAAGGATATATAGTAAATAGTGTGGAAAAAACGGGGAAGGGGAAAGGATAAACCGAAGACAAAAAACACCGCTGAAAAATTGTCCCACACTCTTCCAGAAGATCGCCCCTTTTTCACCCCGAACTGTCCACAATAAAATAATTAACGAACTCTTCAGATTAAAAGAAAAAAGAGATTTTAGAAAAATTATCCACAAAAATCGATTAACTAATATTAATAATAAAAATAAAACTTATTTTAATTAAAAACATATGAACTTCACGATACTGAGCAAAGAATTAAAAAAAGGTGTGGGACTCGCGGAAAAGGTTACCGGAAAAAACCTGACCCTTCCCATCCTCGACAACCTTTTGATCGAGGCTCTTCCCAATTTTTTGAAAATATCCTCGACCGACCTCGAGGTGGGGATACAATGGTGGGGGCTCTGCAAAACAGAAAAAGAAGGGAAAATAGCTGTTCCGGCCAGATTTTTAAACCAGCTGGTCGGATCGTTGCCCGACGACAAAGTGAGCATAAAAGAAAAGGGCAATTCATTGGTCGTAGAATCAAAAAATCTCAAAACCCAGATTAAAGGGTTTTCGGCGGACGACTTCCCGATAATACCGACATTCCTCAAGGATATATACATAGAATTGGACGGCAAGAAATTAAAAGATGGCCTTGCGAGTGTCGTCGACATGGCCAGCATTTCCCAGATCAGGCCGGAAATATCGGGAGTATATCTGGTTTTCGGGAAAGATTCGGCCCGGTTGGTAGCCACAGACAGCTTCAGGCTGGCCGAAAAAACGATCCATTTCAAGACGGGATACAAGAACTTGTTCAACAAAGAGGTTGACTTCATCCTTCCCCAGAAGACGATAAAGGAACTGATCAACATCCTTTCGGACGAAGAGAAAAATATCAGGATATATCTTTCCGAGTCCCAGGTCTTATTCGAAACATTCTTGCCGAATTCCGAACACCAGGAAATCAACCTTATCTCCAGGCAGATAGAAGGGGAGTACCCGTCATACCAGGAAATCATTCCCAAGGAGAGCAAGACCAAAGTTATCTTAAACAAAGAAGAGTTTGGGAAGCAGATCAAAACAGCCGGACTTTTCGGAGGAAGGACCAATGAGGTGGTTTTGAAAATTGACGGGAAAGAAATAGAGATAAAGAGTCAGGACTCAGAAATAGGAGAAAGCGAATCAACTATTGCGGCCAAAGTAGAGGGGGATACTTTAAAGACCTCCTTCAATTGGAAGTTTATTATCGACGGATTGGCCAATATGAAAAGCTCGGAAATATCATTTGAGTTCCAGGGTGCGGATGGGCCGGCGGTTATCAGGCCGGTCGGAGACGCAAGCTACCTGTATGTGGTTATGCCGATTAAGATTTAATAAAAGAAAAGGCGCGGATCATTCCGCGCTTTTTTGTTTCAATTCGACGCTCTTTTCTATAACCTTCCTCCAGGCGGGACCGGAAGCGGATTCTCCGACTCCTCCGGTCATCCGGGTGTTGTCATTGTTTCCCGACCAAACCCCGACGCAGGTGTCTTCGGTGCATCCGATCACCCATCCGTCCCCGTTTTTCTGGGTGGTTCCCGTCTTCACATATACTTTGTAATTGTCGAATCTTAAATTAGAATAGGGTCCGAATATGGGAGCCCTGGCGTTGTTATCGGACAATACGTCGGTGATCATATCGCAAACACTGCTTTCCAGGACCTTCCTGGGAGATTTTTTGTTTTCGTATATGATGTTGCCATTGGCATCTTCTATCTTAATGATGGGAGACGGTTCGATCCTGTAGCCGTCGTTTCCGAAGACTCCGTAAGCGGAGACCATGTCCAAGAGATGGACTTCTCCTCCTCCCAGAACCAGGGCCAGGCCGTAGTATCCGGAAGGCTGGGTCAGGGTTGTAATGCCCATCTTTTTGGCGAGAGTTATGCTATCATCCAGTCCGGCAATGTCTCTCAACACTTTCACGGCTGGCACATTAAGCGATTGGGCGAGGGCGTTCCTCAAAGTGACTGGTCCTCTGAATTTGCCATCGTAGTTCTGGGGGATGTAGTGTTCGGTTCCCCATACCCCGAAATCGGTCAGCTCGTCGACGACCACGGTGTCCGGCGTCGCTCCTTTCCTGAAAGCTTCGGCGTATACGAAGGGCTTAAATGATGATCCGGGCTGCCTTCCCAGTCCGTCAGTAGCCACGTTAAAACTGGGGACGAATTTGCAGTTGGTCGAAGGGTCGCAGCCTTTTGGCAGGGGCTCTCCCCAGGGATCGGCTGATCCGACCATGGCCAATATTTCTCCGGTGTGGGGGTCTATCGAGACCAGGGCGGAATTGTATGCTCCGAATCTGGCAATGTTGTTTTCGACATTTTCCGTTATAGCTGCTTCGGCCGTTTGCTGGAGTTCCCAGTCGAGGGTCGTGTATATCTTCAGCCCTTTTATCTCGAGAAGTTCCGGTCCGTATTCGTCTTCAATCTGCTTTTTCACATATTCGACGAAGTGGACGGCTGCGGTCTTGGGAAGCTTGTTGAAAGACAGTTCCACCTTTTTGGCATCGTCCCTTTCCTGTTCGGTGATGTAGTGTTCCTGGGCCATCCTGTCGAGGACATAGTCCTTCCTTATCAAAAGCTGGTCCAGATGGCTGCCGTAGGGGGAATAGTAGCTGGGAAGCTGGATTATGGCCGCAAGGAGGGCCGCTTCGGGCAGGGTCAAGTCCTGGGCCGGTTTCTGGAAATAGGAGAGAGAGGCCTCTTCCACTCCGTATATGTTTATCCCGAAAGGGACCTGGTTCAAGTACCATTCGAGAATCTGGTCTTTGGGATACTTCCTGTCCAGCTCGATCGAGAGGACGATTTCTTTAACCTTTCTATTGATTGTCTTGTCGGTGGTCAGGAAAGTGCTCCTGATTAATTGCTGGGTGATGGTCGACGCTCCGTGGGTGTTGGTCTTTTTTGTTATGTCTATTTTCAGAGCCCTGAAGATAGCAGGAATATCGATCCCGAAGTGGCTATAAAAGTTGGAGTCCTCTGTCGCGATGACCGCTTTTTTCATTATGTCCGGTATCTGGGAAAGAGGGACGTATGTCCTTTTTTCTTCTCCGTAGACGCTGGAAAGTAGTATCTTTCCGGTCCGGTCATATATCTTGGTCGACTGGTTCATCTGGGCTTCGGTGAAGACCTCCGGCCTGGGCAGGTCTTTCAAAAACACGAAAAACAGGGCTATGCCCATCAAAAACAGGAGCAAAACAACCATTCCGAAGGTTTTTGCAAGATTTTTATCTTTTTTGTTCATGGTTTAATACTATCAAATAACATATTTACAGACAAGTGATTTTAGCTTAAAATAATCATATATATGAAAATCATAACAGACGAAGAAAAAATAGACGAGATATTGAGCAGGGGAGCGGAAGATATCATCGACAGGGAAAATCTCAAGAAGAAATTGATGTCGGGGAAGCAGCTGAACATTAAGTTCGGAATCGACCCGACCGGACCCAAGATTCATTTGGGAAGGGCCACGATTTTGATGAAATTAAGGGATTTTCAGGACTTGGGGCATAAGATAACGTTGATCATCGGGGACTTCACCGCTTTAATCGGGGACGCTTCGGATAAAGATTCAATCAGGAAGCCTTTGACCGAAAAAGAGATAAAAGAGAATTTGAAGAATTATCTTTCCCAGATAGGAAAGATTTTGGACCTGAAAAAGGTTGATGTCAGGCATAATAAAGACTGGTTCGGAAAGATGAAAGCAGAAGAGCTGATTAGGCTGGCCATGAATTTTACAGCCCAGCAGATGATCCAGAGGAGGAATTTCAAAGAAAGGTGGGATTCCGACAAGCCGATCGGAGTCCATGAATTATTGTACCCTTTGCTCCAGGGATACGACTCGGTAGTTATAAGGTCTGATTTGGAAATCGGAGGATTCGACCAGTTGTTTAATTTAAAGGCGGGAAGGGAATTGCAGAGAGCGTTCAATCAGGAGCCCCAGGATGTAATGACCCTGAGGATGATATACGGACTCGACGGAAGGAAGATGTCCACCTCTTGGGGGAACGTGATCAATATCTTGGACGATCCCAAGGACATGTTCGGCAAACTGATGAGCTTGAGGGATGAATTGATAATAGAATACTTCGAATCGTGCACCAGGGTTCCGATGATCCAGATCAACGAATTCAAGAACAGTCTGGAGAGCAAATCGGTCAATCCCAAAGAAATCAAGAAGATCTTAGCCAAAGAAATCATTTCTTTCTTCTATGATAAGAAAAAAGCCGAAGAAGCCGAGAGGGAGTTCGAGCAAGTTTTTGAAGATAAAAAACTTCCTTCGGAAATAGAGGAAGTGGAAATCAATGAAAAGAAAATGAATGTTTTGGACCTTTTGGTCAAACTTAACCTTGCGTCGTCGAAAGGAGAGGCGAAAAGACTGGTGGAACAGGGAGGGGTGAGAGCGATAAAGGGAGACAAGGTCCAGGAATTGACCGACTGGCAATTGGAGATACAGATAGAAAAAGGATTAATCGTCCAGGTAGGGAAGAGAAATTTTAAAAAGATAGCTTAGTTAAATTTATACTTATCGCTGCAGCATATGGCAAGGGCCAATGCGTCAGCCGCATCGTCCGGCTTAGGCATCTCATCCAGGTTCAGCAGGTTTTTAACCATTTTCTGAACCTGTTTTTTTGTCGCTTTTCCGTATCCCGTGACAGAAGTTTTCGCCTGCTGGGGGGTGAAATCGACTGTGGGTATTTTTTTCTTGGCCAAGGTTAAAAGGATTACCCCTCTCGCTTGGCTCACCGGCATGGCCGTCTTCAGGTTCTTGAAGAAAAACAAACTCTCTACCGCAGCCATCTCCGGTTTGTATTTCTTGATCAATTGATCAAGATCGGAGTTGAGTTGTATCAATCTTTCTCCCATGTCCTGCCCGGCCGGGGTCTGGATTACCCCGTAGTCGATACAGGAGAGCTTTTTCTTTTTGTATTCGATTACCCCGAATCCGGTCGTGGCCGTTCCCGGGTCGATTCCCATGATTATCATATGTTGGTGTATATGTTCTGGACATCATCGTTTTCGTCCAAAGCGTCGAACAACCTCTGGTTTTTTTCTTTGACTTCTTCTTCGATTGAGATGTTCTCCTTGGGAACCCATTCGAGATTGGCCGATTCTATCTTCGCTCCCTTTTCTTCAAGAGACTTCTTGGCGCTTTCCAGGTCTTCCGGCTTGGTATAGAGATAGAGGGTGTTTTCATCCCAGTCCACATCGTCCGCTCCGGACTCTATCGCCGCCATCTCCATCTCTTCCTTGTCTTTGCCTTCGGCGCTTACGGCAATGACTCCTTTCTTCTCGAACATCCATTTGATGCCCCCTTCGTTGACATACTTTCCTCCTTTCTGGGTCAAAATCAGTTTCAATTCTCCCAGAGTCCTGTTTTTGTTGTCAGTGATTCCTTCAATGATGAAGGCGGTTCCTCCTGGTCCGTATGCTTCAACCAGGAATTCTTCGTATGAAAATCCTTCAAGCTCTCCCGAGCCCTTCTTTATCGCCTTGTCGATGCTGTCGGCCGGCATATTCATGCTTTTGGCCTTTTCTACGGCCGAACGCAATTTGGCGTTGAAGGTAGTGTCCGATCCTCCGTCCTTGGCGGCGACTGACAGTTCTTTGGAAAGCTTGGAAAACGTCTTGCTCCTCTTGGCGTCTTCAGCGCCCTTCTTGATCTTTATATTATGGAAATGGGAATGTCCGCTCATGTTCTTTTCTCTTAATTTATATCTGCATATTAGCTTAAAAGGGTGAAAAATTCAATCGGGATAACTTTTTTGACATATCGGGATAAAAGTATCAGAATTAAGGCAATAATAATCAACCATACAAATATGGACAGGAATCTAGCATTAGAATTCGTTAGGGTCACCGAGGCTGCGGCCATAGCCGCGGCGAAGTGGGTAGGGAAAGGAGACAAGCACGCCGCCGACGGAGCCGCCGTAGACGAGATGAGGGCGCGCTTCAATCAGGTCGATTTTTCTGGCCGGGTCGTTATCGGTGAGGGCGAAAAGGACGAGGCTCCCAAGCTGTATACCGGGGAGATTGTCGGAAAGGGAGGCGGTCCGGTTATGGACCTCGCCATAGACCCTTTGGAGTGTACGGATAGCGTCGCCTGGGGAAGATATAACGCCATGGCTGTTATCGCCGCCGGACCCAAAGGATCCCTCTTGCACGCTCCGGATACGTATATGGAAAAGATCGCGGTCGGACCGAAAGCGGCCAAGGCCATAGACCTTGACGCTTCCGTCAGAACCAATCTTATGAAGATTGCCAAGGCCCTGGATAAAGATGTGGGAGAAATCGTGGTAATGGTCTTAGATAGGCCTCGTCACGAGAAACTGATAAAAGACATAAGAAAAGTCGGAGCGAGGGTCCGCCTTATCACCGACGGAGATGTCGCTGCCGCCCTGGCGACATGTTTTCCCGATTCGGGGATAGACGTTTTGATGGGCACGGGCGGAAGCACGGAAGCCGTCCTGGCTGCCGTACCGCTGAAGATTTTCGGCGGAGAGATATTGTGCCGCTTCAAGCCGAGAAGCGATGACGATGCGGAGAACATAAAGAAGCATCTGAAAAAGGCGAAGATAAATAATCCGGCCAAGATTTTCAAAGCGGCCGATCTGGCCGAGGGGAAGCAGCTGACCTTTACCGCCACGGGCGTTATCGATGGTCCGATCCTGAAAGGGGTCGATTTCAGGGCGGATAAGATAATCACCCGCTCAATGGTGGTTCGGGGCAAGTCAGGGACGGTCAGATATATAACAACTTATCATAACAAATAAAATTATGATTATTCCTACGAAAAGATTGTTCGAGCACGCTTACGGCAAATATGCCGTCGGCGCATACAACATAAATAACGCAGAGCAGATCATGGGTCTGTTCAAGGGGAATCTGGAGAGCAAGGCCCCTTTCATCATCCAAATATCAAAAGGAGCCAGGAAGTATACCGACAAGCGGTTGCTCGAGGCTATGATCCGGGCGGCTGACGAAATATTTCCGGAAGCGATTTTCGCCGTCCATCTCGATCACGGAGATGAAGATGCCTGCATGGATTGCATCAATAGTGGATTTTACAGCTCCGTGATGATCGACGCCAGCGACAAGCCTTTCGAAGAGAATGTGGCTATAACCAAGAGAGTTGTCGATGCGGCCCACGCCAAGGGGATTTCCGTCGAAGCCGAACTGGGCCAGCTGGGAGGAGTCGAAGAAAATATTTCCGTAAAGGAAGAGGAGGCCAAGCTGACCAATCCCGATCAGGCCAAGGAGTTCATAGAAAGGACAGGAATAGACAGCCTGGCCTGTGCCATCGGAACCAGCCACGGGGCTTATAAGTTCAGCGGCTCTCAGGGCCTGCACTTTGAAGTGATAGAGGCCATACAGAAATTGAAACCCGGATTTGCTCTGGTTATGCACGGTTCAAGTTCCGTTCCTCAAGACGAGGTCAGCAGGATCAATGCTGCCGGAGGAGCTCTGAAGGGGGCCAAAGGAGTTGATGAGACCCAATTCAAAAAAGCCGCCCAGATGGGCGTTACCAAGGTAAACATAGACACGGACGGGAGGTTGGTCTGGTGCAGGGTTCACAGAGAGTTTTTCCGCGACCATCCCGATGTCTTCGATCTGCGCAAGCCGGGAGAAGTTTTTATAGAAGAATACGCCAAATACATCGTACACAAGAATGAAATGCTCGGCAGCGCCGGACAGCTGGAGTCGGCGAGGGAATTCTTGAAGAGCTAGAGAAGTTCATCCTGTTTTTTCGGTGGCTTTATGTTTAAATGTTCATAGGCCGCTTTTGTGGCCGTTCGCCCCTGCGAGGTCCTTTTAATCAACCCCATCTGGATCAGATAAGGTTCGTATATGTCGAGTATGGCGTTCTTTTCCTCCGAGGTGGCGGCAGACAAGGACTGCAGTCCGGCCGGCCCCCCTTCAAACTTGCTAATGATTGTTTCCAGTATTTTTCTGTCGGCCGGTTCGAGGCCCATAGTGTCCACTTCCAAAAAATCCAAAGCCTTTTTGGCGATATCCAAAGTTATCTTTCCTTGTCCCTCGATTTCTGCGAAATCCCGAATCCTTTTTAAAAGCTTGTTGGCTATTCTCGGAGTGCACCTGGCCCTCTTGGCAATTTCTTCAATAGCCTCTTTTTCTATTTCTATTTTTAGTATTTTAGCCGAGCGTTTTATAATCTCTTCAATCTCTTTGACGTCGTAATAGCTCAACTGAAAGATTGCCCCGAACCTGCTCCTCAGGGGAGAGGAAATCAAATCGAGCCGGGTCGTTGCTCCGACCAGGGTGAAGCGCGGAAGTTCCAAGTCGATGTTCTTCGCCATGGGGCCTTTTCCTAAGATGAGGTTCAGCTTGAAATCTTCCATCGCCGAATACAGGTATTCTTCGACGAACCTGTTTAATCGGTGGCATTCATCGATGAATAAGAAATCTCCTTCATTGAGATTGGTCAGAAGGGCGATCAAATCTCCGGATTTCTCTATGACCGGTCCGGACGTTATCTTTATATTCGCTCCGGACTCTTTGGCGATGATATGGGCGAGAGTCGTCTTGCCCAAACCGGGAGGGCCGTAGAAAAGAATGTGGTCGGGAGACTCTTTTCTTCCTTTGGCAGCGTCTATCATCACCTTAAGGTTCTTCTTAACCCTCTCTTGGCCCACATAGTGGGTCCATTCTTTGGGACGGAGGGTGGAATCGATGCTTTCGTCCTCCGGGGAGGGGGATGTGGAAAAGCTCTTGACAGACATTTTTAAGTGTGTTATGTTATTTAGGCCTTCAAAAATGAACGATTTTTGAAATGGGGGAAAGGGAATTTCTTTAGTCAATGGACAATCTGGCGCGGGC
>Ga0265297_10009999_pt1 | contig 12057 bp, 10 predicted proteins | sample Munlanlwell13791_FD_192502 | JGI IMG/M metagenome (GOLD analysis project Ga0265297, IMG submission 192502) | Leachate microbial communities from a municipal landfill in Southern Ontario, Canada - Leachate well 137-91 | ecosystem: Engineered > Solid waste > Landfill > Unclassified | place...
AAGATTTAGGCATGCGCGTGGTAAAATTATGCATAATTGTCGGGGTTATGTTTCTTTTTAGATATTTGGTTACTTTTATCAAAGTATTTGATAAGATGAGATTCTTTGATACCAGGTTGACTGTTTTAGATATTGCTATAGGGGTGGTTAATGCCATTATACTTATTTTCCTGATTAAGTTCGGTTTTTACTTAAGTAAGCATTATGAGCTAGTCAGGTTCCCTAAGGCTATGGTAATTTCTAAATGGATAGTTATCCTGATTGCGGCGATTGTCGCTTACCAGACTTATTACCGTATCGCCAGGCATCTTATAGGCCGTCGTGATTTTGATGCTTATAATGTGGCTTTTCTGTGCGTTACTCTCCTTATTGTGATAAGGCTCGGAGTTTTAATATTTTCTAATATGGAGAAGATAACGGATCTGTTTACCGGAAAGATTAAGATTGAATTAACTGAGCCTGATGGCGTTACTGGGATAGTCAAAGAAGATACCAAATGCAAATCTTGCGGTAAAATACTTGAGCCTGATGTGACTTTTTGCTCAAAATGCGGGACTAAAACTGCTTAATTATAGTTTTCGTATAAGAATTAAAATTACGCCCAAGATTATTCTTGGGCGTAATTATTAGGGATAAATTATGAAAAAAATTTCTTTAGCATGCCTTAAAGCCGGCCATAAAGGTAAAATATCCGAGGTCTCAGGGGGCAGGGGGATAGTGAATAAGCTCATGAACATGGGGTTATATAAAGGTAAAGAGGTAATTAAGATAAGCCATATGGGTCTTAAGGGCCCGGTAGTAATAAAAGCAGGAAGAAGTATTTTAGCTTTAGGCCACGGCATTGCAGTTAAGATTATTGTAGAGGAATAGATGGTCAAGAAGATATATCTGGTTGGTAATCCTAATGTAGGCAAGAGCGTAGTCTTCTCGCGCCTTACCGGAGTGCACGTTATTTCTTCAAATTATCCCGGCTCAACCGTAGGTTTTACGGAGGGTTTTTTACAGTTAGGCGATGAGAGGGTAGAGGTATTAGATCTTCCCGGTTTATATTCTTTAAATCCTGCTTCAGAAGCCGAAGAAGTGGCTGTTTCCTTATTAAAACAATACCCTCAAGATGAAATCGCAGTTATCAATATAATTGACTCGACTAACCTAGAGAGGAACCTGCTTTTAACGTTACAGCTAATCGAAGAAGGGTATCCTGTAGTCGCCTGTTTAAATATGTGCGACGATGCCGGGCACAGGGGGGTAAATATTGATTATCAGAAATTGGAAGAATTTCTCCATGTGCCGGTTGTCCCGACTTGTGCTGTAACCGGGGTAGGCGTTAAATTGTTGATTGAGCGGCTTAAAGAGGCAAGGGGTAAGTTAGGCATAAAACCTACTCACGAAGAACGCTGGAAAGAGATCGGCGTAATCATAGAAGGGGTTCAACGCTTAGAGCATAGGCATCATACTTTGAGGGAATTATTGGAAGATTTATCGGTAAGGCCGTTAACCGGATTATTGATCGCAGCAGGAGTTACTTATCTTTCATTTAAAATCGTCCGTTTCCTAGGGGAATTAATTATAGAAAGGATAACCGATCCGGTATTTATTAATTTCTACCAGCCATTACTTGAAAAGATGGTTTTGGGCTGGAGTGAAAAGAGTTTTGGGTTCCATCTTTTAATCGGGGATTTAATTAATAACAAGATTGATTTTAAACAGTCTTTAGGGATATTAACCACAGCCCCCTATATAGAGTTTGGAATGGTCTTGCCGTATGTTTTTTCGTTTTATTTTATTTTAAGCCTTCTTGAGGATATAGGGTATCTTCCTAGGCTTGCGATTCTATTAGATAATATCCTGCATCGCTTGGGGCTCCATGGGTATGCGGTTATTCCTTTAATGCTTGGTTTTGGATGTAACGTTCCGGGTATATTATCGACCCGGGTTTTAGAGTCAAAACGGGAAAGGTTTATCGCTTCCACCTTGATTTCAATCGGTATACCCTGCGTGCCTTTGCAGGCAATGATTTTCGGTTTATTAGGCAAGTTCGGAGGGGGGTATGTAGGCGGCGTATACTTATGTTTATTCTCTTTGATCATAATATTAGGGGTAATTTTAAACCGGATTTTAAAAGGTTACAGCCCGGAATTTATACTCGAGATCCCGCCTTACCGGATGCCGCCGGTAACCATATTATTAAAGAAGCTTTATTTTCGCATTAAAGGATTTATTATTGAAGCAGTGCCGATTGTGCTCCTGGGGGTCCTATTTATAAATATCCTATTGTATTTTAATATTTTTGATTTTTTTACCGGCGTATTCGCTCCGGTGATTACAGGTTTGTTCGGGTTGCCTAAAGAGGCAGTGGTATCCTTGGCTGTAGGTTTTTTAAGGAAAGATGTAGCAATAGGAATGCTGGCGCCTTTAGGGCTTACTGCCAAGCAGTTATTTATCGCAGCGACGCTTTTAGCCGTATCTTTCCCTTGCATTGCTACTTTCGTAGTCCTATGGAAAGAATTAGGGGTTAAATACCTGATCAAGGCGACTTCGATTATGTTATTAGTCAGCATTATTGTCGGCACTTTGTTAAACTTCGTAATCCTACCCCCGTCTTTGCTATTCCTGCCGCATTAGTAACCCCTTAAAATTTTAAAAAAATACTTGACAAAGCCAGGATCATGCATATAATTATATGCATAACATATATATTTATATGCTAAAAGAATATAGGTATTCACAATGAGGAACTTTTCGAAGAATACGTTAAAACTGTTAAGGCTTTTTTATTCGCATCCCGAAGAGGAATTTTATATTCAACAGCTCGGAAGGATCTTGAAAAAGAAGCCCGGAGTTTTTCAGAGGACTCTTTATAACCTCGAGAAAGACGGAGTCTTAAAAAGCGATTATAAGGCAAACGCCAGATTTTTCAAGGCCAATAAAGAGTACTCTTTATATAAGGAGTTTAAAAGTATCACTTTTAAAGCCGTAAGTGCCGCTATCTTCATTTTCTTCCTTGGTCTTTTCACTTTAAGTCACAGTTTGGGCATATGCGAAGAAGCAAGCGCTAATGTTTTAGAGCTTTCTTCGCTAAAAGAGGCAGTCAAAGTTGCGTTTAAAAATAACAAGGATATACGCATACAAGAATACGCGCTTAAAATATCAAGCGCGGATATACTAAACGCAAGGAGTGAATTTTTGCCTAAAGTTGATTTTGACGCCGCTTATACGCATAGTGGCGCGGTATTAAATTCGCCCGATGCGGGAGGAAAGAAAGACAACAGGATATTCACGGGGTATAAAAACGATAATTTTGCAGGTATAAGCGTAAATGAAGTCCTTTATAGCGGAGGCGCTAATATTGCAGCTTATAGGGCGGCACAGCTTGCTTTAAGGGAGCAGGAAGAGACCTTACGCGCGACAAAGCTTAATGTAGAGCTTGAAACAAAGCGGCTTTATTACGGACTTTTACTGGCTTATGAGACAAGACGGATTGCGCAGGACCTGGTAAGCCAGGCAGAAGAGCACTATAGGCAAGTAAAGAACAGGTTTGAACAAGGGACTTCTTCAAGGTTTGACGTCTTGCAGTCAAAGGTGCAGGTATCTTTGCTTATGCCGCAGTTAATCAGCGCGGAAAATGCCATAGGCCTGATTATCGCAGAGATGAATAAACTGCTGGGATTAAAGATAAGCAGTAAAATAATTATTAATGACCGGCTGGCTTACTCTCCGGTTGAAATCAGAGAGGATGATTTTTTAAAGGAGGCATATTTAAATGAGCCGGAGATGATCTTAAGGGCGTTAGGGATTGACATCAGTAAATGGGCGGTCAAATACGCCAGGTCCGGTTGGCTTCCGCAAATAGAAGCAGGAGCCCAGTATTTTTACCGGTCCAATAATATAGGTAATATGTTTAATGACCGGCATAACAATTGGAATATGGGTTTTACCGTACGCGTGCCTTTGTTTGACGGATTTTCCACAAAGGCAAAGGTAGATGCGGCTAAGGCCAAATATATGCAGTCAATTTTGGGCAAAGAAAATTTGGTTGATCAGATAGCGGTTGAGGTAAAACAGGCATGCTTGGACCTTATTCAGGCAGCTTCAATCATCAAGTCTCAAGAGGATAATCTTGAGGACGCAAAGGAAGCCTTGAAGATTTCTTATGTACGTTATAATAACGGCGTAGGCATTAATCTAGATGTTTTAGATGCGCAGGTATCTTTGGCAAACGTGGAAAAGAATTTAAGCGAAGGCGCTTACGATTATATTATGGCAAAGGCAAAGTTGGATAGGGTCATGGGCAAAGGTTTAAAAATCGAGGAGGCAAATAAATGAAGAAAAAATTAAAGCCTATATTGATTGCTGCGATTTTAGTTGCCGTAGTTTCTCTGGCCGCAGCCTTTATATTCAAACTGGAGAGAAAAAGCGAGAGGCATATTAAGGTTTCCGGGACCATCGAAGGCGATGATGTGCGTATATCTTTCAGGGTTGGAGGCCAGATTACCGAGCTTTTAACTGATGAAGGTATGGTTATAAAAAAAGACCAGATTGTCGCCAGGCTCAATCAAGACGAGTTAAGCAAGGTAAAAGCCGAGGCTGAGGCAGCGCTAAAGTTCGCAGAATACCAGTATAAGCTGGATTACGATGATTATCTAAGGGCGGAAAACCTATTTAAGGCGGGCGCCGTTTCAGCTCAAGAGCGCGATACGGCTAAAACTAAGGCGGATACTGACGCGGCCAACATAAAACAATTACAGGCATCTTTGGAATTAGCGAACACAAAATTGGGCTGGACTTATTTGGCTGCTCCCCTTGATGGTTACGTCTTGGTAAAGAGCGCTTTACCCGGAGAAGTAGTCCAGATCGGCGCTCCTGTTTTTACGGCTATTAACTTAGACGATCTTTGGGTAACTGCCTATATCAATGAGAATGATTTAGGCAGGATAAAATTAGGCCAGAAGGCTTCTGTGGAAACAGACAGCTATAAAGGGAAAAAATATAACGGTACGGTTTCGTTTATATCCAGCCAGACAGAGTTTACCCCTAAATATATTCAGACTACCGAAGAGAGAGTAAAATACGTTTACAGGATTAAGGTTAGAGTTGATAATTCGAGCCTTGATTTAAAACCCGGGATGCCCGCAGACGCGTACATAATAATCGAATAAAAGTGGTTACTATCAAAGCAGAGAATCTCACCCGTAAATTTGCATCTTTAACAGCCTTAGATCACTTAAGCCTTGAAGTAAAGGAGGGCGAAATCTTCGGTTTGGTTGGGCCTGACGGTGCGGGTAAATCTACAACCATGCGCCTCTTAACCGGCATATTGGACCCTACGGAAGGCGATGCTTGGGTTTGTAATAAGCACACGGTTAAAGAGGCCGAAGCGTTAAAAGAAAACATTGCTTATATGTCCCAGCGTTTTGGCCTTTACGAAGAGTTAAGCGTGATGGAGAATTTGAATTTCTACGCCGATCTTTATGGGGTTACTAAAGAAAAACGCAAGAATGATATTGAGCGCCTGCTGGGATTTTCCGGCCTTTTGCCTTTTAAAGAGCGTTTTGCCGGCAAGTTATCAGGAGGAATGAAGCAGAAGTTAGGATTAGCCTGCGCTTTAATTCATACCCCCAAGGTTTTATTCTTGGATGAGCCGACAAACGGAGTTGATCCTGTCTCGCGCAGGGATTTCTGGAGCATACTCTATGACCTCCTTAAAGAAAAGGTGACTATATTCTGTTCAACTTCTTATCTTGATGAGGCGGAGCGTTGCGGCAGGGTAGGCCTTATGCATAAAGGAAGGCTCTTACGCTGCGATTCTCCGGATAAGATAAAGAAAGAACGTAATGTCAAAACCCTGGAAGAAGCTTTTATTTCGATAATTAAAGAACATGAATGAAGACAGCTCCGACAATATCGCGGTAAGCGTTTGTAACCTGGAAAAGAAATTCGGCCAGTTCACTGCAGTTAACCGGATTAATTTTGAAGTTAATCAGGGAGAAATCTTCGGGTTCTTAGGGCCTAATGGCGCGGGCAAATCTACAACCATAAGGATGCTTTGCGGTATTATCCCGCCTACTTCAGGTTCAGGCAAGGTAGGCGGTTTTGATATTATCAAGGAACAGTATAAGATTAAAGAGCATATCGGTTATATGTCGCAGAAATTCTCTCTTTATGATGACCTCACCGTAGAGGAGAATGTGAATTTCTATAGCGGGATATACAAAATCCCGCGACAGGAGAAGCAGGGGCGTTTTAGAGAGACTATCAGCGCTGCCGGCTTAGAGGGGATGGAGAACAAGCTTACTTCTACTCTTTCCGGAGGCTGGAAGCAGCGCCTGGCGTTGGGGTGTGCGCTTATTCATAAGCCAAAGATTATATTCCTTGACGAGCCGACCTCAGGGGTTGATCCGATAACCCGGGCAAATTTTTGGGCAATTATCAAGCAGCTAACTACCCAAGGGGTAACTGTTTTTATAACGACTCATTATATGGATGAGGCGGAAAACTGTAACCGTATGGTTTTAATTTACCATGGCACAATCATCGCTGAAGGCAGCCCTGAAGACATGAAGATTAAATGCATGAATAATGATGTCCTCGAGATTGAAATAGCCAATTCGCAAGACTGGCTGGAGAAAATCGCTAAGATCGAAGGGGTTAAAGAAGCCGCTCTTTTTGGGGCGACGATACATGCGATAGTTTATGATAGCGCTAAGGCAATATCCTCAATAAAAGGATTTTTAAGCAAAGAGGGCGTCATGGATTTTAGTGTCAATAAGATACTTCCTTCTTTGGAAGATGTATTTGTCTCATCAATAGAAAACTATGACAAAAGGGAGCCTAAGAAGGATTAAGGCTGTAGCGAATAAGGAATTCATTCAGATAAGGCGCGACCCGCGCTCCTTGGCTATGGCATTGGTGATTCCGACATTCTTACTTTTAATCTTTGGTTACGGCCTTTCTCTGGATATTGACCATGTGCGTACCCTTATCTGGAATCAGGATGCCTCTTCAGAGATTACCCGCGATTTCCTGCTAAATTTCAAGAATTCTAAATATTTTAAAATAACCGGCTATACGGATAATTACAGGGATATCGAACGCCAGATTAATAACGGCAAGATAATGATGGCCATTATTATACCCAAAGACTTTTCCCGTTACCTTAAATCCGGGAGCCCTGCCCCTATGCAGCTTTTAGTAGACGGAAGCGATGCCAATACTGCGACCATTGCTATGGGGTATGTGCGGACAGTGGTCTCTCAATATAATGTTGAGCTCTTAAGCGGAGCTCTTTCTAATTACGGTATTAAGCCAGGAAGATCAATAGATGCCCGTGGAAGGGTTTGGTTCAATATGGGCCTGACCAGCACTTGGTTTATTATACCCGGTGTTCTGGCGATGGTTATTATGGTTATTTCAGCTTTGCTCTCATCGCTTTGCATAGCCCGGGAATGGGAAAGGGGAACTATGGAGCAGCTCATCTCTACTCCCGTAAAGGCGCCTGAATTAGTTATCGGTAAGTTTATCCCGTATTTTGCCATTGGTTTTTTTGACCTTATAATGGGGGTAATTATGGCGCGGGTTTTATTCGGCGTGCCCTTTAGGGGAAGTTACCCTTTACTTATTTTCTTAAGCTCCTTATTTCTGACCGGAGCTATATCGCAAGGGATTTTAATCTCTGTAATTGCCAGGACCCAGCTAATGGCAAGCCAGCTGGCAAATTTGTCTACCCTGATACCGACGGTATTATTATCGGGTTTTATCTACCCGATTTTTAATATGCCCAAAGCAATACAGTCAGTAACTTATTTTATTCCCGCGCGCTATTATATGACTGTCTTAAGAGGATTATTTTTAAAAGGAAACGGGCTACAGGCTTTGTGGGATGAGGCGCTTTTTTTATTTTTATTTGCTTTTTTGATGTTAAGCATTGCGGTAATGAAGTTTAAAAAGAAGGTGGTAGCATGATTCCAGAGAGGATAAGGGCGATTCTCATAAAGGAATTTAAGGAGATTTTTCGCGATCCGAGAATGAGGACGATTATTTTTATAAGCCCGCTTCTTCAGATAATCCTCTTTGGGTATGCGGCTAATAAGGATATTAATTATGTCCCTACCGCAGTCTATGATCAGGATAATACTTTAGAGAGCCGGGAGCTTTTGCGCCGGTTTACTTACTCAAAATATTTTGTGCCGGAACATTATGTTTTTAGCGAAAAGGAGCAAAATTCTGTCCTTGATAAGGGGCTTGTCAGCGCAGTTATCCGCATTGACCGGGGCTTTGGCCGTAATGTTAATGCCGGCAAAGATGCTTCGATACAACTTGTATTTGACGGCACGGATTCGAATACAGCAATGATTGTTATGGGCTATGCAAATACTATCGTTAGCGATTACCAGCAAGGCCTGTTAAAAAAAGAGATTGAGGCAAAAGGCCTGGCCCAGGGTTTGCCTAAGGTAGACTTAAGGGACCGGGCCTGGTTTAATTGCAATCTCATTTCGACTAACTATTACCTGCCGGGGGTAATCGCTACCATTATCACGATGATGTCTCTTTTACTGACTTGCATGGCTATAGTAAAAGAAAAAGAAATCGGCACTATGGAACAGCTGACAGTAAGCCCTTTAAAGCCGATTGAGCTTATCGCAGGCAAGCTTATCCCTTTCGCGGTAATCTCGCTTATTCAGATCATCCTTATTACTATACTCGGGGTGCTCTGGTTTGATGTGCCTTTAAGAGGGAGCCTGTTATTATTGTTATTTTCAACCTGTATCTATTTGTTTACTACTTTGGGGATAGGCTTGTTTATTTCCACGATATCTTCAACTCAACAGGAGGCAATGATGTCGGTTTTCCTTTTTTACACACCCACGATGCTTTTATCCGGGTTTGCTTATCCTATCGCTAATATGCCTAAAATTATTCAATGGCTCACCATTATTAATCCTCTGCGTTATTTTATGGTTATCATCAGGAGTATTTTCTTAAAAGGCGTGGGAATTGAAGTTATTTGGACGCAGCTCTTGCCTTTATTAGTTATAGGGTTTTTTGTTATTAGTTTAAGCGTTTTAAAATTCCGTAAAAGTTTAGGGTAGACGGATATGAAAAATAAGGCTTTAAACCTGATACTATTATTTGGGTTAGTTAGTCTCTTTGGCGATATTACTTATGAAGGCGCGCGCAGCGTTAACGGTGCATACTTAAAACTCTTAGCGGTAAATGCCGCTACCTTGGGATTAATAACCGGAGTAGGAGAACTTTTAGGGTATGCGCTACGTTTGGTTTCGGGGTATCTTTCCGATAAAACAAAATCCTATTGGTTTTTTACTTTATTAGGTTATGGCATGTTAATCAGCGTGCCGTTGCTTTCTCTGGCAGGTAGTTGGCAGGTCGTAGCGGTATTTATAATCCTGGAGCGGATTGGTAAGGCTATCCGTAGCCCGGCTAGGGATACAATACTTTCTCAAGCCAGTTCGCAAGTAGGCACAGGGTTTGGTTTTGGCCTGCACGAGGCGATGGATCAGGTCGGGGCAGTTATCGGCCCGCTTATCTTTACCATATTCTTCGTATTCGTAAGAAAAGAGGCCGGTATTGCTGAATATCAAAGAGGGTATACTTTTCTTTGGTTGCCTTTTTTACTGGCGATGTTTTGCCTGTTTATTTCTTACCGGAAGTTCCCTCATCCGGAAGCCTTGGAAGCCGCACAAAAAAATATAGCCTCCGATAAGTTATCTCAAGTCTTCTGGCTTTATACACTATTCACTTTTTTTGCGATAACAGGTTTCTTAAGTTTCATCTTACTCGCATTCCATTTTAAGCTCAATAATATACTTTCTGACGGACAAATACCTTTATTTTATGCCCTGGCAATGGGGATTGATGCGGTGGCCGCGCTGACGATCGGGAAGCTTTACGATATTTTAAAGAATAGAAGTAATAACCAGAGCGCAGGGCTGAATTTGTTGGTCGTTGTCCCTTTTCTTTCGCTTTTATCGGCTTTACTTGTTTTCTCGCAAAGCTTTAGTTTTATAGCCATCGGTGTGCTTTGCTGGGGAGTAGTCATGGGCATCCATGAGACAATTATGCGCTCTGCGATTGCCGATATTACTTCTTTGGCAAAACGCGGGACAGGATATGGTATTTTTAATACCGCATATGGGCTGGCGGCATTCTTAGGTAGTGTTATGTTGGGTTTTTTGTATGATCGCTCAAGAGCGTTTGTTATTCTTGCGGTGATTATTTTTGAATTATTTGCCCTAATTATATTTTTTCTGATGAAAAAGAAGCTTTACGCGCAAGGAAATTAAAACGCGCATAAACGCAAGGAGGGGGTTATGAATAAAACGGCTGTTAAGTGGCTCTATCGGGAATTAGCAGAGTTGGTAGCTAAGGGCATTTTGACACAAGAAACCGCCGATAGGTTACGGCAGTATTACGGCGAAGTAAAAAGTGTTAGCAAAACGACGCTCACGCTGGTTATTTTAGGAACCATCGGGGCTCTTTTGATTGGTTTGGGGATAATTTTATTATTAGCTCATAACTGGGAACAGTTTTCACGGTTTACAAGGGCGATTTTGTCGTTAGCTCCCCTAGTGATAGGGCAGGGAATGGCACTATGGGTTTTATGGAAAAGACCCCAATCCAATGCATTGAAAGAAGGCAGCGCAACTTTTCTGACTCTTATGGTCGGAGCCTCAATAGCCTTAATTAGCCAAACATATAATATACCTCAAGACGCAGGTATTTTTATTCTAACCTGGATGTTTCTTATTATACCTATTGTATATCTTATGCAGGCATCTTTACCCGCAGCAATTTTTTTAATAGGCATTACTATATGGTCTGGAACCTTTTGGGATAATCCGGCTAAGGCAATTTTATTCTGGCCTTTAGCAGCCATAACCGTACCTCATTTTATATGGGCTTTACGCCAAGAGATTTATGCCTTACGCGCCGCTATGCTTTCTTTAATTATGATTATATGTGTTTCTTTTGCCACAAGCTTCAGCTTAGGCAAGACGTGGCCTGGGTCATGGGTTATTATTTTCCCGAGCATGTATTCTATCTTCTATTTCCTTGGGTGGATAAAAGTAAATAAGATTACTACTAACTGGCAGCGGCCGTTACGTTTAATAGGGTCTATAGGATTATTTATGCTTGCATTCCAGTTCACTTTTCAGTATAGCTGGCAGTATCTTAATAATTACTCTTATGGAGTCGCTAGAGATGTTTCTGGTATCAGCTCTATACCGGATCAGATTATAACTGTAGCGATGGTAGCAATAGCAATGCTGTTATTCTACGGCAATATTAAACGGAGGAACTGGATGGTTGCCTTGTTTGGGGCAGTCCCATTAATTGCAATAGTAGCTTATTTAGCTAAAGGGCTGTCGCCGGTTGTGCCAATGTTTATTTTTAATGTTTATTTATTTATTTTAAGCATCAGCCGTATTATTTTTGGGGTTCGTAGTAACAATCCGGGGATTGTTAATATAGGAATGTTAATGTTAGCGGCACTTATTATTGCGAGGTTTTTTGATAGCGACATCAATTTCATCGTTAAAGGATTAGTATTCATAATTGTAGGTATTGGATTTTTAGTCATCAATGTATTGCTTGCGCGCCGAAAAGGAGGTGCAAAATGAAGAATAGGTTGATTATTGGGTTATTTTTAGCTATAGCATGCATACAAATTATTACTCCTTTGTCGATGATCTTAAAACGGGAATTCGTCCTTAAGAACGGCACTCAATTTAAATTCAAAACTGCGCCTGTTGATCCTTACGATGCTTTTCGGGGAAGATACGTCGCCTTGCGGATTGAAGAAGATTCTGTTTTAGTTATTAAAGGGCCAAAATTAATAAACGGGCAGGTTGTATATGCGCTTATAGATGTAGATAGCCAAGGATTCGCAAAATTTACTACTGTGGCTACCCGTAGGCCTTACGGGAAAGCATATATCCGGACAAAAGTGCGGTATATTGCCGGTAATAAAGTGTATTTAGATTTACCCATCGATCGGTATTATATGGAAGAAAATGCTGCTCCAGCAGCAGAAATAAT
>Ga0265297_10010000_pt1 | contig 12055 bp, 10 predicted proteins | sample Munlanlwell13791_FD_192502 | JGI IMG/M metagenome (GOLD analysis project Ga0265297, IMG submission 192502) | Leachate microbial communities from a municipal landfill in Southern Ontario, Canada - Leachate well 137-91 | ecosystem: Engineered > Solid waste > Landfill > Unclassified | place...
GTGAATAGGGGAAATGTGGCTTATACATGCTGAAATATAGCATTTCGAGTGCCGACTTTCCCTTGTTCACCAGACGAAGAATGATGTGATCAGTTGCGGTTAATCAGAGGTTCCCTAGTAGAGTCCCTTCGCCTTGAGGATCGCAATCGCCTTGGTCATCTGCTCATCACGTTCCGCCGTTGGCACAACGGTGTCCGGCGTAACCCCCACGCCATCAATCGTGTGCCCGAGGGGCGACAGCCATTCGGCGATTGTGAGCTTGAGACTGGATTTGTCCGTAAATTCCAGGACCTCCTGCACGGTTCCCTTGCCGAACGTCTGTTCGCCGATAACAGTCACGCGCTTGGCATCCTGCAGGGCGGCGGCGACGATCTCGGATGCGGAGGCCGATCCGCCATTCACGAGAATGACAACCGGAACAGAGGCGTCGATCGTCGGTTCATCCTCCGTCCTCTCGGTGCGATCACCCGTTCGTGAGCGGATGATGGCAACGGAAGACCCCTTCGGCAGGAAGTTGCTGGCCACGATCGTCGCAGCATGCAGCAGACCACCGGGATTATTGCGCAAATCAAGGATGATTCCTTTCGGATCCTGCTCCTGCACATGCTGCATTTCGGGACGCAGATCGGTCTCGGAGAGCTTGCCGAACTGCATGAGCTTCACGACGGCGATCTCCTCCTGCCACTTAATCTCGATTTCGGGCACTTTGATCGTGTCACGCGTCACCTGCACATCAAACTCGACACCGCTGCGGAGGATGCGCAGCTTCACGATGGAACCCTTGGGGCCGCGCACGTAATCCACCATCTCTTCGTAGGGCAAGCCCAGAATACTCGTGCCGTCCACGGCGATGATCTGGTCATTGGGCTTGAGACCCGCCTTCTCGGCCGGTGAATTCGTGAGCGGAGTGGTGATCGTCAGTACCCCCTCCCGATCCTCCACCTGTGCACCAATACCCGAGACCTCCCCCTGAATGCGCGACTGGAATACCCGTGCTCCCGCAGGGCGGTAGAACGTGGAGTACGGATCGCCGAGACTTTTCACAATCGCCTCGGCTGCTTCGTATGCAGTGGCATCCGCATCGATCTTTTCTGAATAGAGATAATCCTCTTCGATGAGGTTCCACAGTGCTTCCAGAATCTGTGCCTTCGGCAACGTACTCGTGCTCGTGGTCTTTTTACTGGACGTGAAACGGATCTCCACGGTAGGAATTGTGTCCGTTTCGTCCTCCTGTTCCCCTCCCTGTCCCAGAACCTTGCGCAGGAACAGACGCGCCTCCTTGCCCGTCAGCACTTCCTGCACACCAAAGAGCGTATTGGACTGCGGTTCCATCCACCCTTGGTCCACGGCCACCTGCACCGCTTGTGCAAGCGCATCACTGGTCCGTGCATCACGATACTGTGTCGTAGCTTTGGCCGTGAAATGCTGCAACGAAACGATCATCTCGAGCGCCTGGCCGCGGGTGATGGGCTGACTCGCAAAGAGCTCTTCTCCGAACATTTTGAGCGCCCCGGCCGCATACGCCGCTTTCACCTGAGATTCCAAGTCACGGGGAACACGCCGGTACGGCAGAATAGCTTTCTCGCTCCCAGTGACTCCAAGTACCTTCACCGCCGCTCGGATGAATTCCCCGCGCGATACGGGTGCGCTGTCGGTCATGCGCAACACATCCGAGACGGGGACAGCTGCCGCCGCAGCGAGCGGAAACAGGACACATCCGACAGAAAGCAAAATGGACTTCATAGGGGAACGGAACAAGCGCATGAACGAGGGGGAATGACACGAGAACGTGGATTGAAATTTCACGCCTCGAAAGTGCAGGCATTCTAGCGATCACACGCTACCACGACAACCGCGTTGTCTTAATGTCCGCGGGTCGAAGACCCGCCCTCCGGTTCTGATTCCTCTGTTTCCTTTGCCTCCTTTATTTCCTCTGTTTCCTTTGCTTCCTTTGCTTCCTCTGCTTCTTCTGTTTCCTCATCATCACCCCACCCGCACGAACGTATCCGTAACCACGAGCTGACCGTGCTCCTGGTTGTTTTCGTTGCGGAACAAGAGCGTACTCAAGATCCAGAACCCGCCCAACACGTAGAAGAGCGATGGAATGAGGATGAGGGAAACCATGTGCAAATACGATCCGCTCGGCTGACCAAAGAGCTCGCCCAACGTGCGAGGATTCCCCGGCAGCAGGTCGGGCAGCGACACCATGAAATTGAAGAGCCCGTGGAGCACGACCGCGATCGAAAAGCCCGTGAGGATCATCTGCCGACGGAAGACCGGTTTTTCGGGCAGTCGCAGAAACGCCCACGCCACTCCGGAGAGCAGAGAAGTCTTCCCTTTGCGACGGGCATCCTCCAGCGTGGGGCCGGCAAAGATGGCAAGCCCCAGAAAGTACCCCAAGACCCCGGTGGAAACGATGTGCACCATCGTCGTCAGGATGGAGCGTCCGATCACATTTCCGGCGAAGCCCCCCCAATCCGCCGTGGACGGTGCCAGCAGGTACTCGCGCACGAAGGAAACGAAGTACGTGGGATTGATGACATTCTCCGCGAACGCGAATCCGATCGCCACGATGATGCCCAGCGAAACGACGTCATTGATGCTGTGGAAAAACTCCGTCCCGCTCTGCTTTAAGACCCAGAATTTGCTGGCTTCTTCGATCAAGCCGACGAGCAGGAACGCCAGGAGGGTAGAGAGCAGGGTGGCCTTCATGGACGACGACTCGACGATTGCCCCGGTTACCAGTGCGCTCGAAGAACGCGTGAAATTTTCGGGCACAATGCGAAAGAGCAGGAACTGCAGCTCGATCCCCCGCCGCACCAGCGCGTCGTAAAAGAGGATGGGCGCTGTACTCAGCATGCCCGAGAAAAACATGAGCAGCACCAAACTCATTCGTTCCCAGTGGTACTTGAGAAAGAGCGCGCACCAGATCACCGCCGGAATCAGCGCCACGCCGATCGCCAGCAGGTGCGCCATGCGCTCGACGCCTGCCTCCTGCCACAGCAGGTGAAAGACAACCCAAAAGATGAACGTGCCGAGGACGGTCGCCTTGATATGCGCGATCCACGGGCCGAAGAGGAACCGCCACGCGAGTGCGATCCCCACTACTCCAAGCGCGGAGAAGAACGCATCGGGACCCCGTGCGGTGTCGAGGATCGTGCGCTCGAATCCGATGAGCACAAAACTCAGGATCGTTCCGAGGACGACTGCAAACACGTATTCCTTGGCGTGTTTCCACCGCACCAGTCCCATGCCGGCAATGCCGCACGCAACCGTGGCGAAGAGGATGCCGCGCTTCAGTCCCGCCTGCCCCTCGAACGGCGCGATCGTTCCAAATGTCTTGATGGTGAGAATGAGCAGGATCACCGTTCCGAAGATGGTTGTCAGCATCACCTTCAGTGACGGCAGGTAGGGATGCCGCTGCTCGATCGATGAAAGCGGCTCCACATCAAGGAGCGATACGTTCAGGATGCCGATCCACACCCGCGTCAGCAGCACCGAGAGCACGAGGAATGCCAGGAGCATCCCCATAACCATGAACGCGCTCTGCCCCGCCTGGGCAGCGGTTTCCTGTGCGAACACGACCGTCGGCAACAGAGCCGCCGAGACGGCTGTCATGGAGAAGCCCATGCGACGGAGAGAGATGTGCATGTGTTTGGTTTATTATACCACTTTTTTTGATTGTTGCATACAGCGAAACGCGGACAGGAAAATTGAGAATGTAGAATGCAGAATGTAGAATTTTGCGTGTTTCTTGCTGTTTTTCATTCGTCATTCTTCATTTTCCATTATACATTCTACATTCGCTCATGCCAGCCACCTCCCTCGATCAACTCGTTTCCCTCTGCAAGCGACGCGGATTCATCTTCCCGGGATCCGAAATTTACGGAGGACTGGCGAACACATGGGATTACGGGCCGCTCGGGGTGGAGCTCAAGAACCGCGTGAAGCAGGAGTGGTGGAAGACATTCGTGCACAAGAGGGCGGACATGGTGGGGATGGACGCGTCGATCCTGATGAACCCGAAAGTGTGGGAGGCCAGCGGACACGTGGGGAATTTCTCGGATCTCATGAGCACATGCAGATTCTGCAAAAAGCTCATCCGCGCAGATCACTGGGACGGGCTCGTGGAAGAAAGTGCATGGTTCTGTTCCCTCAAGGAACTCTACGCTTCACAAAAGGATGTGACCCTTGAGGATTTGGGGGATTGGGGCCAAAAGGAAGGCAAAAAGCTGGCACCCAATCTTGCAGTCGTGCGTAATCCATCCGTCACACTCTCTTGGTTGTCGGAATACCTGGAAAACGCTTCTCGCGTCGCCGCAGAAGGGACCCTCATTCAAAGTAATTTCAGGGAAATCATCAAATACCTTGCCACAGAGCAGCTCAAGAAAACGGGGCTCGTCCTGCCCTGCCCCTATTGTGGCGGGGAGCTCACTTCGCCAAAGCCTTTCAATCTTCTCTTCAAAACCAACCAAGGAGTTATTGAAGATGAGGGAACAGCAATTTATCTCCGCCCCGAAACCGCGCAGGGCATCTTCGTGAACTTCAAGAACGTCGTGAACACCATGCGACCGCGGCTTCCCTTCGGCATCGCGCAGATCGGCAAGGCATTTCGGAACGAGATCACCCCTGGCAACTTCACCTTCCGCACGCGGGAATTCGAACAAATGGAAATCGAATATTTCGTGGAACCGGGCAAGGAGGAGAAGATTTTTGATGAATGGAAGGAAGCCGTCTGGAACTGGTACACGGGGCTCGGCATTGCGAAGAAGAGCCTGCGCATCCGCGAGCACGACAAGGAGGAACTCAGCCACTACAGCTCCCGCACGGTCGACATCGAGTACCAATTCCCATGGGGGTTCGGCGAACTCTTCGGCCTCGCCAACCGCGGGGACTTCGATTTGAAGCAGCACGAGAAATTCAGCGGCGAAGATCTCACCTACACGGACATGGATGATCCGACCAGGAAATTCCTGCCGCACGTCATCGAGCCCAGTTTCGGCTGCGACCGCACCGTCCTCACATTCCTGCTCGAGGCGTACACAGAGGAGAAACTGGAAAACGGCGACACGCGCACCGTCATGAAGTTTGATCCGCGCCTGGCGCCGGTCGATATCGCCATTCTGCCGCTCAGTAAGAAGGAACATCTGATCGCCAAAGCACAAGAGCTGTACAAAAAAGTTACTCAGGAAACAGACCTCTCCGTGGATTTCGATGTGACCGGAAGCATCGGCAAGCGCTACCGAAGGCAGGACGAGATCGGCACGCCCAAGTGCATCACGGTTGATTTCGGCACGCTCGGGGAGGACGAGAAACAAGGCACGAAAGATACCGTGACCATTCGCGACCGGGACAGCCTGAAACAGGAACGGCTTACGATCGGGGAGCTCGTCCAAAAACTACGCGGCTGACCGGCGCATCTGTCGTACGTATAGGAAAAGGTGTAAGACGGCGTCCTACGGCAAAATCGCCGTGAAAAGGATTGCCGGGTACCCGGGACTTCTGTATAAGTGGAACGTACTTTTGACCGATCGTCGCGGTCCTGAAGCGAAGCTTCACCCTGAGCTTATCGAAGGGTGATCCCCCGCTTTCCTCCGCACCAGACGAAGTGACGTCAAAGCCCTTCGACCCGCTCAGGGCAGGGGAAGCCAAGGATCGTATCACCGACTGCATTCCTGAACCTCACCTGAGGTCCAAATCCCCCTACGCTCTACCCCCTATTCCTACCCCCTCGACCATGTCCCTCCCGACGGAAAAAGAGCTGCTTTTAGCCGCCTGCCACATCGGCCACCCCAAGAATAAGTGGCATCCCAAGATGGCGCCGTACCTTTACGGCGTGCGCAAGGGCATCCACATCTTCGATCTCACGCAGACCAGGGTTCATTTGGAACACGTGGTAGAGCAGATGAAGAAACTGCAGGCAGAAGGCAAGATCATTCTCTTCGCCTCGACAAAGCAGCAAAGCATCCCCCTGATTGAAGAAATCGGCGAGACGCTGCACCAGCCCACAGTGACCAAGAAATGGATCCCTGGCCTGCTCACGAACTGGACCACCATGAAGCGCCGCATCAAGTACTTCCTCGAACTCAAGGAGTCCTTCCGCTCCGGTGAAATCGAGAAGTACACCAAGAAGGAGCAGACGATGCTCCGAAAGAAGATGGCCAAGCTCGAGATGGCCCTCGGAGGTGTTTCAGGCATGACACGCGTCCCCGATGCGCTTTTCGTGATCGACGCCCTGCGCGATCGCGTGGCGGTGCTCGAGGCGAATGTGCTCAAGATTCCGGTGTACGGCATCTGCGACAGCAACGTGGATCCCCTGCTCTTTAGGGAATTCATCCCGGCCAACGATGACGCCGTGAAGTCCATCGGCCTCGTCCTTGCAACCGTTCGCGACGCTCTCGGAAGTCCTTCGAAAGAACGCGTGCCCGAGCAGAGAGAAGGAAGGGAAAGCGTCATCGGCGTGAAGTCCTAAGTCCTCTGTCCGAAGTCCTCATTCCTAATCCCTAATCCCTACCCCCTCGTCTCATGTCCCCCGTTACCGCCTCCGCCGTTTCCTCCCTACGCCAGCGCACCGGCGTTTCCATGATGGAATGCAAAAAGGCGCTCGATGAAGCGCAGGGCAACGAAGACAAGGCCATCGAAATTCTCCGCAAGCGCGGCATCGCGCAGGTTGCCAAGAAGGCGGCGCGCGACCAGTTCGAGGGCTTAGTTTTCCTCGCGCAGAAAGCAGACAAGGCCGCGCTGGTCCTGCTCAAGTGCGAAACGGATTTCGTGGCGCGGGACGAGAACTTCCGCAAAGCAGGAGCCGCGTTTGCCGAGACCCTTCTCGAAAAAGGTGACGCCGGCCTGAAATCACTGACAGAGAAGATGATGCCGGAACTCGTACAGAAACTCGGCGAGAATATCTCGCTCGGGGATTCCCATCTCGTCACGGGAGGAACCCTCGGCACCTATCTGCACACGAACAGCAAGATCGGCGTCGCCATCACGCTGGAAGGTGGAACAGCCGAGAGCGCCCGTGACGTCGCCATGCACGCCGCCGCCATGAATCCGACGGTCACGCGTCCAGAGGAAATGTCGAATGAGAAAGTGGAAAAGGAGAAGGAGATCTGGCGCGAGCAGCTCAAGAAAGAAGGCAAACCCGAGGCCATGTTCGACAAGATCATGATCGGCAAGGAAAAGAAATTCCGGGAGGAGAACGCCCTCTTGAAGCAATCGTTCGTGAAGGATCCGACGAAGACCGTGGAGCAATTCCTGGGAACGGCGAAAGTGACCGCCTACGTTCGGCTGGCAGTTGGATGATGAAATAGGAGGTCTAGGGAATAGGGAGTAGATTTTAGCATCTTGAAAGCCCCTACCCCCTACGCCCTCTCCTGAGGGCAAAAATTGTACCTACACAAACATGGGAGAAAGGCCTATAATGGAAAGTGATGTCCCCGCTCAGCATTCTCATCGCCGAAGATGATGCAGTTCTCCGTGAGGTCTACGTGAAGAAGTTTTCCATCGCCGGATTTAAGATTCGCGCAGTGCAGGATGGTCAGGAGGCGATCCAGGAGATTGAAAAAGAGAAGCCCGATATCGTCATCCTGGATCTCAACATGCCCGTGTTGGACGGGTTTGCAGTTCTGGAGCGCTTCCCGCGTGCCCAGCGCACATTCCCGATCATCGTTCTCAGTAATTTCGGTGACACGAAGAATAAGGAACGCGGCGTACGCTTGGAAGCTGATGATTTCTTCATCAAGAGCGAGATGACGATCAAGACGCTCATGGAGAAAGTCGCCACACTCCTCAAGGCGAAATAGATGTGGCAGGAATGAGACTGTAGATGTTGAAGAAGTCGCAAAGGTAAGAGAGTTTTTTTAATACCCTCTCAGGCTTTCCTCACCTCTACGACCTCTACAACCCCGAACAATCCCTCCCTCGGAAGGCAAATTCGTGATAAAATGGTAAGATACGTCAGAAATGGATCTTCTCTACACCCTCCTCGGCATTCTCCTTTGCGTCGCAGCCATCCTCGCGACGCTCTGGTTCCTGCGTTCTCTGCAGGATCGCAAGCGCGAGCAGGACATGGTATTCCTCCAGCTCTTAGTCCCAAAGAAGGAAAGCAAAGAAGATAAGGAGAAGGAGTCGGAAAAGTACTCCTCGGGGCAGGATTTCAAGGAGGTCGTGGGCGTGATGGATCATCTCTTTCAGTCGCTCTACGCCCTGTACAACAGCAAGCCCGACCGCCACTGGCGTGGTCAGACCCTCTTCTCGGTGGAGTACGCGGCGCTCGGCGGCGAGATCCTTTTCTTCATCGTCTGTCCGCGCGAAACGGTCCACCTGATCGAGAAGCAAGTCACCTCCTTCTACCCCGATACCATCATCGACGAGGTGGAGGACTACAACATCTTCACGGATCAGTCCGTCGTCGCCGCTCAAATCCTCTTGCCGAAAAAAAACTATTCGTTCCCCTTCCGGATGTACCAGGAGCAGAAGAGCGATCCTCTCAACACCATCACGAACGCCTTCTCCAAGCTGGAACCTGGCGAAGGGGCGTCCGTGCAATTCGTGCTGAAACCGGCCGCTCCGGGGTGGCAGAAGAAGCTCCAGAAAGCCGCCGTGAAGATGATCAATCCCAAGAAGCACCAGGCCAACTGGTGGAACCCCATCACCTGGATCGGGGCAATCTTTTCGATCCTCACCTCGAGCGACGCTACGCTGGACATCAAGTCAGAAACGGAATCGACAGGCAACCGCGTCACGCAGATTCAGGAGGAGCACAGCAAGATGCTCGACGAGAAGGCTACCAATCCAGGATTCGACTGCGTCATCCGACTCATCGGCTCCTCACAAACCGCCGCCAAGGCGCAACGCGTGCTGGACGGCATTCGGGCGGCGTTCGCACAGTTCGATACGATACGCGGCAACAGCTTTCGCACCCCTCTCTACGTGAATCAGGATGCCATTGTCCGCGCCTTTGTGCGACGCTCCCCCTATCACGGATTCCTGCGCTGGCTCGCAACACCGCGCATGATCGCAGGAACGGCCGAGCTCGCGAGCTTCTTCCATCTGCCGAACACCAAGTACAATAAAGTCGAGACAATCAAGTGGCAGAACTTCAAGATTGCGCCCGCCCCCAAAGACATTCCGGAAGAGGGCGTCTACCTCGGACTCAACAGTTATCGCGGTGAGAAGCGCAAAATCCACATCAAGAACGAAGATCGTTTCCGCCACTTTTACATCATCGGACAGACGGGTACGGGCAAATCCTCGATCCTCCAGATCATGGCGCGCCAGGACCTGCACGCCGGTAATGGCCTGTGCGTGATCGATCCGCACGGATCGCTGATCGAAGACCTGCTCCCCTACATTCCGCGCGAACGGGCGGACGACGTGATCTACTTCAACCCGGCCGATACCGAGCGTCCGATGGGCTTAAACCTGCTCGAGGGCAAGACGCAGGAGGAGAGAGACCTCATTGCCCTCGATGCGATGAACATGATGGTGAAAATGTTTGGCAACGAAGTCTTCGGCCCGCGCATTCAGGACTACTTCCGCAACGGCTGCCTCACCCTGATGGAGGACGAAGAGGAAGGTGGAGCCATCACCGATCTCGTGAAACTCTTCACGGACGAGGAGTGGCAGAAGTACAAGGTCACGAAGGTGAAGAACCCCATCGTGCGCTCCTTCTGGGAAAAGCAGATGGCCATGACAGGACAACGCGAGAAGCAGGAGATGATCCCCTACTTCGCCGCCAAGTTCGGCCAGTTCTACACAAACACGCTCATGCGCAACATCGTGGGCCAGACGAAGAGCGCCTTCGACATCGCGGACGTGATGGATAACGGCAAAATCCTGCTGGCGAACCTCAGTAAGGGCTTGGTTGGCGACATCAACGCACAACTCCTCGGCATGATCTTCGTGAGCAAGATGCAGGTGGCCGCCATGCGCCGGCAGCGCGAGGATGCCCAGAAGCGCAAGGATTTCTTCCTGTACATCGACGAATTTCAGAACTTCGTGACGGAATCCATCGAATCCATTCTCTCCGAGGCGCGCAAGTACCGCCTCGGCCTCATCCTCGCACACCAGTACATCGACCAATTGGAGAAGGAGAACAAGCTCTCGGGCTCTGTGAGCCTGAAGGGAGCAATCTTCGGCAATATCGGCACCATGATGTTCTACAAGATCGGCCCGCAGGACGCCGAGGTCTGCGCGAAAGAAATGGCACCCGTCTTCTCGGAACAAGATCTCGTCAACATGGATGCCTTTAAGGGATCCATGAAGCTCTGCATCGACGGCAAGCCCTCCCGCCCCTTCACGATCGAGGTCCCGCGACCATGGCTCGATACGACGTACACGAAAGACGCTCAGGCCGCCGAGGCCTTTAAGCAGCTTTCGCGCCTGACCTACGGCAGACAGAAAGATTTCGTCAACAGAGAGATTTTGCGGAGGATCGGATAGAGGAACGTCAAGAAGACAAAGAGTACAAAGAAGACAAGGAATGTATTTGAGAAAGTGTGGAGAAGTTTTCCTTGTACTCCTTGTCTTCCTTGTAATCATTGTAATCCTACATATATTCTATCTATTTGCCATTTCATGACATTTTGATTAATATTTGAAATATGTTATAATGTTCACATCACATCCACACCCTTTCCCCTCCTCTCTATGGTGTACAGCAGAAATCTTGTCGTCGTTGCGCTCTGCGGTGTGCTCATCGGGGCGCTCGCCAGCATCGGAACGATGCAGTATGCGCAAGTCATCGCCTATAGCGGCGTGAATCCGAATACCGCACAGACGGAACCCGGCATCGAAAAACAGGTCAAGAGCTGCGTTAATCCGCGCAGCATTATGCAGAACCTGTTCAGCGGCCTCAGTAAGCAGCGGCCGTGCCCGACCGTAAGTGAACAAGAGACACAGGACACGGAAGAAATGCATGGCGCACCGACCGTTGTCGAACCGATCAATGAGGATTGTGCCAAGACTGCCAATGCCCGTCGCCGCGCAGCCTGCAACGCAGGAACACGTCTCACGAATGAGACGAACCGATAATTGCCGCTCTTTCCTTTTTTACTTCCTTTCTACCCCCCAATGGCAAATCGAAGAAATCTCCTCGTCATCGCACTCGCGAGCGTCCTCGTCGGGATGGTCGCCGGAGTCGGCGTCCTCCAGTACGCCGAGGTCGTCGCCTTCGGCGGCGCAGATCCGAACGTCGCCAATGAGAGTGTCCTCAACTCGCGAATTTCTCGCGTCCGAATACACAGCTTCTGGAACATCCTGAGACGGACTCCCGTCGAACGAGCCGATCCTGAGGATCAGAATTACGGAGCCGCTCCGAATCTCCCCGAGGCTCAACCAGGCTGCGAGGGCCTCACCGGTCAACGCCTCACGAAATGCAATGCCGGGACCAAAGTCATGAACGAAACGGCCCGCTAAGTTCGCTGTTCTTTCTTTTTACTTCTTTTATCTCCCACAACATGGCAAATAACAAAAATACACGTCTCGCCGTTCTCGTCGGCCTGCTCGCCGGTGTGCTCATGGGCGCCGGTGCAGTGCACTACGCGGAAATGACCGCCGACCTGCTCGCGCGGACAGACTTCAACTACCGTAGCGCGCGATACAACGAGACCCTCAGTAATGAGGGAATCAGCCGCGGCACCGGTCTGACAGGTGCCCGCCGTCTCGATTGGAGAACCGATGAAACGCGCACCGAGAAAGTTCCCGCCACCGTATTGCATGGTGCAGCCATCGAGAAGCTGCGCTACTGCGCTGGCCAGAGCACTGTCCGCCGGTCCCAGTGCATCATCAACGCGGCCAACCAAATCCTGGAGGATGAGGCTAAAGCCGGAGTCACAGAGTAGTCATTCACAGAAGCAACACTCGAAAGAGCGGGTAGAAGTACTCGCTCTTTTTTTTGAACGTGGAGGACAAACCTACGGTTTTTCCTCCACGAACCACTTTTTCCCTAATATAGCTATTTCTAAATAATCTGGCACACTGTAGGCATATCATCCCCCCTGATCGATATGGCCTACTCTCTCGATTACCGCAAACGCGTCTTTGCCCTGAAGGA
>Ga0265297_10010001_pt1 | contig 12055 bp, 9 predicted proteins | sample Munlanlwell13791_FD_192502 | JGI IMG/M metagenome (GOLD analysis project Ga0265297, IMG submission 192502) | Leachate microbial communities from a municipal landfill in Southern Ontario, Canada - Leachate well 137-91 | ecosystem: Engineered > Solid waste > Landfill > Unclassified | place...
TTACCGAATACGGCATCGCTTACCTGCACGGAAAAAACATCCGTGAGCGGGCAATGGAATTGATATCAATCGCCCACCCCAAGTTCAGGAAGGACCTTATTCAGCAAGCTAAAGACCTTAATCTTATTTACAAAGACCAGGCATTTATCACCGGCAAGGGCGGCGAATATCCCAAGGAACTGGAAATACACCGTACAACTAAACTCGGGCAGGAGGTCTCACTGCGGCCGGTGAAGATAAGCGACGAACCGCTCCTTAAAGACCTGTTTTACGCCCTTTCCGATAACAGCATGTACCGCCGCTTTATGTCCCGCCGCCAGGATATGCCCCACGAGCGCTTACAGGAATTCGTTATTATAGATTACGACCGCGAGGTCTCTATCGTCGCTACTATCAACGAGGACGAAAAAGAAACAATCGTCGGGCTGGGGCAATATATCGTCTTGCCGAATTCGCATGTCGCTGAGATTGCTTTTGTGGTGCGGGACGATTATCAGAACAAAGGCATCGGCAGTGAACTGCTTTCCTACCTTACCCTGCTGGCAAAGCGCCAGGGCCTGCTGGGTTTTACCGCCGAGGTTCTGGTGGAAAATAAATCGATGCTGCACCTGTTTGAAAAAATGGGATTCATTATAGATAAGAAAGTTGAGCGGGACACTTACGAATTGAAGATGGCTTTTAGCGAGGCGAGAGGTAATGTTGGATAAACCCGATATCAAGTATCTTTTTGAACCCAGAAGCATTGCCATTATCGGAGCTTCACGCGATAGTACCCGTATCGGCTATAAAATTCTTCAAAACATTATCCTATCCGGTTTTAAGGGCGAAATATACCCCGTCAACCCGGAAAACGGCGAGATTTTAGGCAAGCAAGCTTACCCCAGCGTTGATGATATACCCGGCGTTGTTGACGTTGCCTGCATCGTAATTCGCGCTAAAGATGTCTTCAGCGTTGTGCAAAGCTGCGCTGGTAAAGGCGTAAAATTCTGTATCATTATCGCGTCGGGGTTTTCAGAAGTCGGCAACAACGCCGAAGAACGTAAAATCGTGGACTACGCCCGCGAGCACGGTATGCGCATTTTAGGCCCCAATGTCTTTGGCATCTATTCATCCGTTTCTTCTCTAAACGCCACCTTTGGACCGTCGGATGTTAAGCCCGGCAACGTTAGCGTCATCACCCAGAGCGGCGCGGTGGGCATCGGTATGATGGGCAAAACCGTTACCCAGAATATCGGGCTGGCAACGATTATCTCGGTGGGCAATAAGTCTGACCTGAATGAGTGCGACATTTTGGAATACCTCGTGCACCAGGACGATACCAAGATAATTTTGATGTATCTAGAAGGCGTGAGTAACGGCGAACGCCTGGTGAGAATCCTCAAGCAGGCTACACGTAAAAAACCCGTTATCGTTATTAAAGCCGGCCGTTCCAAGCGGGGGGCTTTAGCCGCCGCCTCGCACACTAGCTCGCTGGCTGGTGAAGACCGCATTTTCGACGATATCATCAGGCAGTGCGGCGTAATGCGTTCGGAGAGTATTCGCGACGCCTTGAACTGGTGCCAATACCTTGCTATAGAGCCCATGCCCAAGGGAGAAAACACCGTCATTATCACCAACGGCGGTGGTATGGGCGTCCTCGCCGCCGACGCCTGTGAAAAGTACGACGTTAAGCTTTACGACGATTTAGAGGTGTTGAATAAAACCTTCTCTGATATCCTCCCCTCCTTCGGCTCTTTTAAGAATCCGGTGGACCTTTCAGGACAAGCTTCCGCCGAATATTACGACAAGGCTTTAACCGCCGCTTATGATAACAAGGAAATAGACTCGGTACTCTGCCTTGCCTGCGAGACCGCCGTCTTTGACCCCGAAGGCTTTTACGAGGCTATCCGCAAGCACTTCCCGCAGTACCTTAAGAAGAAACCACTGGTCGTTTCACTCTTTGGGGGCGCCGGCATTGAGAACTGCCAGAGTAAACTCAATAAACTGCATATTGCGGCTTTCCAGGATGTGTACGAGGCGGTATCATTGGTGGGGTCAATTTACGCCAACTACCGCACACGTCTTAGCCCCGTTGAGGAAGCCCAACCGGAAAACCTCGATGGCGACAAACTTAATGCGATAATCAATAAAGTCCGCGCTGATAACCGCACCTTCCTTCTGGCTAATGAGGCGCAGGCCATGGCGCAGATTGCCGGCATCACCGTTCCCAAGAGCCTCATCGCGCGGAATCTAAACGGCGTAATCAAGTGCGCCGAAGAAATCGGCTACCCCGTCGTGATGAAAATCGTTTCTAAAGATATTATTCATAAAAGCGACGCCGGGGGTATCGCCCTCGATTTGGAAAACCGTGACGAACTACTCACCGCCTACGAAGCGATTATTCACAACGCGCGCCAGTATAAGCCGGACGCCCACATCGAGGGTGTGGAAATTACCGAGATGGTTGCCCCGGAAACCGAAACGATTGTCGCCGCCCGGCGCGACCCCGTCTTCGGGCCGATTGTGATGTTCGGTCTTGGCGGTATCTACGTTGAAGTCATGAAGGATGTCACCTTCCGCTCCTTCCCCTTGAGCCAGAACGAGGCTCTAAATATGATAAGCCAGGTGAGGTCTTATCCCCTGCTGCTTGGTGTCAGAGGCGAGAAGCGCAAGGACATTGACGCCATCGCAAAAACCATTATCAAGGTCGGTTCGATACTAACATTATGTAAAGATATCACTGATATCGAAATCAACCCTCTCGGAGCCTTCAGCCAGGGAGAAGGCGTTAAGGCTATTGATATCAGGGTTTTACTCTCAAAACAGGAGGCACCGTGATGAAAAACATCATAATAGGCTCCGTCAGCGAAAACACCGGTAAAACCAGTTTCATCATAGGACTGGCAAAAGCCATCGGTAAGAAATTCGGTTATCTTAAACCGTTCGGCGATAACCTTATCTACCGGAAAAAGCGTCTCTGGGATTATGACGCGGCTTTGATTACCAATATCTTCAACCTTGAGCAAAACTCTGACGAGATGACCATCGGCTTCGAGCACTCAAAACTCCGCTTCATGTACGACGAAGCCGGTACCAAAGCCAAACTAATGGAAATGGTAAGTCATCTGGAAAAATCCAGTGAGATATTGTTCATCGAAGGCGGCAAGAAAATCACCTACGGTACTTCAGTCAGGCTGGATACGCTGTCGCTGGCTAAGTACACCGGCGGCAAACTAATACTGGTCATCAGCGGTGATGAAGGCGCGATAGCTGACGATATTACCTTCATAAAAAAATACGTCAAGGCGGCTGATATCAACTGCGGCGCTATTATCAATAAGATCAATAACGTCAATGATTTCCGTGAGAACCACCTGCCGGATATAGAAAAGCTGGGCATGGATATTCTGGGCGTTATCCCCAACGAACCTCAGTTAACTTACCACACCATGAGCTACCTGGCGGAAAAGCTTCAGGCACGAATTATCGCTGGTGAGAACGGCTTAAGCAACAGAATCAAGCACATCTTTATCGGCTCTAAAGCGGCGGATTCCGCCGTGCGCGACCCCAACTTTAATCAGGAAGACAAGCTGATAATCACCTCCGGCGACCGCAGTGACTTCATCGCCTCGGTATTGGTGGTCCCCGCCTCCGGTTTGATTCTGACGAACAATATCCTGCCGCCACCTTATCTGTTATCCAAATTGTCTGAAAAGAACATACCGGTGCTGCTGGTACCATACGATACCTTTGAGACCGCCCAGCAGGTGGACATGGCCAAAGCCATGCTGACCAAAGACGATACCGAGAACATCGCGCTGCTGGAGAAAATCATCAGACAAAACGTAGATATCGATAATATAGTAAAATAGAAGTGTCCCCTTATTTCAAACAACCCCTCGGCTGAATGGAAGGATAATTATATGACGGAAAAACAGGATGACGGGCTGGCATTATCTCACCTGCGTGTTTTAGATTTAACCGAAGATGGATGTATGCTCGGCGGCAAGCTGTTAGCCGATATGGGCGCGGATGTCATTAAGATTGAGCCGCCCGGCGGCAGCGCCTCTCGTATTCCGCCCTACTATAAAGACGAAGCGAATCCGGAAAAAAGCCTTTTCTGGTTCAGCTACAACACTAATAAAAGGGGCATTACCCTGAACCTCCGGGAAAAGGAGGGGCAGGATATATTTAAGAAACTTGCCGCGTCCGCCGATATCATTTTAGAGTCATTGGGTTTAGGCTTCATGGATTCCGTGAAACTGGGCTACCAGGATATTTGTAAGGTAAATCCAGATATTATTTACGCCTCTATCACACCCTTCGGGCAGAGCGGACCTAAAGCGCATTACATCGGCAGCGACCTCACCGCCGTAGCTAGCAGCGGATTCCTCAACGCCTGCGGTGACCCCGACCGGGCGCCGGTCTGGATTGGTTTTCCACAGTCTTCGCAATACTCCGGGTGCGAGGCCGCCATTGGCGCGATAACGGCATACTGGTATCGCCTTAATACCGGCGAGGGGCAGTTTGTTGACGTTTCCATGCAGGAAGCCAATATGTCCGCCAACATGAATACCCTGCAGATGTGGGACGTCAATAAAGTTGAATTCAACCGCGTGGGCGCGTTTTCCTACGTTGCCGCTACCGGTGTTAAGCAGCCGATTTACTTTAAGTGTAAAGACGGCTTCGTAATGATTCTGGCTCTGGGCGGCAATCCGCCTTATGTCCCCTCCTCTACCAACCTCGTTAAGTGGATGGACGAAGAAGGCATGGCGCCGGACTGGCTCAAGAACCTTAACTGGGAAGTTGATTATAACGCCGCTATTTTAAAGCAGGCTCTCGCGGACAAAGTCGGCAAGGTGATTGAAGCCTTTACATTGACCAAGACTAAAGAAGAGCTTTACAACATAGGATCTTTTGAAAGACAAATATTGATAGCCGGCGTTTCTACGACACAGGACATTACTGAAGATATCCAGTTAGCGGCACGTAATTTCTGGACGGTAATCACTCATCCCGAGTTGGGTGAGGATATACCTTATTGCGGGCAGTTTGCCCCGATGACCGAATCGCCGGTTCAGTTTAAAATCCGGGCGCCCCTCATCGGCGAACACAACCGGGAAATATTAAAAACTTTAGGGTTTACCGAAGAAAAAATAACCAAGATGCAGGAAAAAGGCGTTATCTAATTATGGGGGTAAAATAATGACAAAAAAAGCGTTTGAAGGAATTAAGGTTGCTGAATTTGCCTGGGTTGTCGTTGGCCCATCCACCTCCCGGTATTTAGCTGACCACGGCGCTACGGTGGTGAAAATCGAGTCTCACAAACGCCTCGATACCAACCGCATTAACGGCCCCTTCGTAAACAGCACCCCCACCCCCGACGGCAGCATGTTCTTCGGTAAACACAATCCTAACAAATATTCTGTAAGCATCGATTTACGAAATCCCCAGGGTAAAGAGATTGCCTGGAAGTTAATCAAATGGGCGGATATTGTGACTGAGTCATTCTCGCCAGGAACGATGGAAAAACTGGGTCTGGGCTATGAAGAAGTGAAAAAAGTCAGGCCCGATGTTATTTATCTAAGTTCCAGCATGCAGGGCCGCGGCGGGCCGCATTCCAGTTACGCCGGCTACGGGCAGAACGCCGTCAATTTTTGCGGTTTGACTGAAGTCTCCGGCTGGTCCGATCGTTTGCCTTCGCCTCCCTATGGCGCCTGCTCCGACTATATCAGCTGCCGTTTTGCTGCCTTCGCTATTCTAGCGGCGCTGGTTCACCGCCGCCGCACCAGCAAGGGGCAATACATTGACCAGAGTCAGTTTGAATCGACCATCCAGTTCATGGCGCCCCCGATAATGGATTACCAGGTAAACAACAGGATTATGACCAGAAACGGGAACCGCCTGCCGATTGCCGCGCCGCACGGAGCTTTTAAGTGCAGAGGCAACGACCGCTGGGTAGCCATTAGCGTGATGGATGAAACACAATGGAAAAAGTTCTGCCAGATTATCGGCAGCCCGGAATTGGCAACTAATCAGAAATTCGCAACATTGGCCGACCGAAAGAAGAACGAGGACAAACTGGAAAAAATCGTTACCGGCTGGACTTTACGACATAAGACTGAAGATATTGAACAACTTTTACAAAAAGATGGTATTCCCGCAAACGTCGTGGAAAAGCCTTCCGATATCTACAACGACCCCCAGATTGCCCACCGTAAGTACTTTACCCCACTGCACCACCCGTTTATGGGCAACCAGAAGTTCGAAGCCCAGGCGTGCTTCATCCTCTCTAAAACACCGCGCCTGCTGGATAAACCTTCGCCCTGCATCGGCGAACACAACGAGTATGTCTTTAAAGAATTTTTAAAGATGACTGACGATGAAATCGCGGAGCACATTATAGACGGCAGCATCACCACGGAATTCACCGAGAAGATAATCAGTACTTTTTAAACTGCTACCCTCCACTGTAGGTTTGCCGCATCTTGGTTTTTTCCAGTTTACCGGTGGGATTGCGTGACACCTTGCCAAAGATAATTTTCCGCGGACGCTGGTAATTAGGCAGGTTCTTCTTACAATGTTCCAGAACTTCCTCTTCCGTCAACTTGGTGCCGGGCAGCGGGTCGATTATAGCCGCGGCGATCTCACCCAGTCTTTCATCCTTCATCCCGATGACCGCCACGTCGTTAATGCCGGGGTATTGATGAATAACGCTTTCCAGTTCTACCGGGTAAATATTCTCGCCGCCGGTGATGATGACGTCTTTCTTTCGGTCGACGATGTAGATAAAGCCGTCCTCGTCCATACGGGCCACGTCACCGGTATGTAGCCAGCCGTTTTTAAGGGTTGTTGCCGTCAGTTCTGGGTTTTTATAATATTCTCTCATCACACCGTTGCCGCGGGCGATGAGTTCACCCGGCGTGCCTCGTTTAACATCCTTGTTATTATCATCAACGATGCGCAATTCCCAGTTAAAACCCGCCGTGCCGTTGGAACCCAGTTTATGCTGGTTTTCCATGCCAAGGTGCAAGCATCCCGGCCCGGTGCTTTCCGTAAGACCGTAATTATCATCGTACTGCATCTCCGGGAAGTACTGCTTCCAGCGCTTAATCAAACTGACCGGTACCGGCTGGGCGCCGACGTGCATTAGACGCCAGCAGCTGAAGTCGAAGTCTTTCATCTTCAACTCGCCGGTATCAAAAGCCTGAATGATATCGTGCAGCCAAGGCACTAGCAGCCAGACAATACTGCCACGCTCTTTATGCACCGCTTCGACGATGTAGTTGGGCTTTATATCGGTGAGAATTACTGTCCTTGCACCAACAATCAAATTGCCGTACCAGTGCATTTTAGCGCCGGTGTGGTAAAGGGGCGGTAAAAGAATGAAGCAATCGTCGTGGCTTTGCAGGTGATGTCGGTTCTCCGTGATTGCTGTGCTTTCCATATTACGGTGCGTCAATAGTATAGGCTTTGGGTTGCCGGTGGTCCCCGATGTAAAATACAGGCCGCAGGGGTCGGTGTCCAGTAATTCCACGCCCGTAGGTTCCGGGGAGGCTTTCGCAATGACGTCCTCAAAAAGCTCGACGTTTTCTGGGGGGTTCTCACCAACATAAATATAATCTTTAACAGTTGGTAAATCCTTACGCGCTTCCTGAACCCTATCTGTAAACTGTTCGCCAAAGATAATCGCCTTTGCTTCAGCAATATCTGCGCAGTACTTAATATCTTTAGCCGTAAAACGGAAATTCAAAGGCACCGCCCAGGCTCCTGTGCGGATAATACCAAAATACGCCTCCAGCCAGTTGATGGAATTCATCATCAGGTGTAGGACTTTATCGCCTTTTTTAATCCCCCGTGCCATTAAAGCGTTGGCTACCCGGTTCGCCCTCTCGTCGAAGTCCTTCCAGTTAATTTCTTTACGGAAGTTCTTGCTCGGTGTTAGCTCTATCAAAGCGCAATCGTTGGGGTACATCCGCGCATTTCTAACCAACATTTCTGCAATAGTCATTGATTTACCTCATCTAGTGTATATTTGACGATGTTTCTAGCAATTCTTATACGCAATTATTATATTATATACAAAATATCCAAAGTATTACAACGTAATCAGCATCATATTGTCAAAGCTGTGAAATTGACCGAACCTTAATAATTATACTATAATATGATGGTTTCTCTGGAGCTGTTTAGCCTAAATCCAAAAAAGAGGACATGGCGGACAGCCGGTACCCTTACATTGAAGGGTCGACGGTAACGTTAGAAACGGCGTTGCTTCCCAGCAGGAAAAGGAGAAAATATGAAGTCGGACTGTTTGCTATCAGCGTGCCTTGTTTTTAAGGTACGCTTTTTTAATTCTCCTTTTCCTTATGGTGCTAGCTATCAGAGCATAGCTGTGCGTGGAAAAGGAGGTGTAAACATCACGAATTTCAGAATGAATCCGTAACAATGCCAATAAATTAACGAAAGGTAAATAATTAATGAAATTTTTTAGTAAACTAAACTTAATAACGATATGTTTAGTCGCCCTGATGGTTTCCGCGACGATGCTGTCCGGCTGTTCCACGGCAGCGCCGGTGGACATCACTGTTTCCGCCGCCGCCAGCCTGACCGACGTTATTACGGAAATTAACGCTCTCTACATGGAAAAGAACTCCAACGTAACGATTACGGCTAACTTTGCTTCATCTGGTACACTGCAGCAGCAAATCGAACAAGGCGCCCCGGTTGACGTATTCTTCTCGGCGGCTGCCAAACAGATGGACAATCTGCAAAACGGCGACTTAATCCTCGTCAATACGCGTCAGAATGTCGTCAATAACTCACTGGTGCTGGTCGTTCCGTTGGACAGCACCCTCAATATTACCAGTTTTGAAGACTTAACCACCGACAAGGTACAAAAAATAGCCGTCGGCGACCCCTCATTCGTCCCTGCCGGCAATTACGCCAAGCAGGCTTTCGACCTGCTCGGCATTACCTCCCAGATAGAGTCCAAGCAAATCATCGGCAGTGATGTGCGCCAGGTGTTAACCTATGTGGAGACTGGCGAGGTTGATGCCGGCTGTGTTTATGCCACTGATGCTCTAATATCGGCCGGCGTAAAAGTTGTGGCTAGCGCTCCGGCAGAAATAAATGCTAAAATCATCTACCCCGTAGCCATCATTAAAGCCAGCACTAACGTAGAAGCGGCTCAAGCCTACATCAACTTCCTTTTCACCGATGAGGCTAAAACAATCTTTGAAAAATATGGCTTCTCAATGGTTGTCAGCTAAACTTAATAGTAGTGAATATTTAAGGAAAACTGGATGACAGAAACATATCTTGCACCCTTATGGATTTCCTTAAAGACCGTCCTGGTAGCGACGATAATCACCTTTTTCCTGGGGATTGCCGCCGCTCGATGGATGGCACACTACACCGGCAAGTGTAAAAGCCTGATTTACGGACTTTTCATCTTGCCATTGGTACTCCCTCCAACGGTTGTTGGTCTAGGGCTGTTACTGCTCTTCGGCAAGAACGGCCCCATCGGCCAGTTTTTAGAGTTGTTCAACACCACCATCGTTTTCTCCTGGCCGGCTACAGTGATTGCTGCCGTATCTATGTCCTTTCCTTTGATGTACATGACAGCCCGCGGCGCTTTCGAGCAGGTTGACACCCATATTGAAGACGCCGCCCGTACGCTTGGAGCTTCCGAATGGCGGGTTTTCTGGTCGGTAACTATGCCTCTTTCTTGGCCGGGAGTAGCCTCCGCTACCATCCTGTCACTGGCGCGCTGCCTCGGGGAATTCGGGGCAACGTTAATGCTGGCCGGTAACATACCTGGGAAAACGGCTACCATCCCTGTGGCAATCTACTTTTCCATTCAAGCGGGGGATATGAACGTCGCTTTGATACTGGTGGGGATAGTGCTCGTTATTGCTTTTGGCTCACTGGCAGCTATTGCCTACTGGAAGGGTAAAGCCTACAAAGCCCGCGCCGCTATGGCGAACCGCGAGGTCGTGGAATGATGGATATAAAATCAAAGGAGATCGGCTGATGCTGGAAGTCCGATTAAAGAGGAAGCTTCAGGGCTTTACTCTGGATGTGGCTTTTAAAGTCGATCAGGAAATTCTAGCCATCCTCGGCCCTTCCGGCTCCGGCAAGACGATGACTCTGCAGTGCATTTCCGGTCTGGTCCGCCCGGACGAGGGGTACGTTAACCTCAACGGTACGGTGCTGCTGGATACTTCAAAAAAGATAAATCTACCGGCGCGTCAACGCAGGGTGGGATTTGTCTTCCAGAATTACGCGCTATTTCCCCACCTAACTGTCAGCCAGAACGTGGCTTACGGCATCCGCCACCTGCCCCCAGAAGAAATCAAAGAAAAAGTCACCGATCTCCTGGGAAAAATGAATATCCCTCATTTAAGCGACAGGTTCCCCCGACAGCTTTCGGCGGGGCAGCAGCAGCGCGTCGCCGTAGCCCGTGCCCTCGCCCCCGAACCGGAAGTATTGTTGCTCGACGAGCCCTTTTCTGCTTTAGATTCTTTAGTAAAAGAACGCCTACAGCTGGAACTACAAGCGCTGCATGAATTTTATGAGGGTATCATCTTATTCGTTACGCACGACTTAACCGAGGGCTACAAATTCAGTTCCAAGATAGCTGTTTTTGAATCGGGCAACATCGTCCAGCACGACGACAAAGAAAAGGTGATTACCTGCCCGTCCAACCACACCGTCGCCAGGCTGGTGGGCTTTAAGAACCTGATGGAAGGCTCGGTAATAAAAGTCCGTGATAATACCGCCACCATAGAAGTCCCCGAGCTGGGCGGCGCTATCTTGGCTAAAGTACCTAATGCATCCCGCCTGATGCCCAGCCAGCGTGTTACTGTGGGCATCCGCCCCGAATACGTACAGTTGAGGAAAGAAGCCGGCGAGAACACCCTGTACTGTACAATGGACAGGATAGCCGAAGGCGTCAGCGCCACCAACTGTTACTTCCACGTCAATACTGTCGGGGTTACGCGCCACTACCTCATGGTGATACTATCACGGCCGGATTCCGGCATCATCAAAGAAGGACAAAAGAGCCACCTCTATCTGCCGCCGGAGCACGTAGTAGTAATTACGAACTAAGTTATTAGTTACTCGTGAACGGCTTATCCCCACCCAGCCAGGTTGTAGTGTGTTCGTGGGCAAGGCAGATGGCGGTAAAGCTATAGGGCTTTTCTACCTTGCGCGTGATTAGCGGGCAATGCACCAATCCCTTAGGCGCGATAACCACGGTGGGTTTATCAAACACGTGCACTTCCTGCTCTTCCCCAAAACGGAACTCAATCTCCGCTCCCAGGTAGTCGGGATTATCCGGGTCGCATCCCACAAAGACTAAAGCCTCATCGTTAGGATGGACGTGCGGATCGTGCTCGTGCCAGACGCCCGTGCCGGTATGAAATGCCCAGGTAAAGTTGAGTTCAAAGCCCGCCACCTTTTTACCCGTCCAGTGCCCCATGTAGTCAGCGTTGCCGCCCTTGGTGCGCTTGATGTCTCGCAGCTCCAGACGCGTAATCATCTCCCCGCATTTATTGGCAAGGACGAAGGCTTTCTTACGTTCTTTCAAATCGGTGGTTTTATCTTTAGCGTCGCAGGAAATCGCCAGGAAACCGAATGGTTTATCCGCCTTCTTGGTAACCATCGGCAGGTGCGGCACTCCAGCGGGAATAGCAATGACCGATGGCCCGGCGATGGTATGTTCTTCAGATTCTTCGCCCAGCTCCAACCTGATTTCCGCATCCATTGTATTGGGGTTATCGTAATCCAGTCCCGTAAACATGAATACCTCGCCGTAGGGATGAACGTGTCCGTATTCGCCGCCGACGCCCCATTTCCCCAGGTTACGGTGATAGCTGTAAATAAAGCTGACGTTAAGGCCCTCTAAATCGGCCCCCGTGCACATCGTGAGGTATTCCGGTTTACCGTCGCCGGGCAGTTTTTTATACTCCAAGGGTTTTACTAAGTAGCCGTATTTGGTGTTAGCCATGTTTTCTTTCTCCTCGTTTAAGTAAAATTATCCGTGACCTTCTCCATCGAATTTCCAACC
>Ga0265297_10010002_pt1 | contig 12055 bp, 11 predicted proteins | sample Munlanlwell13791_FD_192502 | JGI IMG/M metagenome (GOLD analysis project Ga0265297, IMG submission 192502) | Leachate microbial communities from a municipal landfill in Southern Ontario, Canada - Leachate well 137-91 | ecosystem: Engineered > Solid waste > Landfill > Unclassified | place...
CATCAATACCTTCAAGGATAATCAACTTTCCTTTAAACTTCTTCATATGAAAATAAAATTATCATCTTATACATAAGAACATTTTATCACACTTTTTCTAAAATACAAATTTCCCGGTAATTTGCATTATTTAGCACAACGAAAACTTACATCTCCACTAATATATGATTGTAAGCTATTAAAACATGATGCAAATATTCCTGAACCAAGTCCATTAGCATAACGTCCACCACGGAACAATCCATCCCCATTAGCCGCACATCCAATATACCTTCCAGCATTTTGACTAGATGTATATAAAGGATTTGGTCCAGCTATAAATCTTTCATAATCATCAAGATTAGAATTATTCCATTCTATCCAAGCACTATTATACCAATTATCCAGCCCAGAACCTTGATTACAGGTATCACTATTCCATTCCCAGACATTACCAGCCAAATCCCAGATAACTTGTCCATTAGCAAGATTATGAGTTCTCTTAAGGTCAAAAGTGCCACTTGCACCTACTTCATTTGCTGCTATATTGTATTCATACCCAAGACCAGTATATGGAGCTATTGTTGTATTAGTAAACCCATCAGAAGCAACAGTAGTACTCGCCGAATACCCCCTAGAAAGAACTCCAGAACCAACAGTACCAGTACTCCAATTAGAAGGCTGAGCAGCGATGTGCCTAGCTAAAGAAGTCCACTCAGCATTAGTGATTAAGTGATAACCAGAGCCGAGAGACTGACATTCAGCAATAGCTTGAATTTGATTTATCCTTGTCCAAGGAGTACCAGCTGCTCGGGATTCAGGAACAAAGGAAGAAGAATAAGTCTGGTTTCCGTTATTATTACCCTGTATCTTAGCTTCATACTTCATAACATAGAAACCAAGGCCAGTATCTATCCATCCAGTCTTGGTAGCATTACATAAAGCATTGTTTCCCATGTTTTCTCCTGTACAAGTCCAAGAATAAGGGACTCCATCTCCTCCTACTTCGCTAGCAGTTCCTGAAGAACAGAGGTTTATTGTAGGAATAGTATCATGTTCAGTATCAGCAGATGAGCCACATACTCCATCTATCTTCTTGTTTGCAGAACAATTAACAGTAGTAGTACCTACGCAGTCCCAAGTCCATGGTCCTGTACCTGAAACAATACTAGGTTCACCAATAGTACATAGTCCAGTAGTAGGAATATCATAGCTATTAGTATTATTAGCTATTCCACATACTCCATTACCAGGAATAGGAGGATTAGAGGAAGAAGTGGAATAAGTACCAGTACTAGAATCAAAGAAGTAATTGTCTTCAGTAGATAAGAGAGAACTAATGACATAGTCTTGTCCATCAGAAGAATAGGAATAATACCTAGTACTATCTGGGTCTCTAAGAACACTAGCATTACCTAGAGCTTCCATTACTTCATTAGGACAATCAGTTCCAATATTGCATCTACTGCTAGTAGGAAGTAAAGCATCAGGATGATTAGTCTTATGAATCATAATAGCCTTACTTAATTGATTGATATCTGCCTTTCTACGGCTGTCATTTGCTGAAGATGAAGCTCCACTCATCGAGACAATGATGAAGCCTGCTAGGATGCCTATGATGGCGATAACGACGAGGAGTTCTATAAGAGTAAAAGCACGATTATTCATTTAAAATAAGTTATTCTTATAAACACATTCTACCAAACCTAAAAAGAATGTCAATAAAAAAGCACGATAACAATCGTGCCCCTATTATTACAAAACTATTTTCTTCTTTGATCTCTCTATTATCAATTTCTTTATCTTTTCAATTAATTGCATCCTAATAGATTGACTATTTGCCGAAGCATTACTATCGTTATTCAAACTATTCGGTATACCAACCTGTTTCTTTACGCAAGACACATTCTTACTACTACATCCATCATAAAATCCATCAGAACCTATACTATCAAGACAATAATCACGATTATCAGACAATTTCTTCATGATACAGAAAGCATCTTTAGAAGTTGCAATTATTACTGGCTGCCCCTGCACATTCAACTGACTAACCAAATCTTTTCCCTTCTGAGAACTTACTACACCTAAGTAAGTGTCAGCTGATGACTTATGACTTTCTAAGGCCTCCCTTAACTGAATCATCACCTCTTTCATCTTCTCATCTGACGACTTAACCTCAGTAACAACTTGCCCCGCATTACTAGGAGTCACAATTTGTTGATTCGTATTGGCTGGACTTTCTGTAGAGACTTCCTCAGTCTTCACCTGAGTTGTCGGATTAAACGATATCTCAGAAAAAGGTGGCTTACAAGACGTATTACTTGTACTACAATTATGAAGATTTCCAGCAAATCCAGTATTATCAACACAATAAAATGTTCCATCATCAAGCTTCTTCATCATACAAAATGCCGTTTTTGAAGTAGCAATTACAATAGCCTCCCCCTGCTTATTAATCTCATTAACCAAACTCTTTCCCTTTTGAGAACTTACTACGCCTAAATAAGTATTACTAATCTTCTTTTTCTCATCTAGTAATCCTTTCAACTCATCCATGTACCCAGTAACCGAAGTACCTGTAGCATTAGGATTAGGAGAAATCAAATTCAAAGTCGTTTCTTCTGCATACACATAACTTATCAAAAACAATAAAGCAATAAACAGTATGATTAGCTTTTTCATAAATTAGTACTTATTTATTATATAAACTTCTCTACATGAGTCAGTATCTCAGTAGGATTAAAATTAGACTTAATAAGATAATCAGCCGCTCCTAACGAAAATGCCTTAGTTTTAGTTTCAACATCGTCAAAATTAGACAACACCACGACTGGTATACTTTTAATCTGTTCTATTGACTGCCTTTCCTCTAAAAACACGATACCATTCTCTTTAGGAAGCAATATATCTAATATAATTAAGTCTGGAAGCTCTTCTAAAGCAATCTTTAAACCAGCCCTCACGTCAATAGCATTAAGGACTTTAAACCCAGCCTTAGAAAACTTAAACTTATACATCTCAGACAATATCTTCTCGTCTTCGATTATTAACACTTTTTTCATTTTAATTCCGATTTAATGATTACTTTTTATCTATACAAATTATACCCTAGTTCCGCTTCAAGAACAAGGACAATTCTTAGCCTTTAATCTCTGACTTAAATCATATACATTCCCAGCACCCATCATTATCACAACATCATAACCTAATATAATTTCCTCTAACCCCTCTCCTTTGCCAATATACGAACAAGCCTCACTACCTACCTCCTGACATAACCTTTCTGAACCATAATTCTTTCTCATATCATCATCTCCCTCTCTTCCTACCACATCATATACATCTAACATAAAAATCTTATTAATATCTCTACCAACACACTCTTTAAAGACTTGGATAAAATCACTAAACAAAAACTTCGTTCTCTGATACTGATGAGGTTGATAAACACAACAAATTCTCTTGTCAGGGTATTTTTCCTTTGCAGCCAATAATGTAGCTCTTATCTCTGTTGGGTGATGAGCATAGTCATCAATTAATACATAGCTCCCCATGTCCGTCACATCGAACCTTCTCCAAGAACCAGTATAAGAATTCAAAACTTTTAACATCGTCTCATCGTCAATACCCAAATAACGCCCCACTCGATAAGCTGCTAATCCATTCAATAAATTATGATCCCCAGGAACACCAATCACCTCCCTAATCTTATCCACTTCTTCATCAAACAGAGAAAACGTCTGCTTCTTACACCCACACAATAATTCAATCCCTTTTTTCTCAACCAAAAGACCATCTGCTGGAATATGAGAGACAAATTCTAAAAAAGCTTTCCTCAAATTATCAATATCTCCATAATAATCCAGGTGATCAGCCTCTACATTAGTCACTATTGCTATTTGAGGGTGATAATTTAAAAATGAACCTTCATGCTCACATGCCTCTATTACTAAATATTCAGAATTACCAGCTCTAAAATTAGAATTACCAAATTCTTTAATCTTTGTTCCTACAATAATCGTCGGATCCATTCCCGCTTCTACCATCATCAATCCCAACATAGCTGTAGTAGTACTCTTTCCGTGAGTTCCAGCTATAGCAATAGTCTTATACCTTTGTGATAGCCTTCCTAAGGCTTGAGGATATGATAATACTTCTAATCCTCTTTTCCTTGCCTCAATCATCTCAGGATTATCATCTTTAGCAGCTGGAGTATAAATAAGCTCATTACATTCAACTGGAATATTCTGAGCATCATGACCCAAATAAATAACCGCACCTTCTTTCTTTAAATCTTGAATAATCTCAGAATCACAAGAATCAGACCCAACCACCTTCTCTCCTTGAGAAAGATAAAAACGAGCCAATGCAGAAACACCTATCCCTCCAATACCCAAGAAATATTTCATATATTAAGACTTTAAATTGATTGATTTAAGAATGCAATATTCAGACCCTCCTCTACCTGCAAAACTTTCCATTATTTCAATTGACTTAACCGTAACCCCTAATCCAACGCCATCATCCACCTGAGGAACTTCTTCTGGTTCTATTTTTCTAAACTGCCATTGTACCAATCTCCCCAATGTCATATGCGGAGTAAACTTTTTATCTGTTTCAGCACTATATCCTTCATCCAAAACAGCCCTCTGTATCCTATTCTGCAAATCGATTAATTCATCATTTTTCCCGATATTCGCCCATATCATCTTTGGACTAGTAACCCCTATAGGACCATATGACAAATTATCTATACTAATATCAAATACCTCAACCTGACTTACTGCTTCTTCAACAATACCAAAAAGTTCTGGTATCTCCATATCATCCACCAATCCTAAAAACAGTAAAGTAATATGCAAATTATCTTTCTTAGTCCACTTAATCGGGCAATCATAACCAGATGAATTAAATTGACCAGCTATCTGCTCCTGATATTCCCCCATCTTATTCTTCGCTTTCCCTGGAATGTTTATCGCTATAAATATCTTCTTTTTCATGGCCTTATCATATCACTTATTCTAAATATTTTCAAAAAAAATAAGGAGTTATTAATAACTCCTTCTTCTCCTCTTCCATCTAGACTCATTTTCACAACCATTCGCCCGTTTCAATAGCCAGGAACTATACTGCTTCCTTACATATTGATACTGGGACTCGTCATAATACGTGAGTCTTTGAGTGTACTGAGATAATCTCTCAAACTTATCCGGGTCAAAATCAGGAAAGAAAGCATAATCACAAATCAATACCCATTCCCCAAAAACCCCATAAGAAACTAATGTCCCTTCTACCTGACCTTCAAACGTCATAAATATCTACCTATATTATACAACTAATTATAATATATGTCAACAAAAATAAAATAAATAAAATAAAATAAATCTAACTATTCCTCTGCTCCCTAATCAATAAATCTACCGCCTCCTGCATTGACCCAGCCTCAACCACTCTCCCAGAATTAACAAAAAATATCTTATCAGCACCCTCAATAGTATTCAATCGATGAGCAATTACAACTTTAATTGTATCCTTAGAAAGTCCATCTAAAATCATTCCCAACTGCTCCTCTGTCACTGTATCAATATTAGCAGTAGCCTCATCTAAAATAAGCAATTCTGGTTTTCTTAATACTGCACGCATAAATGCAATCAACTGCTTCTCTCCCAAGCTCATAGTATTATCATGGGGACATATCTTCGTACCAACTCCCTCAGGAAACTTCTCCAATAAAACATCTAAACCATCACGACTTAGCAAGTCAATAAATTCTTCATCAGTCATATTCACATACGAATCATTTCCATAAAGTATATTATCTTTCACTGAACCAGTAAACAAAATCGCATCTTGTAATATAAAGCCAATCCTCTTTGAAAGATCTTCCTTGGCATAAGAACGGATATCATTACCATCAAGATATACCACCCCTTCAGTAGGATCATAAAGCCTTGACATCAAAGAAGCAATGGTTGTTTTTCCTCCTCCTGTGGGCCCCACAAAAGCATATGTTTTCCCCTTGTCTAAAACTATTGAAACATTATCAATAACTTTCTTATCACTGTTGTCATAAATAAAAGATACCTTATTAAACTCTAAATAATGTCCTTTTTTGAGATTACTACTGCTCACCCTCCTTATTCCAATTTCCAGATCAGTCACTTCAGATATTCTACCTAAAGCTGCAATAGCCACCTGAAAAGAAGGCCATATATTTGCTAAGTTTCTCAATGGATCATAGAAGTGAGTCAAATATAAGATATAACTTATCAGTAATCCGACAGTTATTGATCCATTAATTACCAAATATGCACCATAACAAAGAATAGCAATCTGTCCTGCGTTTGCAGCAAAATCAAACAAAGGTATAAAGGCCTTATTCATCATTTCAGCCTTAATAGAAGCATCGAAATTATTCTTATTAGCTTCCTCAAACCTCTTCTGAAAATAATCCTGCCTATTAAAAGCTACTATTACCTTAAAACTAGAAAGACTTTCCTGTATCTCAGAACTCAGATTACCCAAAGCCTTCAATTTATCCCTATTTAATCTCTCAGTAAAAGAAGCAATACTCACCAAGACAATAATAACAATTATAGCTGGCACTATCGTCACTACCCCCATCCAAGGATTTAAATACAACAAAAAAAGAATTGACCCTATTACCAAGAAAAGACTCCTTGCTGCTGGTATTAAAGATTGAGAAAAGAAAATATTAAGCTTATCAGTATCATTATTAATCCTAGAAATCAAATCCCCATTCTTATTCTGATTAAAGAAACTTATCGGTAAAGCCTGGAATTTATCGAAAAGACTCTTTCTCAAATCGAAAAGCACCGTCCTCCCAACAGTCCCCATGGCAATATTATTAACATACCCCGTAACCATCCATATCAGATACATTCCAAAGAGTACGCCAGAAAAGATTAATAAACCATGAATATCTTGGTTTTTAATGTAATGATCAATAGCATATCCAACCATTAACGGAGCCAATAGCTCCATAGTACAACTAATAATTGTTGCTATAATTGATATAGATATTCCTTTTTTCTCATCAGAAATCAACTTCAGTAATATCTTTAATGAAGAAAGATTATCGATATTCTTATCCTTATTCAGCGTGTAATTCATATTGGTTAGTACTTTTCTGTGAATTATATATCTGACAATACTCCAAAGAAGACTTTAGTAATTCATCATGCTTTCCAACTGCCAGCATTTCACCTTCCATAATCAAGATAATTTGATCATAATCCTTTATAGGGTCTATCTTCTGTGTCACTGAAACAATAGTTATGCCAGGATAATTTCTTGATACATTATCTAATATCTTCTGCTCAGTAACTTGATCTACTCTAGCCGTAAAATCATCTAAAAATAATATCTTAGGCTCATGAGCTAGTGCTCGTGCCAAAGTTATTCTCTGCTTCTGTCCACCTGAAAGATTAGTCCCTCTTTCTGATAACACAGTATTTAGCCCATCAGGTAAAACATCTATAAAATCAGATAATTCAGCCGTCTCAATAGCCTTTTCTAACCCTTTACCTCCTCTCCTAGAAAAAGAAATATTCTCTCTCAAGCTTAAATTAAATATCATACTATCCTGAAATACCAATCCAATCTGCCTATACAGACAATCCTTAGAATAATCAGAAAAAGGTATTCCGTCATATAAGATTTCTCCATTATTCGGCTTAATTAACCCAACCATTGCATGTACTAATTGAGTCTTTCCACCAGCAGTTGGACCAATAATTGCAATCTTTGAACCAGGTTTAACCGAAAAACTAACTCCTTTCAAAACTTTCCTCCCATCATTCTCTATATACAAATCCTTCACCTCTAAAGCCCCTGACAAATGAGAAGTTACCTTACCACTATGCTCCGAATCAGCTACATCCAAAACTTCTTTAATACGACCATAAGAAACATTAGCCTGAGAGACTGCATTTATCATGAAACTAATTATAATAATTGGAAAGATTAACATCAAAAGATAACTATTAAAAGCAGTGAATTCTCCAACAGTCATTACTCCATTAATAATCTGATACCCCCCAAAAGCTAATATTGCTACTGCTGCCACATTAGCAATAAGATTTATCGTCGGAACTAAAAAAGCAAAATGCCTCAAAATAGACATCCCTATTTCTTTAGATTCCTTATTAACTACCCTAAATTTAGCAATTTCCTGATTTTGAGCACTCAATATCCTTATGAGCATCGCCCCAATGATACTTTCATTTATCACCTTATTAAGCTTATCAATAGCTTCTTGAGCCTTAATAAATAACTTATGAACTCTTGAAAGTACGAAAAAGAATATAATCCCTATAACAGGAATTATCGACATTATCACCAATGCCAACTGCCAATTAATCATTAAGAGCAATATACTCGCTCCAACTATTAAAAATAAAGAAGAAATAATTGAAGAAATAGCTGAAGATACAAAAAACTGCAATGACTCAATATCAGATGTCATATTAGTCAAAAGCTTAGATGATGTAGCTTTCTCAATATAGTCATAATCTTGCCGAGATATCTTCTTAATCAGCTTATTCCTCATATCAATAGCCACCTTCTCAGCCGTATAAACCTGTACCAAATACTGTAAGACACTAAACACAAAAACCCCTAATGATAAAACTATCATAACCTGAGCCGTAGACCATATGGAAAACTCGGGACTACTCAAACTATCTATCGCCGACGAGACTATTTTAGGAAAAGCAAGATTCAGAGAATTAGAAATAACAGAAAGAGATATAATTCCGATTATCAGCCCAAGATAAGGCTTCAACACTTCAGATATTCCAGATTTATTCTTTCTTTTCATACTCATAAAGGTAAATTAACATACATAATAAGGTATTGCAAATAAAAATGGCTACTGTGCAGCCACTTGATTCCCTTTGTAATCATCAAAGGTTTTTTGTACGCCATCAAAATCACTCAATGTTCTCTGCTGCCTATCAGAATCAGTCATCGTCAAAATTCCTAGCCCTATCTGGATCGTCTTCATAAATCAATTCATCCCAATAATGGCTCAACATAGTTATCACCAAGGTTCTGAATATATCTTACCATGGATTCATAAAAAAAGAAAAGGTATACACCTTTTATCTAGGAAATCCTGTTTCCAATAACAGTCTCAGACTAGACACATCCCTTATAATCAAAAAATCAAAACGTCCAGACCCTTTAAATAAATGGTCCATGTGCGGATCATGACTAACAATAACAGTATTAACCCTCTTCAACATAGTCATATCTCTGACATCATTAGTAATCAGATGATTAACACTACCATTCATTAAAGGCAATAAACTAGAAATAGCATCTTCTGCGTTCCTAGCATAATAGATATGAGCACCAAAATAGTGTCTCAACTTATACTTCTCAAGCCATACTATTACTTGCTCCCTATCAAGATCTGAGAAAAGGATATGCTTAACAGGATACTCCCTTAAGATATTCCTTACATTCTCAATTGGCACATCAGACTCAAGATTGACTTCATCCAATTTCCCTATTACTACCTTCAAATTCCAAATGAAATTCATAAATTCCTCCCTCAAGTAACTTACTACAATCTAAAATAATTAAGAGATATTGTCAAGAATAAAGAATTGGATTAATATATCCATATATGAAAATAGATATGCATTGTCACACATTTTCCTCCTATGACGGAACCTCTTCCATTAACAGCATCATCAAAAGAGGTAAAGAGGTAGGAATCGATGGAGTAGCGATTACTGACCATGAAAATACCAACGCCTGGAAGGAAGCCTTAGAAAAAGGCAAAGAACATGATTTCAAGATAATTCTAGGAGAGGAAATAAAAAGCTCTAAAGGAGATATTCTTGGACTTTTTATGACCAAAAGAATTGATGCCAAAGGAAAATCTCCAGAATATGTCATAAAAGCCATTAAGGACCAAAAAGCCCTTGCTTTTATCCCTCACCCCTTCCATGAAGCTGAAGGATTCAAAGATGATATACTAAAATATCTATCATTAATAGACGGTATCGAAGTATTTAATGGCCGTAGACCATTTCATAAAGGAGATAGAATAGCTAACCAATTCGCCGACAAACATAACCTAATTAAAATAGGAGGTAGTGATTCTCATTATCATATGACTGTAGGCAACACCTATACTGAATGCGAAGCTAAAACCTTAGATGATTTTAAAAAAGCATTAACAGAAAAAAAGACTAAAGTAATAGGAACCAAGGCCCCAATTAAATATTTTTTCTTCCCGCTAATGAAGAAAATAGGACTCATTAAAAAAGAGATATAATCTATTTATTAATCTGACTAGCCAATCCCCTAAGACTACTAACCAGATAATGCACCGTTGTTGAGGGATTTCTTCTTGCAAATAATGGCTCCTCTTTAAACTCCAAAAATGAATATTTTAGAATATTCATTTCTTGTATTAGTAAGTTTTTTACTGAATCTACTCATAATCATCTAAAAAATCAATGTTAGGTAAGGCACCAAACCTTCCTTCAAGGTATTTCTTAGAATACTCAGTATCATTTCTAATATCAAACTCATCTAAACAAAACAAGTTCCCTGCACCATATTTATCTTTTTCTGTAAACCAAAATTGATCCTTATCAAAATCATCCTTATAGGAAAGGAGGCTCGTATCATGAGTAGTTACAATCAACTGAGCATTATTAGGATTACTCTTCTCGAAAAGATCAATTATAAATTTCGTCAAAAGAGGATGTAAACTATTATCAAATTCATCTATAAACAACACTCTTCCATTATCAAGCGTGTCAATAATTGGACCAAGGATACTGAAAAAGCTTTTAGTTCCAAAAGACTCATCAGAAAAATTAATCTCTACTCCTCCTAAACTATCTTTACTTTCAGTAAACTTTTCATGTACAGAAAATAGCCTATCAATCTTTTCTTTCTTAATCTCTAAAGTTTCAAACACTGTCTTAAGTCTTCCTGATACATCTTCCTCTTTAATATTAAAATCATTTATAAAAAAGTCAGCTTTTTTTAATAAATTTATCACTCTATCCTTTTTAACCCTTCCATCTTTAAGAAATTTAATAACAATATCACTATTATCAGAGACACCCTTAATTACATTTATATTTCTAATTGATTGCACTAGTAAAACAGCAAGACTATTATTCCATTTCTCAGCAACGCTCAAGAATAAGTATTTTTCTTTTGTCTTACTCTTTAAATCCTCACTCCCCTCAAACTCTCCAAAAAGCTCAATCTCCTGCCCTTTTCTTACTAAATGCGGAGCATTATCCCCATTAGATAAGACCTCATACAAATTTTCTTCAATTACCTTATCTTTTAATATAGAAAAATTATACCTAAAAAACCTATTATCCGAAGAAAAAACTATCTCCATAAAAGAAGGTTGGTTATCTGTTTTATCAGAAAACAAGAAAGGGAGATGTGGTAATTTATCATCATCATTAAGATCAGTTGACTTAAGGATTAAATTCTTCATTATATGCAACGCTTCAAATAACGTACTTTTACCACTAGCATTAGGTCCATAAATTAAAGATGTCCTTAATAAGTACTCGCCATTATTTTCAAAAGTATGATTACTTTTTCTTGTTATCATTGAAAAAGAAATCTTTTCTTTAAAGATCTTAAAATTAGCTACATTAAATTCTATAAAAGATGTTTTCATATGATTAATTGCAATTATACACTAATAAAAATATTTTGCAAATTATTTACAAAATAATTAAAAAGTATAGATAGCAAAACTCTCACCAATTAAGATGAGAGTTTCTTTTGTTAAGATATTACCTTACACCTATTAACGCTAATCTCTTTTGTATTATTAGAATAATAATCTTGCGAATTAACTCTTTCCTTGATATCGAAGCAATAACCTTCAAATCACTTTTCTGTTGATAATATATATCATCACAAACAACATTCGAAGATAACCCATTAACATCAAAGAACTTTACACAAATCATCTTCTTACCATCCCCACTAGGTAATATCCAATTCTTTTTAACTACATAATTCTCCTGTATAAGGCCTTCAAACTTACTAT